>Ga0164294_10000179_pt1 | contig 60615 bp, 61 predicted proteins | sample GEODES005metaG_FD_111479 | JGI IMG/M metagenome (GOLD analysis project Ga0164294, IMG submission 111479) | Oligotrophic lake water microbial communities from Sparkling Lake, Wisconsin, USA - GEODES005 metaG | ecosystem: Environmental > Aquatic > Freshwater > Lake | place: USA: Sparkling Lake... | reverse complement strand
TCACAATTTTAGGATGCAGATTGCGCATGTTTGCGTAGGACCATCTTCCTAAAGCCTCTAGGACTTTGCGAAGTTCTTTTCCGCTCTTAGTGAGCTGGAATGCATTATTGCGAGCACTTCGATTCCTGCGGCCGAATTTTTCTTCAGGACATTAGGGGAGGGTTCGGACATTCAACTAATCGATGTTGGTGACGAGGAAGTCGCACTGATCACAACGGTCTTCCAACAGTTAACTGGCAACCGAACCCGCGACCGCAAAAAAATTCAGACGGCGCTAGCGCGTATCGAAGGCAAATTCAAAAACTTTCATCTGATGCAAGACCGAATTCGTGACAAGTAATTCCCCTTAGAATCCCCGAAACTCCTGACAAACACCAACAATCTCCGGAGAACGTGGGCAGCCACATACCAACCAGTTGGCGGAAGTTGATCTAGTTGTCAACGGTCTCAGGCGCGCTCATGGCCTCAGCCGATCTCGTGATTCTGGGTGAAGGGCGCTTTGATTCCCAATCACTGGATGGCAAAGCGGTCGGAGTGCTCTTGGCAATGGCGAACGCTGCCGACATCCCCGCATGGTTGGTAGCAGGAGCGGTCGAGGACGCGGAAAAGCATTTCCCGCAGATTCGTGCGCTGGCGGAACTCGCTCCGACTCTCGATAGCGCGCTGGCGGAACCACAACGCTGGCTGGCTCGAGCCGGACAGGAATTGGCGCTCGTCTTCGACCGAAAAAACAAGTCCGCACCCGGCGATTAGTCGCCGAGAGTGTCGAGGCTGACGCTGACGGGCAAAGGTCGAGTTACCCTGTGCTCATGCCCTTTCCGCTTCTGTCTCCGCGAGTCAGCATTGAACCTCTGACTTTGCGAGACGTGGCTGAATTCGTCCGTTACCGGCAGGACCCGGAAACGGCTCGCTTTCAGAGTTGGGATACCAGCTACTCCAGCCAACAAGGTGTTGACCTCGTTCAGTCACAGGAGGGCGTCGTGATCCCCGCACCGGGAAACTGGCTGCAACTAGCAATTCATGACCGTGAGACCGGCGAACTGCTTGGCGATTTAGCGCTCCACACCATCGATACCGCCGAACCTTCGTTTGAGATTGGCTTTACGTTAGCCACTAAACACCAGGGAAACGGCATCGCGCGCGAGGCTGTTCGGCGACTTCTCGATTTTCTGTTCGACGAGCTGGGAGCGATTTCGGTCTGCGCAAGCTGCGACAGCCGCAATGCACCATCAATCACGTTGCTTTTGGCGCTCGGTTTTGAAAATCGTCCGACGAAAAACTGGACCGAGAATTTCAAAGGCGAATCGATAGTCGTGAACTACTTCGACTTACCTGCGCGAGATTTTCATAGCCAAATTTAAGGTTCACAGCTGCCCCAAATGTTAGCCTTTTGAGAATTTATTGTGAGGATTTAATAATGGTGACAAGACAGTTTTCGGCGATTACCGCGGCGATCATTGCGTTTGCGTTCATGGGAACAACTCCCCTGGTCGCGCAGGCCACCGTGCCAGAGCCCGGAGCGACTACTCCTACTGCTTCAGTGACCTTGCCTGCGCCGGACGACGCGCCAGCCGAATGCACGGTGACTGGAACGGCACGGTCAGAAACTCTGCTGGGAACTCCAGGCGACGACGTGATCTGTGGACTTGGCGGCAAAGACACCATCTACGGCGGCGACGGTGACGACACCCTCTACGGCGGTGCGGGCAACGATCGCGTTATGGGTGGAAGCGGCGACGACGAAATCGTCGGTGACGTCGGCAAAGATGCAATCGACGGCGGCGGGGGAAATGACTCTATCGATGGCGGTTCTGGAAATGACAACCTCGTCGGTGGAACCGGTGATGACAACCTTCTGGGGGATGCGGGCAAAGACAACCTGTCTGGCGGAAACGGCGATGACGCACTCAACGGCGGTACTGGTGTTGATGGGCTCCGTTCGGGATCGGGTGATGACACCTGCGCGAATGACTCAGCCGATCGGCAGTTTGATGCGTGCACCATTGATGTTGATGCACCCATCGTAAGTTTCCCTGACAATTACATTCTCGAATTTCAGGCAGGCACAACGGCGGTATTCCGCTGGATTGTAGAAGATAGTTCGGGCGTCGCGATGACCTGGGCCGCAATCGGTGGCCCGTCTGGTTGGATGGGCGAATGGTGCGGTTTTGCAATTCCTCTAGAACGAATCGAAGGGACTGCCGAATCAGGAACGTATGAGTTGCGATGTGACATTCCCAACAACGCCGTGAACGAAAACTACACTCTCTTCATTGGGGCAGCCGATGCTCTGGGAAATTCCAACGCGGTTCCCGGGTGGGCGGCCTTTGGATTCAATGTGTTCGGTGGTTCATCGGACAACCGCGTGCCCGAAGTTCTCGAGATTCGACTCCCCAGCACTGTTAGCGTAGGCGAGACGTTCACGGTTGAGGTCGACGCAAGGGACGAATCCGGAACGGCTCTCGTGTATTCCTGGTTTTTGGGCGCCGCGCCCTACTACTACTCTGACCAAAATGGTTTGTTCATTCTCGCTGACGGCCTGGCGGAACTGATCGAGGGTGACCCGACCGACGGCACGTGGAGACAATCAGCGACCGTGTCGCAAACAGCGATCCCCGGCGAATACAGGCTCCTCCTCAGTATTCGCGACACGGTCGGTAACCGCGGTTTCGACACGACCGAATACGTCGTCACCGTTACGGAATAGATCAAACCGCGATTGTAGCAATCTCGCGAGTAACGCGATGCCCTTCTTTGCGAAGTGCAACTTGAGCATCTTTCCCGTACGCTGAGGAAATCGGCTCGTGCCCAGCGACAGACTCTCTCAGAGGATTCCCCTTGAAGAAAAAGTTCGTCGCAGGTTCCGGCGCGTTTTTGGCCACCATGGCGTTAGTGGCGACTGCGACCCCCGCATCGGCTCTCGCATGGCCCGTCGGCGGTAACTTCGAAATCCCCGGCACGATGGGCGGAGGAGCGACATGGCAGGTGGACGGCGATGGAATCGCGCATGCAGGTGACGCCGCTGACATCGTGTCGCATTGGCTCTACTACCCGCTCGAGAACTATGCGCAGGGTGAATACATTTTCTGTGGCAGTGGTAACGGCAGTGACGCGACATTAACGAATGAAGTTGGCGGGGACATCACGATCGATTGCGCCGCGATGCCCGGCACCTTTGTCCCCGGACTCAAGGGCACATTGCACGTGCGACTTTATGCCGAAGAAGCGTCGGGCTACCTCGCTCGAGTGTGGGTCGAACTCGAAAACACCTCTGGTTCCACCATTACCATCGGCTCGGATGACCCTTTAGGGGTCTATTACTATTACAACCGCGACGCCTGGAACAACGGAGACCCCTGGATGACAAACATGGGGGGCGGAAATTCAGGGCGTGACGGCGCTGTGTGGGGCGCTGGTGGAGATGTCAATAACAACGAAATTGCGACCTCGGCCGCATGGGGCGACCCGAGCCAGTGGTGCCGATTCGAAACAGTTAACTACGGGATGTACTACCCGTCCGAGGCGAACGTCATCACGGCAGGCGAAACGGTGAACCTCATCTCTTTCATCAACATGGTGTTCCCCGCGACGAATGACTCGGCTGGCACGACAGAAGCGTTCGAGATCGCACTTGCCCAGGCGCAGTCTGAATTCGCAGACGGACTCACGGGCCGTATGACCGATGGGCTGCCCACTGATATCGCCGCCATCGGTTGGGAAACCGACGACGCGTGCGCAACCAAGAAAAGGACCGCCGATGCGGAGAAATTGGCGACGACCGGACCCGGCATTACATCAGTTGCCGCTCTGGCCGTTGGATTTATCGGATTAGGAATCGCAGGAACTGGGTCACTGATGCGTGTTCACCGCCGTAATCGTGTCTAGACTCGACTGACATTCGAGGCCTTAGTCGCACGACGGGAGAACACATGATTGACGCATCCTCTATCACCGTGGACGCCATGAACGCCGACCCCTACCCAATCTACGACGAGCTCCGAAAGATAGCGCCAATCGTTTATGTGCCTCAGATTGATGAATGGTTAGTGACGTCGTGGGATGACTGTCGTGCAATCGGTGCGCTGAAAGACTCGGTGCAACTCGCGCCGGGTCATCCCGTCGATCAAGAGTTTTTCGGTGGTGACAGCGTTCTCACGATGTCCGGCGAGAAGCACCGCGGCCTCCGCGAGGGTATCGACCAGTCGCTCAAGGCCGGTCCCGTCGCTCGGTTCCTCGACGACGGCGGGCGTGACACCGTCATCCGCTACATCGATGCGATCGCCCCGCAGGGACGCGGTGACCTCGCCGTTGATCTGTTCAACAAAATCAGCGTTCGGGTTGTTGGCAACCGACTCGGATTCGACGACGTGGACGACGAGACTTTGGTTCGCTGGTTCGAGGCCCTCAGCGGCGGGCTGTCGAACAAAGAAGGCGAGAACGAAGCAAGTATCAGAGCGGATGCGACTATTCGCGAAATCGATTCATACATGGGTGACAAAATCACCCGTCTTCGCGTGACGCCAGACGACACTTTGTTGTCGCACATGCTGCACGTGGGTTTACAGGATGGGGAAGGTCCACGCACGTTCGACGACGTCATGCCGTCGATTCGCGTCATCATCCTGGGAGCGTTTCAGGAACCGGGGCATTCGGTCGCGACCACGTTCTGGGGGCTACTGAACGAACCCGAGCAGCTGCGCGAGCTGCAGGCGTCGCCGACCGAATTCGCGCCGGCCGCGCTTCGGGAAAGTTTTCGCTGGATCGCACCGATTGGCGTCGTCGCGGCCCACCCGCTCACCGATTTCACCTATGGAGGGGTCACGGTGCCTGCTGGCGCGCCACTGTCGCTCGTCGTCGCCGCCGCGAACCGCGATCCCGCAAAGTTCAACGATGCGCACCGCTTTGACATGCACCGCACGCAAACAGTCAACGCGACTTTCGGATACGGCGTTCATCACTGCTCGGGCCACCAACTCGCGAAGGGCTTGGGCGAGATCATGGTGGAGGAGACCGCTCGTCGACTTCCACACCTGAGGCTCGACCCCGACGCACGCGCCATGGTTTCGGGATACCTCTTCCGCGGCGCGAAGTCGCTCCCCGTTCTCTGGAACTAGCCCATCAACACGTCGTTGATGACGACGCCGAGGCACGCTGCTCCAACAACGACGAGTACCGCCACCATAACCCCCGAACGACGTTTGCCGAGCGAGACTGCGAGCCCACCCCAACCGGTTTCCCGGTCGATGTCGATGTCGGGAATCGCATTGAGCAGGTGAGCTGTCAGCCCCACCAGAACGCTCAAGATAACGATGGGAGATGCTGGCCACAGAGTTGGCGAACTTGCCTGCGCGATGAACACCGGCATCAGAGCGAACGAAACTGCGTACGGGACCCACGACCAGACCGTTCGAGCGAGGAAAAAATTGTAAACAAGTGCGCTCCCAACGGCCGCGATGTGCGCGGCACCGCCGACCCAGCCCGCGGCGAAAAATGACAGCGGAATCGACAGTGTCGCGCTGACCAGAATCGGCACACGAAGATCCTCAGGCCGCAGTTCGCCTCGAACAGTTGGTTTAGTAGAGCGCCCCGCCGCGCGATCCGCCGCCGCATCGTGCACTTCGTTCGTCCAACCGACCGTGGCCTGACCGGACGCGCTGGCAAGAAATACGAGGGCAACACTCGACCACGAACCACCGCACAGCGCGGTCGATACGGTCATGAGCAGGACCATCGCGAGTGCTTGCGGGAAATGCGTCGCTGTGAGGTACGCGCGAAGTCGAGTCCCTCGAGGCGATTTGTTGTTCACGGTCGGCAGACTAACGGTTCGCGATAATCATGGCCCCGGAGGCGCTACGAAGAAGATCGGCAGCCACTCCGGATGGTGCGCATAGACAAGCACGAGGAAAACAACGACGTCAAAAAGCAGATGCACAGTGATGATGTACCACACCGAGCGGCTCTTCTCGAAAATCCAGCCCTGAATCAAGGCGAAGGGCAGCGTGAGGGCTGGGCCCCACGACCGGTATCCCAGTTCCCACAAAAACGAGACGAAAACGATTGCCTGCAACACGTTCGCCGTCCAGAACGGGAAGTGACGACGCAGCAGGGCGAAGACGATGCAGATGAAGAAGAGTTCGTCCCAAATTCCCACGAATCCCACGCCAACGAACAGGCGCGCGATTTCGCTGGGCGTTTCGACCGCCGGCCAGTTCTGGTAACTCCCCGAGGTGATGAAATAGACCGGAAGGATGAGGTAGCCGAGCACGAGAACAGCGCCCAACCACGCCCACTCGCCCCGCGACCACGGTTCACCCGGTCGGCCCGGGAACCGCACGACGTGATCACGAAAAACCCAACGGCTCATCACGTAGGGAAAAACCACACAGAGCGTCAGAACTGAGCCCATCAGTGCGATGTTGCTCCACTCGAGGTTCGCCTCAATCGAGATAAAGCTGATGGCCACGAGGGGCACCGCAATGAGCGACAGGTCTCGACCGAGAGCACGGTTGTTCGTGAATGCGATCACCAAACCGATGGCGAGGGCCGCGTACCCCATCCCCATGAACACGGGTATTCCCCTGGTAACGAAGAGTGCGGGAGCCGCTAGCGCAATCAGAGTCGCGGCAATGAGCGCGGCACGACTCAAGCTCTGCGGAGGGTTAATGTTCACTCCCCGCAGAATAACATCGCCCGATCAGCGTTAGGCCGAATAGACGACGTAGACCTTGCGAAGCTTCTCGTGAACCGTCCACACGCCTTTCCAGCCAATCGGGAAATAGGCGGTGTCGCCAGCGGTGAGAGTAACGGGCTCGCCGCCGTCCTCTTCCACCGTCATGCGACCAGAAACTACCGTGATGACCTCACCCGTGTCGGTGAATTCCCAACGCGACGTTCCGGGCTCGGATTCCCACGATCCAGACCACACGCCGTGGTCACTGTCCGCAAGATAGGACTTGTCGCGAACCACAATGTCGCCATTGATGGGGGTCGCCATCGGCGGGGCGAGAAGGGTTTCGGTGTAGTCAGCCGAATTGAGGTCGTCGGCACGAAAAACTGTTGTCATGGTTGTTCACCGTTCGTTGAATCGGGGGATGGTTTAGCCAAGCCTAGTCCGAATAGTGTTCTGCGAACAGAGTTGAAATTACGCGAGAGAGTCGCGCCACGCACGGTGCAGAGTTGCAAAGCGACCGGAGCCTTTGAGAAGCTCTGCCGTCGGACCGTCCTCAACAATCCGGCCGCCGTCGATGACCAGAACTCGATCAGCGATTGCGACGGTTGACAATCGATGCGCGATGATGATCGCCGTTCGGTCCTTTAAAAGTTTCTGAAGCGCGCTCTGAATCAGACGCTCGCCGGGGATGTCGAGTGACGCGGTTGCCTCGTCGAGAATCAAGACACGAGGATTGGCGATAAACGCTCGGCAGAACGACACCAATTGACGCTGGCCAGCCGAGATTCGACTGCCTCGCTTGTTGACGTCCGTGTCATAACCGTCGGGAAGTGCCGTGATGAAATCGTGCGCACCGACGGCCCGTGCCGCCGCCATCACCTCGTCGTCGGTTGCGTCGGTCTTGCCGAGTCGAATGTTGTCGGCGATGCTTCCCGAGAACAGATAGGCCTCTTGAGTGACGAGTGTGACGGCTCGTCGGAAATCGACATCGCCGATCGATGAAAGGTCGCGTCCGTCGAGCGTCATAACACCATCGGTCGGATCGTAGAAACGAGCGATGAGCTTGGCGAGTGTCGATTTGCCCGCGCCAGTCGCTCCCACCAGCGCAACCGTTTGTCCCCCGGCAATCGACAACGAGAACTTCGGCAAAACCGGGTTTCCCGCGGAATAGGCGAAGGCCACGTCGGTCGCCACGATGTCGCCTCGGCTGGCCTCAAAAGGCGCTGGGTTCGCTGGCTCGACCACCGAGGGGCGTTCTTCGAGAAAACCCGAAATCTTTTCCAGCGCGGAGGACGCTGATTGGAACGAGTTATAAAACATGGCGAGGTCTTCGATGGGGCCGAAGAATCGTCGTGTGTATAAAACGACCGCAAGAAGAGCCCCGACCTCGAGGGTTCCGTCGATCACGCGGAAAGACCCGAACAACAGGACCGCGGCGACCGTGAGCGTCCCGATAACTTTGAGTGCCGGGTCGTAGATCCCGAAAACATGGATTGTGCGCCGGGTCGCCTCGCGATAGTCCTCGACCTTGGCGGCGTATGCTGCGCGGTCGACAGGTTCCCGTCGGAACGACTTGACGGCTCGAATTCCGGCCATGCTCTCGACAAATTGAATAATGAGCCGCGTGGAATAGATGCGCGACGCCCGGAATTCGCGGCGAGACGCATTCGAGAACCACCACGTGACGGCGACGATGGGAATCAACGCGACAGCAAGCGCAACCCCGCTCGGCGGGTCGATTGACACGAGCGCAACGGCGGTGAACACGAGGAACAGCAGCCCAGCGACGAGGTTGCTCAGTCCGCCGCTGAGCAGTTCGCCGAGAGTGTCGATGTCGCTCGTCTGACGGGCGATGATTCGGCCCGATGTGTACCGCTCATGGAATTCGAGGCTGAGCCTCTGGGTGTGCTCAAAGATTCGTCGACGCAGTTCGCCGAGAATATCCTGACTGATTGCGATTGACCAGCGCGTGTACGCCGCAAGAAATCCCGCTGCACTGATTCCGGTGGCTAGGAACGCCCCCACGATGGTAAGAATCGGCGCGAAGTTGCCGTCGTCGACCGCCGCGGGCAATCCGATGTCGATTCCCCACGCAATCAACAGAGGACCCGCGACCTGGGCGGCTGTGCTGGCAACAATCATGATGGCGGTCCACCCGAACCGCACGCGATGCGGCCTCACCAGAACCCGCAAGAGCGCGATGGATCGGACGCGTATCGCCTTGTTCTCGCGCGTGGTGAAATCTTGACGGTCTTCACCCGCAACGCCGGTCGTGCTCACGAGATACCCCCCTCGTCATCGACGTCGATGGGCTCGTCTGACAGTGACGAAATGAGATGGCGATACGTCGCGGACGTCGCCAATAGTTCGGAGTGGGTGCCGACCGCCGCGATGCGCCCGTTGTCCAAGAGGGCGACGCGATCAGCAAGCATGACGGTCGACGGTCGATGGGCGACCACGAGCGCCGTCGTCGTCGAAAGCACCTTTCGCAGGGCGGCTTCGACCCGCGCTTCCGTTTCGACATCGAGGGCCGACAACGGGTCGTCGAGCACCAACACCGCGGGTGCCGCGGCAATCGCGCGCGCGAGGGCGAGTCTCTGTCGCTGACCACCCGAGAGGCTCAATCCCTGTTCGCCGATGATGGTGTCCACGCCGTCCGGCAGGTCGTAGACAAACTCGGCCTCTGCGATCGACAACGCTTGCGCCAGCACCGCGTCGGACTCGGACGCGGGGGCGCTCACGAGGTCGTGTCGGCCGAGCAACACATTGTTGCGAACGGTGTCTGAGAACAACGTTGCGTCCTCGAACGCCATCGCGATCCGTGTTCGCAGGGTGTCCAGACTTAGATCACGGACATCAACTCCGTCCAACAGGATTCGGCCCCCCGTGACGTCGTACAGTCGGGCCGGCAACGCCGTCAGGACTGTTTTGCCGCTGCCCGTTGCTCCGACCACCGCCATCGTTTCACCGGGCAGGATCTCGAGGGAAACACCGTTGAGCACGTCGCGCACATCGCCATCGCCGCCCTCGTGTCGATAGTGGACATCCTCGAACACCAACGAACCGGCCGACGTCGCCGGAACGATTGGAGCAGCCGGACTTGTGATCGTGTTCGTGCGGTCAAAGATGTCGAAGATTCGGTCGAGGCCACTCTGCGCTTCGAGGGTCAGGGCCAACAAGTACCCGACCGATTCGATCGGTCCAGCGAGCACGGCCGCGGTGGCAAAGAAGGCAAAGAGTTGACCGGTGGTCAGGTCGCCCTGGCTCGCGAGCCACACGCCGACGAGCAAGCAGGCCGCCAATGCAAAATCGGGAATCCACTCCAGCCAAAAACCGAGCGTCGCTCGCGCGTTGCCTTTGGCGACCTCGAGGTTTCGCCCGTGTGTTGCGCGTTCCGCGAACCTCGACAGCGAGTCATTACCGCGACCGAACGAACGCAACACGCGAATCCCGTGAACCGATTCCTCGACCGACGTCGCGACGTCGCCCCACTGGTCCTGAGCGGCTCTCGACAATCCAGTGAATCGATTCCGAAAACGAGACCCAAACACGAACATCGGAATCGAGCAAATCAGAAAGAGAATCGCGAGGATCGGACTCCACGTGAAGAGGATTGCAATGCCGAGCACGATGGCGATCGAGTTTCCCACGAGCATCACCGCACCGTACGACAGCCAGCGTCGCATGAGGCCGACGTCGGTGTGGGCGCGCGACAACAACTGGCCACTTTGCCACTTGTCATGGAACGCGACGGGCAAGTTTTGCAGGTGGTCGTAAATCGCGTTGCGGATTCGTGAATCGATTCGGGTTCCCGGAGTGAGAACCGCGACTCGTCTCAGGTAGATGAACAGCGCCTCGAACAGCCCGAGCAGTGCGATGAGACCAACTGCCGGCCACACGAGCGTCGGGTCATCACCGCGCAGAGGACCGTCAACGAGAGCCTCGAGGGCGATCGGAATCCCCAGAGCCAATGCGCTCGAAATGAGCGAAATGGCCATCCCTGCGAGCAGCCCGTAAACGTCTCGACCGGCGAAGGGCAAAATCCGCGCGAGTCCGCGAATCGCCCCGGCTGGGGGCGTGGATTCGGCGTCGACTGTTGGCATGATTATCAATTCAGTCTATGCATGGCAGAATTGCGCCGTGACGGAAAAAGAACTCCTCGACCTGTGGAATCGGGCTCGGACCCATCTCGTGGTCGCTCAATTGGCGCCCACGTTCCTGCTGATAACCAGCGTTGGGCTCGTGCCTGCCATTCGCGACGCAGGAACGTTTGCGGTCTTGGCCACCCTTGGAATCTTGCTTGCGTCCGGAACTCTTGGTGCACTCGTCGAGTTCGCGGCTGCGCACGAAGCCCAGGCTGTTGCGGGCGACCTTGCCGGAATCGCGAAGCCCAGCCACACGTCGCTCACCATCATTCGGTTTGCCCCGTGGTTGAACGTCGCAAAGTTCGTGACTCCGACTATCTTTGTGGGAATCTTCGTCGCCCTCGCCGGTGCGCTGCTCGGTTTGTAGAACGGGCACAAAGCCTGCGGTGCTCGATTCACAGAGGAGTTGCTACCTTTCGTTGTCGATGAACGAGAACGCGAGCATGTGGCAGATTGCCAGATGTGCGTCCTCGATGCGGCCCATGTGTTGTTCCGCGACGTTGATGTGCAGAGTCGCGACCGTTGCCAATGTGCCCCCGTCTCGACCGGTCAACGCCACGGCGTGTGCGCCTGCCGAACCCGCGAAACGAAGCGCTCGAATCACGTTTTCGGAATTCCCGGAACCGCTGATTGCGATCACAATGTCTCCCGGTGCAATGAAGTTCCGCAGCTGCTCTTCGTAGACGATGTCGTATCCGACGTCGTTGCTATAGGCAGAGATGGTCGATGTGGCGTCAGTCAGTGCGATGACGCGGAACTTGGCGTCGCGTTCGTAGCTCGCACCCTTGAGGAGGTCGGTCGCAAAGTGGGACGCGGTCGAGGCGCTTCCGCCGTTTCCGCACGTGAATATCGTTCGCCCGTTGGCGCGTGCGGTGTCGAGTAACTGGCGCAATTCCGAAACGGCGTCGAGGTCAATCGAGCCCAGCGCCGAGGTCAGCGACTCTCGATAAGAATCAAAATAGGTCACGGGTTAGCTCCTTCGCGCCGAGGTGAACGCCTTCGCTGTCGAATGTTGATGTCGTGATGACGGGGACCATGTAATTCCAGCTCGCGAGTTCACGACTGACGCTATCAGTCAGACTTTTCGTCAGACGGGTGCCGACCCGCGAGACACCGCCCCCGAGAACGATCACCGACGGGTTGTAGAGCAAGATTGCGTGGCTCAGCCCTCGTGCAAAAACTCGCGAATACTCGGCGAGGAAATCGTCGTCGGCAAACGGTTCAACCGCGGGTCGGCCGTGGTCCTGTTCGATCCAAAAACCACTGCACAGTCTCTCGAGACACCCCGTCCGTCCACACGAACAGACTCTCGGGTCGTCGCTGACACGGGTGTGTCCTAATTCGCCGGCTTCGTTCGACGCTCCGCGCAGGATGCGACCGGAACTGATAACTCCCGCGCCGATGCCTGTCGACACCGTCACATAGACGAGGTCGTCGAACCCGTGGCCACCGTGGTGAAATTCCGCGAGCGCCCCGACCTTGGCGTCATTGTCGACCGCGACGGGAAGGTCGAGAGTTTTTCGGGACCACTTCCCGAAATCGAAACCGCTCCAGCCTGGAACGTGGACCGATCGTTTTACTGTCGCCGTCCGAAAATCGACGGGACCGCCGAACGATACTCCGACCGCAGTTGCGGGGTTCCCGCCTGCCTCGAGGTGCTTTCGGTAGTGCAAAACCGCGCGCTCGAGGTTTTCAGTGGACCCGCTCGTCGGCCACGATTCGAGACCGTGCACTCCGTCGTCGTCCGTAATTGCGACAGCGCACTTTGTGCCGCCAATGTCGATGGTCAGCGTTGTCGCCATCGATTCACCCCCGTCGGTTCACCCCATTGTAGGGCTGGGCAACCGAGTGGCACGGGAAAGCGTGGGACAGGTAGCGTAAGACGGTGAACACCGACATCACTGAGTGGGTTGCCTCGAACGGTTTTGACGAGCGCCAGCCATCTGACCCCGTCACGTTGCTTCTGCACGGGTACGGGTCGCACGAAGGGGACTTGCCGCCGATTCCGGAGTGGCTCGGACTTTCCACGCCGTGGGTTTCCCCCCGAGCACCGATCGTTCTTCCAAACGGTGGTTTCGCGTGGGCGCCAATCACCGTTCCGGGCAACCCCGATCCCGACGACACGGCCGTTGCAACCGATGGGCTGTGGCGATGGCTGGACCAGAATGTGCCCGTGGCCCCGATTGTCGCAATCGGTTTCTCGCAGGGCGGATTCATGGTGAGCCAGTTGCTTCGCACTCGGCCCGATCGAATCGCAAAGGCGGCGCTTTTGGCTGGGTTCGTCGCGGGGACGGCTCAACCCGCGGACCCCGAACTCGTCGCGACGAAGCCCACAGTGTTCTGGGCGCACGGAACCTCCGACACCGTCATCGTCCCAGAGGCCATCGAGCGAACCTCCGAATTCCTCAACACTCACACCGCGGTTATCGACAAGGCCTACCCCGGGCTGGGGCATTCGATTGACGAGCGTGTGTTGAGCGATCTGCGCGACTATCTGGCTTCGGCGTAGTCTTCAGTCATGAACAAAGAGTCTCGAATTCGTTTTTGGATCTTCCTCGTGTTGGCTGGCATCGGTCTCGTTACCGCCATGGTGTTCAACGGGATTGCCGTCATGAGCGGTCAGGATTACGCCGCGGCGTGGTTCGGCACCGCGGTGGATTGGGTGTTGTCGGCGGACCTCTCGGTCGTCGCTATCGCGTCGGTCGTCTTCATGTTGGCCGAGGCCCGACGGATCGGGATGAAGCGTGTGTGGCTCTATATCGCGCTTTCCGGTGTCACGGCGATGGCGTTTACGTTCCCGTTGTTCCTCGCGATGCGCGAGCGGCACCTTGCTGGTGTCGCCACGCCACGACGATGACGATTGACAAGTAGAGCACCTGCGCAACGGCGATGACGCGTTCCCACAGCCCGACCATCGGCTGCTCGGGGTTTGTCCAGACCGACAGGAACGCGATGGAACCGACGGTGAAAATCAGGGTCGCGGTGATGGCCGCGACGGGACGAACGATCCACGGGTAACTGCGGTCAAATCGCATCGAGAACAACGGCCACGCCGACATCAAAACAAACGTCGCAATCGCAAAGACCCGGTGCCAATAGGACGACGAGTCCTGGGACGGCGTGGCAAAAATTGTCAGCCCATAGGTCGTGAGCCCGGCGACAAAAATCGTGATACGGCCCGGCATTGACAAGACCGGCGCCCAGACGGCGGCGATGAGCGACAGAGTGCCGCCCAACAGAAAGAACGAGGATTGCACCCATTTGACGGGAGAGTCATCCGCGGCCAGATCGCTGATTGTTTTGGTCACGTGGTCGTATCCGGGCCAGAGCGAACCGGCAACCACCCAGCCCATCACGGCTTGAATCGGTCCGACGATTGCGGCAAAGAGGGCGGGGCGTCCGACAAAGTTCATGCGTTCAGCCTACGAGTCGTCACAGCACGCCGATTCGTCGTAGTCGATTGAGCGCGCCGTCCTCGATTGGGCTTTCGGGGCCAATCGCCACTCGAATAGTTCGCAAAATGAGCCTCGTCATCGGAACCACCAGCCATCGCGGTTTCGCCGTGAGGCCAAGCATCGCGCGAAACTCGGGTCGCATCGACACCACCGCAGCGTCGAAAAGCAAGCGATAAATCGGGCGGACCACCAAGGGCAATGGCGGCCGGCGAATGAAACCCACAACAGATTTCGTTGATTCGGTCGACACGAGCACACCCGTCTTCCACAAGTCCGTGATGGTGTCGTCCATCTCGCGTCGAGAAGACGGGGTGTCTTCTAGCCCGAGCGGTGCGACTGAACGCCCCCACTGCTCGACATAGTTATCGGCGGGCGACTCGGCGGAACCGCGTGGAATCGGCGTCGCCGCATACATTTCGTGGGCAACAAGGAACGATTCCATGAACGCGACGTGCACCCACAGCAAAAGGTCCGGGTCGGCGGCCCGATAGGCACGCGTCTTATTGTGGCCCGTCTCGTACGTGCCGGTGACGCGCTTGTGAAGGCGGTTTACGCGCGTCGCTTCGTTGCTTACGGCCGAGTGGCTTCCAAAGGTCGTGATGGTGAGCCACCGAATTGTTCCCGCCAACCGCCCCAGCGGATCTTTCTCATATCGTGAATGGTCGGACACGCCCGCGAGCGACCCGGGGTGAAGAGCTTGCATCAGCAACGCGCGAATTCCCCCGACGAGCGTGCCGAAATCTCGGTGAATGACCCACGGTGCATCGGTCGGAACATAGAGGCCGCCGTCATCGCCCCGCGCAATGATCTCGAGCCACGGAGGCGTGCCATCCGCCGCTCCAGACAGCAGTCGGCGGAAACGAACCGACAGCCATTCCTGCATAGGATTGTTGGAAGTCATAGTGCAAATAGCCTATGGGTACAGTCTTTATCCCCCAGCCAAGGAGTCCTCATGACATCACTCACCAACGCCACCGTCCTGGTCATTGGCGCGACGGGCGGGATTGGGCAGAGCCTGTGCGCCGCCCTCAACGACGCCGGGGCAACGGTTATCGGGACAACGCGAGACGAGGGAAAATTGTCGGGCCTCGCATCGAGCACCTCGAGCCAGCGGGTACTCGATCTCGCCGACGGCGATTCCATCGCCGCATTCTTGGATGACATCGAGGCGGATGACGTCGCGCTCAATGGAATCATCGTCGCCGCCGGTGTTGTGGGGTTTGGTAACGCTGTTGATGTCCCCGCTGCCGGCTTCGACCGCATGATGGCAATCAATGCGACGGGACCGATCCACGTGCTCTCGGCGCTATCCCCCACCGTCGGAAAATCGGGTGACGGTTTCGTTGTGACGCTGTCGGGCATGATCGCCGAGACCCCGATGGCGGGGCTATCGGCGTATTCCGCGAGCAAGGCTGCGTTACACGCATTCAGCGTTGCTGCTGGTCGAGAGTTTCGTCGACTCGGCGTGCGGTTCATTGACGCACGTCCCGGGCACACCGAATCCGGTTTGGCCACACGAGCGCTCTTCGGCGAAGCGCCGAACTTTGGAGCGGGGCTCACGACCGCTGCGGTAGCTGCGCGAATCGTCGCGGCGATTCTCAACGATGAGAAAGATCTTCCCAGCGCATCCTTTATCTAGCGCGTTGCCTATTCGCGACCGCTACTGTGGGATCGCTCTCGACGGTTATCGAGGGGTACCCCGGTTTGGTCACCGTCAGCCGAATTGAGATTACTCGGCCCATGTCGGTTGCCGTTAACTTGTATTTTGAACTCGTCGCATTGGGGATGCTAAACCCGTTACGAAGCCACTGATAATGGCTAGACACGCGTTTCATCCAACCCGCTGGCCTGGCGCTAAGGTTCTTTGCGACCTTAGCCGTTCCAGAAATCGTCACTGTCCCCGCCGGTGAAATCGTTTTAGGAGCGTATGACACGTTAACTCGATATTCCCCGAGGCTTCCGTAATCGGAGTAACCGGTTGTCGTGCCGGGCCCGTAACTCACCCCTTCCAAAGCAATGAAGTAACTATTTCCCGGTGTAGTTGTTGCCGTGAAGACAGCGTCGAGTCCTGTCGCCGAATTCACACCTACGCGGAACAAGTCTGGGTTTGTGGTGGACAACAACGTGCCCGATGAATTGAACAACTTCGCCTGGACGTCGAGGTTGGTACTCAGCGACGGCGACGTCACACTGACGTCGTGACTCGTGGTTGTCGCAATAAAGGAAAAATAATCGACATCGGCGCGCGTCGAGATGACGCCGCTTTGCTCGGTTCCGTTCGTCAATGCGCTCGCTGTTGCCCGAGTGTCTCCGTGGTCATCAGCGCGGAGCGGCAAGCCATTGCTGACGGCGACCACGAAGTCGTCTTCCGGCTGGTTTGCAGAGGAGTAGGTTCCGTTCGAGAATTGGACTAATGGTTCGTAGTAACCGACACCCATGATGGGCGCCCAGCCGTCTCGACCACCGTAGTAACCCTGGGTGTTGATTCCATCGTGCGAAAGGCCGACATTGTGACCCACCTCGTGGCTCACGACGTCAGATATCGTTTTCCCGCTGAACCAATTCTGCGCAAAATTTAAAGACGGTCCAAGGTAGGTGTTGTTGAATAGTTCGCCCGCGTCCCCAAAAACGCCTACATAGGCGATTCCACCACAACCACACTCCGCCGCGATGGCATTCGTGTTGTTCGTGATCAGCGCGCGCATACCGTATACCGCGTCGTTCCCATTTGCCCTGAGGAGGGCTGCATCTCCAGGGTCTGCGGTGGTGACGTTGACGTTGAACGGTGCGTAGTCCTCGGATATGGCAGACCACGCGTCGATAATGTTCCGACGTTCGAGATCGCTGAAGGAGGTCGTGTCTCCGTCCACGTCGTATGCCGGCATTTGCATTTGCTCGTTTGTGTAATCAATCGTGTTATCCGCAAGAGTGCCGCCATCCTGCCAGTATGTTCCGACGAGCGAGTGCCCCGTGAAGTCGAGGTAGATCGTGCGATTCGACCCAGGCAAGCTGTTCAGCAGGAAAGCGTCGGTCAACGGAACATCAGCGGCAGGGGTCGCAGATTCCGGGCGCGCGACGTCGGGAGTGTGCTCGACGTGAAGTGGGTCAATATAAAGGGCGCGGCCCTGGCTGTCAATACGGACAGATTCATCCTCGATTGCCGCGGACCACCCCTTTTTCGAGATGCCCGTCTTGGGCATCCACGCCCGCGGGGTTGGGCCGTCAGATTCTGCGTAATCGGCAAGGGACTCATATCGCTCGAAAACCTTCGACCGGCTGTCGCGCGGCGCCGACTCTGCCGAAGAATCCGGGGCAACCACAGTCGCGCCCACAATGGCGACGACGCTGCTTGCAACCGCAACGAACCTGAGGACTCTGAAAGTTGAACGGTTCATGCACTTAATCTAACTGATTTCAACGCCAGCCGATAGGGGCATGTTTATTGAGGCGTCACCGCTAACGCATCGGTGGAAGATTTGATGGCCCGTACCCACAACAACCGCCGACAATTCGCGCACCCAGATTCACCCATTCGACGATGTGCCGTCGGTTCAAAAAATCGGGCTCGCCGGACCACCCCATCGCATCGGAATCCCAGGTCTGGCCAGCATTGGGGTAGACGACGAACGGCAATTCCGTATCGACACCCGACAGGGTCGGTGTGATCACGGACAGAGGTGAGCAATTGATGCCGACCGCCATTGCGTTCGCGTAATTCTCGACCAACGCACACGCCTCGGCGAAGGTTCCACCACCGCTGATCGCTCCAGGTTCGGACACGGTGAACGAAACCCAGTACGGCATGTCTGGGCTTTTCGATTCGATGAGGTCGAGCAAAATCCGCACCTCGGTTAGGTCGGGCATGGTTTCCAGCGCGAGCAGGTCGGGCTCAGTGTCCAGCAGGATGTCGAGTCGGCGGTCGTGGTACTCGCGTATCGCACCGGCAGAAACACCGTAGCGTCCAAGGAATTCGGAGCCGTCATTCAGGTGGGCGCCGAAAGGTCCGATGCTCGCCGCCACGAGAGTGTCGTCGTTGGCCGCGAGCCTGGCGGCCGTCGTCGAATTACGCAGGGCGCGCTCGACCTCGTCATCGGACCAGCCCGTCCGGCGACCACCCTCGAACGACAGCTGGTATGACCCCGTGATGATGATGTCGGCACCAGCGTCCACAAACGATCGATGGGCGGCGGTGACGGCCTCGGGGTTCGACGACAGCAACTCGCCCGTCCACATCGGGCCGTCGATCGCCAATCCCTGGGCTTCGAGCGCGGTGGAGAGCCCGCCGTCGAGCGCGAGTACTTGTGGGTCGGTCACGCGCGTTCTTCGGCGATCGAGTTCCCGCCGTCGACGACGAGCACCTGGCCCGTTACGTATGCGGCTTCGGTGCTCGCGAGAAATCCGATGCACGCGGCGACTTCCTCGGGCGTCGCCGAGCGACCGACGGGAACCCTGTGTCCCTGACGTGCTTCGTGCGGAGTCTGCGATCCGGTCGCGATCCACCCCGGCGCAACGGTGTTCGCCGTGATTCCCGCTGCCGCCTCGTCGATAGCGAGCGATCGGTTCAACCCGACCATCCCCGCCTTGCTCGCCGCGTACGATGCATCCCCCGCCATCCCCATGACCGGACCGGTTACCGATGCGACCGAAATGATTCGTCCGTGGCCGCTCGCGCGGAGGGAGGGAAGAGCGGCTTTGCTCACGAGGAACGCGGTCGTCAGATTGCGGGTGAGTGACGCATCCCACTCGGCTCGGGTCATATCGGCGACCGACCCCGTTTCGCCCGAGTCCTCCATCGGCTTCGCAACACTCGTCATTCCGGCGTTGTTGACCACGATGTCGATTCGTCCAAGCGCTGCAACGACCCGCTCAATCAGGACATCGACCTCGGCATCGACGGTCAGGTCAGCCGATGACGAGAAGGCCGCAATTCCCTCGGCCCGGAGCTCGGCTTCGCGATCGGCGACGCGGTCGCTTGCGCCCGTCAAATACACCGCCGCCCCCATTCGACCGAGAAACCGAGCGGTGGCGAAACCGATTCCGGTCGGCGAACCGGCACCGGTGATGAGGGCGACTCGGCCATCGAGTCGGAACACGCTTTCGGTTGCCATGGTTCCACCGTAGCCGCGCACCCGCCTTTTAGTGCGGGCGGCCGCCGTTCATGAGCGACAGCGATATAGAGAGCATCGCGCGGTGAAGGCGGGTGACCAGTTCCCCCTGGCGAATCCCGAGGTCTTGGGACACGTCGGACATCGTGCGCTTCTCAATGAGCAGGCCGCGTGCGACGGATTGAAGCGCGTCGGGCAACTCGGCCACCGCCTTTTCCAATTGCTCTGCCGGGATTTTCGACAGGTCAGGTTCGTCTCCTTCAAATGAGACGTCGAGGTCAAAAAAGTTTGCCATGTCGAACCCTTTCCTTAGACAAAGTTACTTCGGTAGCTCTGGACAACGGACCGCATTCCGATTCCGCAAACACCGACCATTTTTCCCGATCGGTAGTAACCGAAAACGCAGTCACCGGTGATGTCTCCATCGATCAGTTTCACGTCGTCGGCGAGCGCCAGCACGCCGTATGCGAGCAGGTGGTTGTCGTACTGGTCGGTCCAGAACGACGGGATGGGACGGAACTCGCCCTGTGCTTGTTCCGTGAAAACTTGAGCGACGCGTTTTGCCGTTTCGGTCGGGATGTTCCAGTGCTCGATTTGACGAGCGTCGTCGTCATAGGCGGGGTTCGGAAAACGGGCAACGTCGCCGACGACAAAGACGTTGTTCCACGGGTCACCGTTCTGCGGCATCGCTCGAAGGTCATTATTGGCGAGTACACCGGCGGACAAGTCGAGGTCATTGCCCTCAAGCCATTCGGTGTTCTCGTGTGAACCGATCGCTTCGACCAGAACATCGCACGGCACCGTGGTTCCGTCATCCAGAACGACGCCTTCGATTGATGATTCGCCGACGAGGTCAGTTACCGCCGTTTTCAGGCGGAAAACCACGCCCTTCGCTTCGTGACGGTGCTGCATCTCAGTAGCGAGTTCCGTCCCCAACGATTGTTGCATCGGGTGAATTCCGGGGGCAACGACGGTGACGTCGCAACCGAGTGTGCGGGCCGTCGCCGCCACTTCACAGCCGATGAATCCCGCGCCGACAATGACAACCCGGGCACCGGGTTTGAGGTCAGCGCGAAGCGCGATGGCATCATCAAGCGTTCGCACCGCGTGACGACCTCGCAATTCGCCGTTGGCAACATTCAACCGTCGAGGTCGCAGCCCCGTAGCAATGACCAGTGCCGAATAGGGGTGAACGTCACCGTTCGCATCGGTCACAATGTTGTGTTCGAGATCCGCCGACTCGACGCGTGTCCCCAACACCCAATTGACGTCCGCCGTTGATTCGCGCTGTTCGAACGCGACCGCCTCGTGGCTCACCGTCTCGGCAAGCACTTCCTTCGACAACGGCGGCCGGTTGTAAGGCGCGTAGGGCTCATCGCCGATGACCGTGATGGGACCGACGTAACCAAAGCGCCGAAGCGCCTCAGCCGTGCGGAGTCCACCCATCGACGCACCAACGATGAGAACGGGATGAGACATGAGGGTGCTTATTCGACGATGCGGATTGCCTGCATCGGACACACGTCAATCGCGGCCTCGACATTTGCGCGCTCCGAATCATCGGCGGTCGCCGTGTACTCGAGTTTGTCGTCGTTATTGAGTTCGAAGACGCTGGGGGCTTCAAACACGCACTGACCATAGTGCTGGCACTTGGCCATGTCGACGTCGATCTTGATCATTCTTTCTCCTCCACTGTTGACGGGTACAAATCTTTAGACGGTGTGCGGATTCCGCGGAACTCCCAGTCACCGCCCATCGCGGTCGACACAACCTCTTCGCTCTCGGTCGGCTGGGCTCCGACGTCCGTGCGGATGGGGGTCGGACCTTCCACGATGTGGTTGGTGAGGCGACCGAGGCCTTCGACCTCGACCTCGACGACATCGCCGGGCTGGACGGGTCGCGAATGGGCGGGCGTCCCCGAGAACAACATGTCGCCGGGAACCAGCGTGATCGTTCGTGCGATGTCGGCAACGAGGTAGTGCATGTCCCACTCCATGTTGTCGGTGTTGTCTTCTTGCTTGACTTCACCGTTGACATAGGTGCGAATCGTCTTGTTGCGGAAATCCCAATCGGTGACGAGTCCCGGACCGACCGGAGCGAGCGTGTCCGATCCCTTCACCCGCAGCATCGAACCAGCATCGGTGTCGCGGAAGTCGTGCAACCCGTAGTCGTTTCCGACGGTGTATCCGGCGATGTACTCGGCGGCGTCCTCGGGGGCGATGTTTCGGCACGTCTTTCCGATAACGATGACAATTTCGCCCTCGTAGTTGAGCCATTTGCAACCAACCGGACGAACGACCGCGCCTTTGTGAGTGTTGAGCGCCGTGATTGGCTTGTGGAAATAGGTCGGCGCCGCGGGAAGTTTCGTCATGAACTCTTGGGTTCGGCTATCGAAATTGAGGTGCACGGCGATAATTTTGGTCGGCTCGGCCGGCGCGAGGTGAGTCGCGTCGGCGATGGCGACAACACGTCCGTCATCGGCGACGAGGTTCTCCCCGTCACGCAGAACCTGGGTCGGATATCCGTCCAGAAGGATTCGGCGGTACTCAGTCACGCGATAGCACCAGGTCCTTTGGTTGCGCGAATCCGCCCTCGGGCTTCGAGAACCACACGTGAACCTGGCCGGTCCCAATCGAGTTCTCGTATTCGCTGTACATCTCGCCCTTGGCCGTGAAGTTCTCTTCGCCCAGTGCGCCCGCCATCGCGAGGTAGTGGTAGAAACCCGCCTCCGGCTTGTATTTTTTGAACGTGTCGAAGTCGGCGAGGATGGCGGCGTGATCTCCAGCCTTCATCCATTCGAGCACCTGAAGGTCGTACTGGTAAGCCTCCGGGGAGTAGATGTTCTTCGGGTCACTCGCCTCGTGCTTGCGCAGATCGCGGAGCTTGTGGAACGTGTGGGATAGTGCGCCCGACGCGAGGAGAAGAACCTTGCGATCGGAGTCGCGAATGGCCTCACCGAGCGCGCGCCCAGCCCGAATGAAATCCTCTGGCGTTCCGGTCTGGCAGACCGACAGCGAAATCCACGCCTTTTCGTCGAGTCCGCGGCCAAGGTAGTGCCACAGGTTCACCGTCGCATAGAAAATCGGCAAGTGCGGGTCGGCGATCGGCGTGATCCACGTTCCGTTCTTCTCGTCATATTTGGCGAGTGATTTTGCAAGTTCGGGGTCACCCTTGATGGCATAGGGAATCTGGGTCATTCCACGGGGCAGTTCTTCCGAGGTGAAGAGTCCTGAGCGCTCTGCCGCCGAGGTCACGACGAATTCGACGGTCGTCGCCCAGTGGCTGTCCAGAACGACGACGGTGTCGTAGTCGAGTGTCTCGAATACGTCCGCTCGAAGTTTCCTGAGTCCGGGGACGAGGCTGAGCTCTTCACCGTTGTTGAGGTCTTTGCGGACCGCCTCCGGCAACATGATTGTGGGGACGTGCGCTAACAGTCCTGCTCCGACTACTTCGCCCATGGGGTTAATCCTTCCATCCGTTAGGTGAAACAACAGTGTTTTTGACGTCGGCATAGAAATCGAACGACCAGGTTCCGCCATCGCGTCCAATTCCCGATTTCTTTGATCCGCCGAAGGGGGCGCGTAGGTCGCGGACAAAGAAACAGTTAACCCAAATCGTTCCGGCAACAAGTTCGTCGGTGATGCGTTTCGCGTGGTCGCGGTCGCCCGACACAACGACAGCCGCCAAACCGAATTCGGTCCCGTTCGCCATCGCGATGACCTCGTTGTCGGTCGTGAAGGTCTGCATGCACAGCACTGGACCAAAGATCTCGGCCGAAACTATTTCGCTGCCAGGAGCTGGGTTCTTGACGAGAGTCGGCTGGAAGTAGAGCCCGCCGAGTTCAGTGTTCGGTCCGCCGCCCCAGAGGATGTCCTGGCCATCGGCCGTTGCGCGGTCGACGAAGCCCTTGATTCGATCAAAGTGAGCCTGGTGAACCTGCGGACCGATGTCGGTGTCGGGGTCACGTGGGTCGCCCTGCTTCAGCGCAGCGACTTTATCGCGGAACTTCTCGGCGAACGCATCCGCAACCGACTCGTGAACAAGAATTCGGGTCCCCGAGAGGCACACCTGGCCCGCGTTGTCGTATTGTTCGACGGCAATCTCGGCGGCTAGGTCAAGGTCGGCATCCGCCATGACGATGCACGGGCTTTTGCCCCCCAATTCGAACGAGACGGGCGTGAGGTTGTCGGCGGCAGCGTGCGCGATGATTTTCGCGGTCGGGACCGATCCCGTGAACGAGATGCGCGAAACACCCGTGTGAGCAGTGAGGGCCGCACCGGCCTCGGTACCGTAACCAAAAACCACGTTGAAAACACCATCGGGTATTCCGGCCTGCTTTGTCAGATCCGCGAAATACGACGCGGTGAGCGGAGTCCACTCCGCCGGTTTGAGAACGACCGTGTCACCAGCGGCGAGCGCCGGACCGATCTTCCACGTCGCGAGCATGAGCGGCGCATTCCACGGGGTAATGAGCGCGGCAACCCCTGACGGGTCCCACGTGATGTTGTTGGTGTGGCCGCGTGTTTCGAAGGCATCGTGGTGCAGGTCATTGATGGCGTAGTCGGCAAAGAACCGGATGTTCATCGCAACGCGCGGCATGACGCCCCGCAGGTGCGATCGCAACAGAGCGCCGTTGTCGAGCGTCTCGATGTTGCCCAGGGTCTCGACGTTGGCCTCGACGAGATCGGCCAGTTTATTGAGAAGTTCGCCACGTTTCTTTGGCCCTAGCTTGGACCAGGCGGGAAACGCGGCCCGGGCAGCCGTAACCGCGGCGTTCACCGCATCAGCGTCACCGCGAGCGATTTCGCCCAAGAAAGTCCCGTCAATAGGCGACGTGTTCGTGTACGTCGCGGGTGAGGTGAGGCGTTGGCCGTTCACGAAGTGGCGGGTGTCGATAGAGACACCGGCAACGTCAATCGTGTGCACGAACACCACTCCTTCGGGGCATGGAACAGAACATCATTAGGATACTAATGATCTAGCGTACGCCATACTGAACGTCGAACGCTATCCCTATTTGTAATGATTTTGGAGAACAATTATGGTCGCACGTCGCCCCCGAATTGCCATCGTCGCACGATTCGCGGAATCCACGTCGGCAACGCGCTACGAAGCCATCGTGACCGCTCGCCGTCTGGCGGAAGGCGTCTGGGCTGCTGGCGGTGAACCGTTGACGTTCCTCGCCGTCGCCGACAGCAACTGGGCAGAGCGCCTCGACGGTATCGACGGCGTTCTGATGCCCGGCGGCGCCGATGTCGACCCCCGCAATTACGGGCAGGAACCGATTTCCGACGAGCTTTACGGCATGGACCCGATGCAAGACGAGGTCGACATGAGTCTGATTCGTCACGTACTTTTGGTCGGGCTTCCGATGCTCGCGATTTGTCGCGGCATGCAGATTACGAACGTCGCCCTCGGTGGGACCCTCACGCAGCACATGGATAAACCGCATCTGCACCACGTCGCGTCGGTGACCGTTGACTCACACGCCGACGAGTTGGGCCTGTCCGATGTGACGCTCAACGCTTCGTGTTACCACCACCAGGCAATCGACGAACTCGCGGCGGGGCTCACCGTCATCGCCCGAGCCGCCGAAGGGCACGTCGAGGCCGTGAAGATCGACTCCGCTGGTTGGGCGTTTGGTGTGCAGTGGCACCCCGAAGACAACTACGACACCGAGCGCGGTCAGTTAGAGATTTTCGAACGGTTCGTTCGCGCCGCTAGCTCGGCCTCTCGGCGCGCTGTGTGACGAGGCGCAACGCTTCTGCGAGCGCCGCGTGCTCGGCGTTCGGGATCGCACCGGCGATGTTTTGCTCTTGTTTGTTGAACTTCGGGAACAGGTCGTCCATGAGCTTTCGCCCCGCGTCCGTCATGGTGACAATGACAAGTCGCCCATCGGTTGTGCTCTTTGACCGGGCGAGATAGCCGCGACCTTCCAGCGTGCCGAGCACACCGGTCAGCGTCGCTTTCGAGAATCCGCCCTCGTCGGCGATTTGTCGGGTTTCGATCGGGTCCCAGATCCAGGTGACCCACAACACGACGAACGCCGTCCACGAGAGGTCATTCGAGTGAAGCACGGTTCGTTCGAAGTGGTTTCGCACAGCATTGGCTGCGCGGAACAGGTTCGAGACGATTGCCATCGACTCAAAATCGAGGGACATGTGCGAGAGCCGTTCAGCGACGTGTCGTTCCGTTTCCGCGAGGGTGTGTGCGCCTGCCATGATTGTTCTCCCGATTTCAGCGACATTCGCCGCTTCTCTATTGTTCACGACTTCGCGGAAAATTTGGACACGCAATATAACGTTTTGGCCCGAACAATTTGCCGGGCGACAAAAAATGGGTATTCTCAGAGATTGTTAGCACCCGAACAATCTCGTGAAGGAGATAGTGATGACCTCAACGTCGAGCATCAATCTGGCCGACCTCGAACTGTTCCGCAACGGCGCTCCGTGGGAGGCGTTCGCTGAACTTCGCGCCAACGCGCCGATTCACTTCAACGACGAAGGTGACGACGGCAGCGGTTTTTATTCCGTGACGCGCTACCACGACATCGTCAAGATTCTGCGCGACTCGAACACGTTCACCAGTGAGCGCTTCACCAACCTCGAAGAAGTCGACGCCGAACAAGAGGAAGCGCGGCGATCACTGCTCGAGACTGACGGCACTCGCCACCGCGCGCTTCGCCGTCTCCTCCAGGGCCAGTTCACCCCGGCGGCTGTTTCCCGTTACGAGACCTTCTTGCGCGGACTGACCGCGACCACCCTCGACAACGCCTTTGCGAAGGGCGAGTTCGACTTCGTCGAAGAGGTCGCCGCCGACTTCCCGATTCAGGTTCTCGCCAAACTTCTCGACGTTCCCGAGACCGACACCGATCAACTCATCGAGTGGGGAAACCGCATGGTCGGCTTCTCGGACCCCGACAGCGCCGACGTTCTCATCAATTCCCCCGAATCCGAGAAATACCGCCTCCTGCCCTTCCGTTCGCCGGCCGCCCAAGAAGTGTTTGACTATGGCGACAAACTCGCGAACGAACGTCGCGGCAAAGACGGGGTCGACCTCGTTTCGGTTCTCATCAACTCTGAAATGTCCGATGGCATCCCGCTGACAGACCGTGACTTCCACACCAACTTTCTGTTGCTCGTCGTGGCGGGAAACGAAACGACGCGTCACACGATCACGCACACGATGCGAAACCTCATGGCGAACCCGGATCAGTTGGTGTACCTGCAAGAGAACCCCGACATGATTCCGTGGGCCGTCGAAGAGTTCCTGCGCTACGCGAGCCCCGTGTATCACTTCCGACGTACTGTCACGAAAGAGGTCGAATTCGAAGGGCACACGTTCAAGGTCGGCGACAAGGTCGTGCCGTGGTTCGCCTCGGGCAACCGCGACGACACGATTTTCGACAACCCCACGAAGATGGACGTCACCCGAAACCCGAACGAACACATGACGTTCGGTCGAGGCGGCCCGCACATGTGTCTCGGAAACGCACTCGCGCGAATCGAACTGCGCGTGATGTTCGAAGACCTCTTGTCGCGAATCGACACAGTCGAACACACCGGGCCGGTCGATTTCCTTCGTTCGAACTTCGTTCACGGCATCAAGCACATGCCGGTGAAGGTAACCCTCCGCTAGCTATTTCGCGACACGTTCGAGAAATGCGTCGACGAGGTCGAACGTGCGCTGCCGAGCGGCGTCTTCGATCGCCTTCGTTTGCGCCATCATCACCGCCGGATCTTGGCCGTCCTCTTCGACTTCCTTGTCACCACCCCAGATAAACCACCCGTCCAACGCCGCGGCGTCGAGTTCGGGATGGAACTGCAACGCGAGCGCCTTGTTGATGACGAACGCCTGGGAAGAAATCGGGTTTCGCGCGATCTCGGTGGCGCCGGGTGGGAGTTCCCAGCGGTCGTAGTGGAACTGGAACCACGGGCCGTTGCTCACGAGCGACTCATCGTCGCTCCAGATGTTCGTCCAGCCGATTTCACCCTTCGGGCCCGGCGCAACGGAGCCGCCCATCGCGCGGGCAATGAGCTGACCACCGAAACAGATGCCCAAAACGGGCTTTCCGCTCGTGACCGCTTCGCGCACAAATTCGAGTTCGGGCGTGAGCCAGTTGCCGATACATCCGTCGTCCCAGGCGCCCCAGGGCGCGCCTAGAGGGATGATGAGGTCGTAATCGTCGAGGCTCGGGAACGTGAACACGACGTTGGGGTCGCGAAACCGCTCTTCGGGGACAACGAGAATCTCTTCGATTTCATAGCCGTGGTGACGGAGTCGCTCAGACACGGGACCCGTCGGGCTAACGTGATCGTGCTGAATGAAGAGTGCTTTCACAATGTGCTCCTTTGCATCCTGGGACTGCAAATATTACGGTTTGACTACAAGTATTTATTTTTCGATTCTAGACACTATTATTTCGTTTGAGTCCTAACGAAATTGTTACAAAGGAGTATCAATGTCTCATGACCTCGTCGCGCTGCGCGATTCACTACAAGACCAAGGGATTGACGTCCTTCGCTTCATCTTTGCCGACGTGCTCGGTATCGCGCGGTCGAAAGACGTGCTCGTCAGCCAGCTCGACAAGGTCGCACACAGCGGCCCGGCGTTCTGTCAGGGCACCTGGATCACGACGACGGGTGGTGACGTCCTCGATGCCGTAAACATCGCGTCAGACGGACTGCAAGACCTCGTCAGTTCCATTGAACCCGACACCATCACCCCTCTCCCCTTCGAACCGGGTGTCGCGTACGTCATTGCCGATGCCCGCAATCCCGACCACTCGCCGAACATGATCTCGCCGCGAACCGTCCTGAAGAAAGTCATCGACGAATACAACGCCATCGGACTCCAGCCGGTCGTCGGTCCAGAACTCGAGTTCTACATCGCGAACGTTACAGATGACGGAGGCTACGAACGGTCGCTCACGCGCACGGGTCGTGTGTACACGACTGGAACGCTCGTCGACCCAGACGGCGTTTTCCTCCACCTCATGCGAATGTTGGATCAAATGAAGATCGGCGTCTTCGCCGGAAATCACGAGTTCAGCCCCAGTCAGTACGAGATCAACCTGTGGCACAGCCACGCGCTCGACGCTGCCGACCGCACGTTCTTCTTCAAGACCGCAATCAAGGACGTTGTCGCGCAGTCCGGTCAGCACGCGACGTTCCTCGGAAAGCCCTGGAGCGACGAGGGCGGAAGCGGATTCCACCTGCACTTCTCGGTGACCGACATGAAGGGCGTCAACAAGATGCACGACGGAGCCGGGCAGTTGTCAGAGGTCGCTCGTCAGATGATTGCGGGGGTCACCGCGAACGCAGACGCACTCACAGCTCTGACCAACCCGACTGTGAACGCTTTCAAACGCCTCGGTCCGGACACCCTCGCACCGTTCCGCGCGAACTGGGGCTACGACAACCGTTCCTGCATGGTCCGAATTCCACCGGAGCGCGGCGAAGGTACTCGTCTCGAAGTTCGTGTCGGTGACGGCGCCGCAAACCCCTACCTCGTCATCGCGGGTGTCCTCGCGGCCGCTCTCGATGGCATCAAGCGCACACTCGGCTGCCCAGAAGATGCCGTCGGCATGGCCTATGACAACGAAGCCGCACCGGAACTTCCCGCAACGTTGGGAGCCGCGCTCGACGCACTCGAAGCCAACGCGCACCTTCACGATCAGATGTCGAAGGAACTCGTCGAGGTGTTCCTCGTCATGAAGCGTGATGAAGTCGCCCGCTACGAAGCGGCGGTCAAAGACCCCTCAACGCGCGACGTGACCCAGTGGGAGATTGACGAGTATTTCGCCGACTACTAAGTGGTGGTTCGAACCCCCAACCGTCTGATCCGTAGTTAGACGGTCGGGGTTGAACGGTCGGCGATCAATTCGCCACCGTTGAACGTCACTCCGAGCTCGCGGTAGTAACCACCGAGCACCTTTTCGACGGGGAGGATGGACTTCAGTTCATCCCACTGCGAGTCGTGCAGTTCGAGTTCGGCGTCGCCCATCCACGGTTCGCCGAGTTCGGCGTCGACGCCGCCCATCGCGATGAGTTGGTCGAGGGAATTCCCGAGGCCGGGCACAATCGACGGAACCCAGCGACTGTGGAGCATCTTGTGGCCGTTGACGAAACCGTTCGTTTCGCTCTTTTCACGCAGGGTGACAACAGCGGACGCGAGTCGGTGGTCGTAGGCGGCGACGCTCGCACCAAGCTTCGCGCCAGCCTCGAGTTTCGGTGTCGCCTTGCCAAAGTTGAACACACGTGTGACCGCGATATTTCCGAGTTTCTTGGGGTAACCCTGGAACCAGCCACGACCGATCGCAAAGTCTTTTGTCACCCAGATGGCGACACAGCGGCTGTAGGTGACTCCTTCATACTTGCATCGAACCACGACAAACGCCTCGAGATACTGCGAACGAACGGGGTCGAGAAGTTCCGCGCCGCCGGTGCTGCACGACTGCCAGTCAGCCCAGATCATCGCGACGGCCCCGGGGTTCTCGTCGGCGAGCTCCAATTCGGGGGGAAGGATTGCGCTAACGTTCTGCGGGTCGGTCAAGTATTCAACCGTGAGCAACGTGCCGGAATAAAACCACGGCATCTGAGGGACGAGCGCGCTCTTCCCGGTCGGGGTCAGAGGGGGAAGAAATCCGTTCAAATCAGTCATGAAACCTACTGTATCGAATCATTCGGAAGCGAACAATCCTTTCGCCGGAACGTTGATAACGATCCATGCGAAAGTCGCGACTCGAGCTCGAGGCTCTTGCAAATTGACGAAAAGTTCGCCAGAGTAGTTAAAGTCGTTCGTACCAGAACGATTTCTGTGTCACTAACTCAATGAGGAGAACCTGTCATGGCATCAACCACTTCCAGTGGCGAACTGAAGAAAGGGCGTCTCGGTGTAATCGGGATTGTGTTCTTCGTCGTCGCCGCTTCCGCCCCTCTCGTCGGTATGACCGGAGCTGTCCCCGTCGCAATGCTCGTCGGAACCGGTTCGGCCGTTCCCGGCACGTATCTTGCCGTTGGGCTAACCTTGCTGTTGTTCTCGGTCGGATATTCCGCCATGAGCAGCCGCGTAACCAACACCGGAGCGTTCTTCGCCTACGTTGGCCGCGGACTCGGCACCAACATGGGAGTCGCATCGGCATTCACGTCGATTCTCGCCTACGCCACAATTCAGCTCGCCATCTATGGCTTCTTCGGCGGACTCGTCCAAGGCACGATGGCCGGTTACGGCATCGACCTCCCCTGGATCGTCTGGGCTGGTATCGCGTGGGTTATCGTCACCGCATTGTCGCTGATGTCGGTCGACCTCGGCGCCAAGGTCCTCGGTGTGTTCCTCGTCCTCGAACTGACCTCGCTGCTCATCGTTGCGGGTGCAATCCTCATCAACGGTGGACCCGACGGAGGCGTCAACCTCGCCGCATCGTTCGACCCCAACGCAATCCTTGCCGGCGGACTCACGGGTGCAGCCGGTATCGCGATTGCCTTCGCGTTCGCCTCGTTCATCGGATTCGAGGCCACCGCAATCTATGGTGAAGAATCGTCCAACCCTAAGAAGACCGTGCCAACCGCGACCTACTGGGCCATCGGAATCATCACAGGGCTGTTCGCGATTGTTTCGCTCGCGATGGTCACCGGTTACGGAAACGGAATGGTCGATGACGGTGCTGGCGGAGAAATGCCCGCACTTGTCGCTGCAATCCTCAACGTGACCGCGATCGACGGAGCACCGCTTGCAAACCCCGCAGGAATGCTCTTCGACCTTGCCAACACGTACGTTGGACCGTGGATTGTCAGCTTCTTGGAGATTCTCGTCATCTCAAGCCTCTTTGCCGGACTGCTCGCGTTCCAGAACGCAACCTCGCGCTACTTCTTCGCGATGGGTCGCGGTGGCGTCCTGCCGAAGTCGTTCGCGTCGGTCAACGGTCGCGGAGCGCCCAGCACGGGTGTCTACGCAACCTCGATCCTCGCGATTGCTGTCATGGCAATCTTCTTCATCGCTGGTCTCGACCCCGTCCTGAACCTGTTCTTCTGGATGTCGTCGATCACCGCGGTTGCCGTCATGGTCGTCGAGGTGCTGGTGTCACTCGCGATCTTCCGCTTCTTCCGCAAAGAAGGCGGAGAAAACATCTGGAAGAGCACGATCGCACCGCTCGCGTCGGCTGCTCTTCTCGCCGGTGGCGTGTACCTCGTGATGGCCCGCTTCAACCTGCTCGCAGGCACCGCGGCGGAAGGCGTCGACCCGTCACTCCCCGAAAGCGCGTGGTCGCTCAGCCCCCTCGGCTGGTTCCTCGTGCTCAGTCCCTTCATTGCCGCCGCAATCGGATACATCGCTGCGGTCATCAACAAGAAGGAAAACACCTCGCTCGTCAAGGACATCTTGTCCTAGTCACTAAAGGCACATTCGGACGGGCTCGGTCGAAAGACCGGGCCCGTTCCCTTTATCAACGTACGATGAACGCATGCGCATCGAATCAATCTCAGACCCCTCCGGGCACGCGGTTGGCCTCCCCGCTTTATCTCTCGAACCAGCGGAACGCCCGAGCGGCGCGACGCTGACGGGCTCGCGAGTTCGACTCGAACGCCTCAGCGCCGAACAGCACGCGCCCGATTTGTTTCACGCCTTGCAAGCCAATCCCGCGGGAACGCTGTGGACGTATATGCCGCAGGGCCCGTTCGACACCGAGGGCGATTTCACCACATGGGTGTCGAGTATCGACAACGCGACCGATCCGCTGTTTTACGCCATTATCGACCTTTCGACGAACAAGTCGGTCGGAATTGCCGCCTATTTGCGCATCGATACGCACAATCGCACCGTTGAGGTTGGGTGGCTGACGTTTTCGGAACAACTGCGCCGAAGCACCGCGGCGACCGAAGCGATGCACCTCATGGCCATGCACGCGTTCGAACTCGGATACCGACGCTACGAGTGGAAGTGCAACGCGCTTAATGCGCCATCCATCGCCGCCGCGGAACGACTCGGCTTCAGTTTCGAGGGGGTATTCCGAAACGCTGTCATCGTCAAGGGGCACAATCGGGATACGGCGTGGTTTGGGTTCACTGACGGCGATTGGCCGGCAATCAAACTGGCCCACGAGGCCTGGCTGGACCCGTCGAACTTCGACGAATCAGGAAACCAGAAGTCGAGTCTTCGTGATCTAACAGCACCGCTGCGTCATTCCGCGTGGCCGACGCTCACCGTCGAACGGTAACCCGCGACTACGTGCGAGGCGCATCTGTTTGCCTGAGGCCCATAATTCCCTAAGATTTGTCTATGACTGAGAAAACTCGCACTTCATACGGATACGGCGCCCAGGGTGAAATCGATGTGCCAGAAACGTCGAACATCTCCTTTGGCTCACGGCTGAGGTTCTACTTCGACAATTCGATGTCCAAGGCGGGTTATTTCATTCTCTACTCGTTCATCCTGCTTGCGATACTGTCGGTCATCAACACCGCGTTCAGCATGTGGATTCAGGGAACCCCACTGAGTAACCCCTCTGAACCGACGGACTTCACGAACAATGTTTTCACGCGCATTTTTGGAATCCTCGGCGATGTGCCCGCCGATACCTGGGCCGACCGATTGTCGAGCCTCCTTGGTTGGGTCGCCAGCACCGCTGTCGACGCGATCATCATCGGTTTTGCGGCGACCGCCATCCTCGGGGTTGTTGAAAACCTTAAGGCGGGCAAGAGCGCGGTCATCAACACGAACCACACGCTCATTCTCGGCTGGTCGAACCGAATCTTCCCCATCCTCAGCGAACTCGCTGTCGCAAACGCCAACATTCGCCGCGCATCGGTCGTCATCTTTGCGAACGTTGACCGGGTTGCAATGGAAGACGAAATCCGTTCGCGCGCAGGTAACCTCGGGAAACTCAAGATTGTGACTCGCAAGGGCGACCCGACAAACCCGAGTGACCTCACCCGGGTCAACCTCGGCGCCGCAAAGTCCGTCATCATCCTCGATGCCGACGATTCGGGCGACGCCACCGTCGTCTCGACCGTCCTCGCGGTCAAGGCCACAATCAATAATCCGAAGATTTCCATCGTTGCCGAGGTGGACGATGCCGAGACCGCGCAGGCGTTGACTTCCGCGACGAACGGCCAGGTGCAAACCGTGCGCTCGCACGACATCATCGCGCGAGTGACCGCACAGGCATCACGCCAGCCGGGACTCGCGACCGTCATCCTGGACCTGCTCGACTTCGCTGGCGATGAGATCTATTTCTCGTCGATTCCCGCTCTCGAGGGCAAGACCTACGGAGACGCACTCCTGTCGTTCAACGAGGCTTCGGTGATCGGTTTGCTCGACGACAAGGGTGCATCGCACCTCAACCCCAAAATTAGCCAGAAAATCGGCAAGGGTTGGAAGATCATCGCGATTGCCACAGACGACGACCGAGTCACCTACACCGGTGTTGACAAGGCAAAGGCTCCGACTGTTGTGCAGACGGCGGCGGCGAAACCGAAGCCAGAGCACCTGCTCATCATCGGCTGGTCGTCGATGGGACGCTCGGTTCTGACCGAACTCGCACAGTTCTTGCCCAAGGGATCGACCGTGCACATCGTCGCGACCCCGAAGTACGTTGACCCCGCGGAACTCGCGTCGCTCAAGTTTGGGGGTGTGGCCGTGTCCTACTCGGCGACGTCCGGAGACATGGCGGAACTCGTCAAAGCGGCCAGTGCCAAGCACTACGACGAGGTCATCGTCCTCGGCTATCGCAACGCAATCAGTGAATCGGAAGCAGACGCACAGACAATGCTCACCATGCTCCAGATGAACGCGCTGTTCGACGACACCACCAACAAGGTTCGCCCGACCCGCTTGGTCGCCGAAATCCTCGACTCGCGTAAGGCCGAGCTAGCCCGAGTTGCAGCGGTAGACGACCTCGTGATTAGCGATAACCTCGCTGCGCTGCTCGTCGCGCAGATTGCCGAAAACCCGACGCTTTCGCCCGTCTTCGCCGACCTGTTCGACGCAGACGGCGCTTCTGTCAACATGCGTGCCGTTGAGGCTTACGCGCCGTTGAAAAAGTCGGTTGCGTTCTCGCAACTCGTCGCCGCGGGTGTGGCCAAGGGCGAGTCCGTTATCGGCTATCGAATCGCCGCCGAGGCGCGTTCGAGCGCGGCACAGGGCGTCCTGCTTAACCCGTCGAAAAACGACGAGTTTGTTCCGCAAGCGGGCGACGCACTTATTGTCGTTGGAAACCTTTAAAGTCACCCACAGACCAGTCGGCGTCGCGGATCACCGCGGCGCCGACTGCTTGTCACGGCACACGGTAAATTGGGGAACTGACCCCACTTCGATAGGAAGCCAGCCATGTTGTTGACCGTTACGTCACTGATCTTCATAGTTGCGTTCATCCTGATCTTGACGGAAAAGATTCCCCACTACCTCGTCGCCGGGATCGGCGCGATTGCGGTCATCGCAATCGGAGCACTTGATCCCGTGACGGCGCTCACCAACCACGAGATGGGAATCGACTGGAGTGTAATTTTTCTCCTCATCGGGATGATGCTGATGGTGGGGGCAATCAAGACGACTGGAGTCTTTCAATTCCTCGCGGTCAAGGCCGCGATTCTGGCTCGCGGAAACGCACGCAATACGTTGCTCCTCATTCTGGGAATTTCAGCGCTCACGAGCACAGTTTTGCCCAACCTGACTATCGTGATGCTCGTCGCCCCCGTGGCAATTCACCTCGCTCGTGAACTGGGCCGATCGCCCGTGCCGTTTCTTCTAGCGACCATCATCGGGAGCAACGTGGGCGGCACGGCCACGCTAATCGGTGACCCACCGAACCTGATTATTGGAAGTCGCGTGGGCATCGGCTTTATGCAGATGCTCGTCGTTATGGGGCCGATTGCGCTTATCGGACTCGTGGTGACCGCGGCGTATTTCGTCATCGCGTTTCGGAAATCCCTCGCGCCAACCAACGCTGATCGTGCACGCAAAATCACGTCCACCGCGATACTGACCAATGCGCCACTTCTGGTTGTGAGCCTCGTATTGCTCGCCCTCATCATCGGTACCTACATCGTCGGGACGTTCTTCGGTTTGTCGCCTGAATACATCGCGCTGTCCAGTGGTGTACTCGCAACCCTCATGTCTCGCGCGTCGCTGACACAAGCGGCCGCCACCGTCGAATGGAAGACTCTCGGTTTCTTCGCGGGACTCTTCATCATTGTCGGCGCTCTTGTTTCGGTCGGTGCTCTCGAGGTCGTTTCCCGCTGGCTTATATCGATCATCGGCACAGACATCGACGTGATTTCGATATCGCTGCTCGCCTTCTCGGGAATCGTGTCGGGAATTGTCGACAATATTCCCTACGTCACGAGCATGATCCCCGTGATTTTCAACCTCAACGAGGCTCTCGGGTTGTCGGAACCCTCGGTGCTCTGGTGGGCACTGGCGACAGGTGCTGACTTTGGCGGAAGCCTGACCGTAGTCGGTGCAAGTTCCAACATCGTCGGAGTCGCCATCGCCCATCGCGAAGGCATCAAACTCTCGATGTGGGATTACGCGAAGATAGGAATTCCGGTGACACTCTTGTCGCTGCTCGCGACGGTTCCCTATTTCCTCTTCGTCATCAATTAGGCGACAACAAAAAGCTGGGCAGCAAGGTGCGCATCTAGTGCAACACTGCCGTGTGCGCCAGTGACCGAGTATTGGCCGCTCGCGCCAGTGACCGTGACTCCACTCCCAGGGATGATTCCAGTAGCAGCACACGACTGAAGCAACCCCTCGTCTGCTTGAATTCCTTCGCCTATCGCGGTCACCGTCATCGGGCTTCCGTCAGCGCATTCCGTGGCCGGCTTTCCGTGGACGAACGGAGTGGATGTGCGCCCGATCAGTTCGAGCCCCGGGATCGGGTTGCCGTATGGGTCACTGTCGAGGTTGGTAAGCAAAGCGGCGAGTTTCTGTTCGGCGGCATCACCGAGAACGTGTTCCCACCGACAGGCTTCTTCGTGGCAGTCCGCCCAATCGAGACCAAGAACATCGAACAAGAATCGTTCCGTGATTCGGTGCTTCCTCATCACCGCGACCGCGATGCGGCGGCCCTCTGGAGTGAGTTCAACGATGCGATTGTCGTCAAGGTGCAACAAGCCGTCCCTCTCGAGACGTGACACCGTCTGTGACACTGAGGGCATCGCCTGTTCGAGGCGCTCGGCGAGACGCGCTCGTAGGGCGGGTTGGCGTTGTTCCTCGAGTTCAAAGACGACCTTGAGATACATCTCGGTCGTGTCAATCAGATCGGACACATTCACCCCCTGCGACAAAATTACCCGCTGCTGTGGATAATTTGTGACACGAGTTCGTGTGGAGTGGTGAGTTATCTCTCATGACACATTCACCCACCCGTCGATTCCTCATCGCAATCGGCCAAATTCTGTTCATCACCGCGACGTCGCTGAGCGTTCCGCTCTGGCCAACACAACCCGCGAGCGCAACAATCGCGTCACCTAGCAGCTTCTCGTCCACGAGTGCACCTGCTGGTCTCCTCATCAACTCACCGTGGGTGCTCGACGCCTCGGGAACGGAATGGGCCTACGGCACGACGAGTGGGTCCATGGGAACACTGATCTCGAGAAATCGGACCACCGGCGCGTTCACGTCCAGGGAAATCATCGCCGGAGACGAAGGTTCGATAGCGGGTCTCTATTCACCGCTATCCAACGTGGCTGTTTTTAGTGCCCGCCGGACAGGTTTGGGAAACCGAATTACCGCTTTCGATCTAGCGACAGGGACTCGAATCTCGAGCCGAACACTGGCACCCGACGAAACGCTCATTCGCGCGTTGGCGTTCACCTCCGGCGCAGACTCCTACATCGTCGGCACCAACCAAAACCCGGCAAAGGTCATGAAGTTCGCGACCACCACCGGGGCCCTAGAGTACAGTTCCACTCTGTCAACGGGTCTCAAAGAAATCACCGCATTCATCCCAAACGGCACCGAACTACTTGCGGCAGTCAACACGATTCCGATCAAACTGGTGTCCGTCACGCGGAATAGACTGGTCGTTGGTTCGGTGGTGTCACTTCCCACGGGAACACCGACGCTGATGGACCCGGTTGTCGTGGGGACCACCGCCTACATCGGCACTGATGCAGTTCCTGGTCGAATCACGGCGATTGATATTCCGACCAAAACCGTGATCGGATCGGCAACCTTAAACACGGGGGAAATTGGGGCCCGCAATCTTGTGGTCGACGACTCGACGGGAACCTTGTACGCGACGACCGATAGCGCAGCGGGACCGCGGATTGCATCATTTCAACTGACCGATTTACGCCGGTTAGGAACGACTCAGCTCAGTGCCGGATCCTCGGCAACGTCACTGTTGTTGTCTGGAGAGAAACTCACGGTTGGCTTCTCGGGAACACGGGGTGTCGAGACCTTCACCGTTGCGCCCGAACCGAACGCTCCCGTCATCACGGGAATCCAGGAATCGGATTCGGCACTGACCGTCGCGTGGAATTCCGGTGGGTCGGTCGAACCAATTCTCGAATACACCGCGTCTGTTGCCGCCGGGACCTTCGCGGCCTCGTGTTCAACAAACGGGACAACGTGCACAATTCGAGGATTGAACAACGGAACAACCTACTCGATCTCGGTCGTCGCACGATCTGTCGCCGGAGTTAGCCAGGCAACACTGACTTCCGGTGTGCCGCGCACCGTTCCGGATGCGCCAAGCACCCCTCGCGTTACGCGGGGTAATGCCGGCGTAGCCGTGACCTGGACACCTCAGGGCGACGGAGGTGTGCCAATCACGGGTTACCGCGCGACGGCCTCACCCAGTGGACAGATGTGCGAGTCGATCATGCAATCCTGCACCATTTCAGGGTTGCCGAATGGGATTCCTCAAACAGTTCGGGTGGTCGCGCACAATTCAGTGGGCACATCACAACCTTCCGCGCCGAGCGCTTCCGTGACGCCCGCCACGACCCCGTCAACGCCACAAATCGAGTCGGCGCGCAGAACGAACCGCGGCGCGGTCATTGCCTGGAAACCTCCGACGGATAACGGTGGCGACAACATTGTTTCGTACCTCGTCCACGTGACACAGGGCTCGAACATTGTCTCGGAGTCGACTACTGCCGACACCTCCATCACGCTTGACGGTCTCACCAATGGCGTGCAGTACAGGATCGTTGTTTCGGCGACGAATACGGTCGGCACCGGCGGGCCGTCGGAACACGCAAACGTCATTCCGGCTACGGTTCCCGATCCACCCCTCGCAATCATCGCCCTGCGGCGGGATGCAGGGGTTGACGTCTCATGGTCCCCGGCAGCACACGACGGCGGCGACCCCATCACTGGCTACCGAGTCCAGGTCCGAAACGGCAACGAACGGGCGACAAGTTTCATCACCACGGAATCGCCATATTCGATTCGAGGGCTAATGAACGGCAACACTTACGCCGTTACAGTCAGCGCCATCAATTCCGTCGGCGACAGCGTCGCATCAGAAACCGCCCGCGTCAGACCGGCAACTGTTCCTGATCCACCAACATCGCTGCACGCCACCGCGACCGAACGTGGGGCAGAACTGGAATGGTCCGCAGCAGCACACGACGGGGGCGACCCCATCACGGGATATCGAGTTCGAATCTGGAGGGAGGCTACTATCGTTGCTGAATTTGATCAGTCCACGACGAGTGCTTCCGTTCCTGGACTCACCAGCGGGGTGGCCTATCGGGTTACCGTGACGTCGGTCAATAGCCTTGGTGAAAGTGTCACGTCGGAACAGGTATTTGTGACTCCACTTTCGCCACCCGTCGTGGACCCACCCGTCGTGGACCCACCGCCGACTTTTGACCCTCCGAGCCCGCCCGTCGATGTCACCGTTATCGGCGCGACGGGGAAAAACGTCATGGTGGGATGGCGACCCGGGGATTCCGGTGGAGCGGCGGTCATCGATTTCATTGTGCACGTGAGTCGAAGCAAAAACCGAGGGTTCGCTGTGTGGCCTGATTCCACCGCCGCCACCCCAAAGATTGAATTACCTAAACCACGCCGGGGCAAGCTTTACGTCCGCGTGATTACCGTCACCGTCCTCGGCGAATCCGCCCCGTCACAGGTTACGTTGGTCGCCCGGGCAAAGAACTAACGAATGCCGAGTACGGCGGCCGTGCGCTTGAGCGAGGCGCGTGCGGCTGCCGCGTCGGTGGACAGTGACTTCCCGTAGGACGGAACGAGCGCCTTGAGTTCTGGCGCCCACGCCGACTTCTTTGAAGGGAAGCACGTCGCAAGAACATTGAGCATCGCGGCGACCGCCGTGGATGCACCGGGCGACGCCCCGAGAAGCCCGGCGATTGACCCGTCGGCGTGGGAAACGACTTCGGTCCCGAACTTCAGCACACCGCCCTTGTCGGCATCTTTGGCGATGACCTGAACGCGCTGCCCTGCTGAATAGCCATACCAGTCGGCGGGGTTCGCCTCGGGAAAGTATTCGCGCAATGCGGCCAGGCGCTTCGCGCGACCGGCAAAAACCTCGGTTGCGAGGTACTTGATGAGTCCCAAATTGGTGACCGCGACCGCAAGCATCGGGATGATGTTTCCGAAGCGAATTGAACGGGGAAGGTCCCACCACGATCCCGCCTTGAGGAATTTCGGTGTGAACCCGGCGTAGGGCCCGAAAAGCAGGCTCGACTGGCCGTCCACGACACGAGTGTCGAGGTGTGGGACGGACATGGGCGGAGCCCCAACCGCCGCTTTGCCGTAAACCTTCGCGTTGTGTCGGGCGACGACCTGGGGGTTGTCGCATCGGTAAAACTGACCAGACACAGGGAACCCCGCATAGCCGCGAACCTCGGGGATACCAGCGCGTTGCAAGAGATTGAGGGCGTGGCCGCCCGCTCCGACGAAGACAAACTTTGCGACGACGGTGAACGGGGTGCGACCAATCTCGTTGCGCACCACGACGTTCCACATTCCGTCGTTGCGACGACGAATCGATCGAACCGAATGGTTGATGTGAACCTCGGTCTTGGGGCCAGCGATCGAGTTGACGAGAATTTTTGTCAGCGCACCGAAGTCAACATCGGTGCCGTTCTGAAAACGGGTCGCCGCCACCGGCTCTGACTTCGATCGACCCGGCATGACAAGCGGCACCCACGTGTGAATGACCTTCGGGTCATCGGTGAATTCCGCTCCGGGGAAGAGGGGGTGGTTCTTCAACGCCTCGTAACGGGTCTTGAGATACGCGACATTGTCCGCACCCCACACAAACGCCATGTGCGGAACGGGGACGAGAAACGATGACGGATCGGGGATGGTTCCGTCATTGACGAGGGCAGCCCAGTATTCCCGAGACAGCTGGAACTCTTCGTTTACCTTGATTGCGCCGGTTGTCACGACGCTGCCGTCTGGCTGTTCGGGCGTGTAGTTCAATTCGCACAGTGCCGAATGTCCCGTGCCCGCGTTATTCCACGGGTCCGTCGATTCGGGGGCGAGTCCCGGGCCGCGCTCGAACAACGAAATCGTCCAGTCGGGCTCGAGCCGACGAAGAAGCGAGCCGAGAGTGGCACTCATGATGCCCCCACCGACGAGAACGACGTCTACAACCTTGGTCACCCGCCCAGTCTATCCGCGCCAGTAGGCTGGTTTGGTGCCCAGTGAACCCGCCACGCCCCGCGTCATCGCCTTTACGGTCATCGGGCTCTTCGCAGGACTCTTCGCGGGATTCTTTGGTGTTGGCGGGGGCATCATCGTCGTCCCCCTGCTCATTCTTGTGCTTCACATAGACCAGCGTCAGGCGTCCGTCACGTCCTTAGTTGCAATCATCCCCACCTCGCTCGTTGCGGCGTCAGCGTTTTTATTGTCGGGAAGTGTTCCGTTAGACCAAACGGCTTTTGGGCTCATCATCGCAATCGGATCAACAATCACCGCACCACTGGGGGCGTGGGCCCTTCGAACCTGGAAAACCGTCACCGTTCGATGGATTTTCATCGTCATCTTGCTTGTCGCCGCGATTCAGGTTCTGTACCAGTTGCCGGATCGCGACAGCCACCTCGAATGGTCAATCGAGATCGTGGCCGGACTGATCGCATCCGGTGCGGTGATGGGATTCGCCGCCGGGCTTTTGGGAATCGGTGGGGGCCTCCTACTTCTGCCTTTGCTCGTGCTCGTATTCGGCGTCAGTGACCTCACCGCAAAAGCACTGTCGCTGATCGCCATGTTCCCTGCGGCCATCTCGGGAACCATCGGATCAGCACGAGCAGGAGTCGTGAACTGGAAAGCCGGGATGTCGCTCGGAATTCCGATGGCTCTCTCGTCCACGCTGGGCGTCTGGCTGGCCACAATCACGCCGGTCGAATGGGCGAACCCTTTGTTGGCGGCCTTGCTAATTTACGCGGTCATCCAACTCATCATCCGAACCATCCGTTCGATGCGAAAGGATTAGCGAAGACCCATTCGGTCGACAACGAGTTCCGCAATCTGGACCGCGTTGAGCGCGGCGCCTTTGCGAAGGTTGTCGTTAGACACGAACAAGACCAATCCCGTTCCGTCCTCAAACGATTGGTCCTGGCGGATTCGACCGACGAGGCTGGGGTCGATCCCCGCAGCGTCGAGCGGCGTCGGGACATCCATCAGCGTCACACCGGGAGCCGTCGCGAGAATGTCGCGCGCGCGCTGCGCAGTGATGGGGCGATCGAACTGCGCGTGGATTGACAAGGAATGCCCCGTGAAAACGGGGACACGAACGCAGGTCCCCGAAACGAGCAAGTTCGGAAGTTCCAGAATCTTGCGGGTTTCGTTGCGAAGCTTCTTTTCCTCGTCCGTCTCGCCCAGTCCGTCGTCAACAAAACTGCCCGCCTGCGGAATGACATTGAAGGCGATGGTGCGAGGGAATGTGACGGGTTTCGGGAAGTCAACAGCGTGTCCGTCGTGAATGAGTCCCATCAGGTCTTGCCCTGTGGTCGCGGCAACCTGATCGAACAGTTCTGCGCCTCCCGAGAGCCCCGCGCCAGAAGTCGCTTGGTACGTAGACACTTGAAGGCGCGTTAGCCCCGCTTCGGTGTCGAGCGGCTTCAGCGCCGGCATCGCCGCCATCGTCGTACAGTTCGGGTTCGCAATGATTCCCTTCACCGCATCAGCAATCGCGTGTGGGTTCACCTCAGAGACGACGAGAGGAACCTCGGGGTCCATTCGCCACCCGCTGGAGTTGTCGATGACCGTGACGCCCGCGGCAGCGAACCGCGGAGCCTGAGCCTTGGAAAGGATTGCCCCCGCCGAGAAGATCGCGATGTCGAGTCCGGTTGGATCGGCGGTTTCCGTGTCTTCGACCACGATGTCCCTGCCCTCAAACGACAGCACAGTGCCCGCACTTCGGGAGGATGCGAAGAACCGGATTTCGTCGATGGGGAACGCGCGATCCGCTAGGAGTTGCCGAACGACGGTTCCGACCTGACCGGTCGCCCCGACGACACCGATGCGAGCGCCCATTATCGACCCGTGCCGGCGTAGACGACAGCCTCGAGGTCGCCGTCGAGTCCGAATGCGGTGTGAACGACCTGCATAGCGCGCGTGAGGTCCTCGCCGCGCGTGATGACGGAAATGCGAATTTCAGAGGTCGAGATCATTTCCATGTTGATGCCAGCTTCGAACAGTGCGGTGAAGAGTTGGGCCGATACACCAGCGCTGGTGCGCATACCGCCGCCGACAACAGAGAGCTTTCCGATGTTGTCGTCGAATGCGACGTCGCTGAAACCAACCTTGTCCTGGGCGGCGCGAAGGGCCTGGAGGGTTTTTTCGCCGTCGGTTTTCGGAAGCGTGAACGAAATATCGGTCAGAGCAGTGGCCTGAGCGGACACGTTCTGCACGATCATGTCGATGTTCGCGCCTGTGCCGGCGACGATGGTGAAGATCTCGGCGGCCTTACCCGGAATGTCGGGGACACCAATGACGGTGATTTTGGCCTCGGACAAGTCACCGGCGACACCGGTGATAATGGGCTCTTCCATGTTTTCTCCCCTATCTGCACTAACGAACGTTCCCAGTGTGTCGGAAAAACTCGAGCGGACGTGAATGGTCACACCGTGACGGCGCGCATACTCCACGGCACGGATATGCAGGACCTTGGCGCCCGCAGCAGCGAGTTCCAACATTTCTTCAAACGTGACACGGTCAACTTTGTGCGCCCTGGGCACGATTCGCGGGTCCGCGGTGAAAACACCGTCTACGTCGGTATAGATTTCACACACTTCCGCGCCAAGAGCAGCGGCAAGTGCGACCGCTGTCGTGTCGCTTCCCCCTCGGCCGAGGGTCGTAATGTCCTTAGAGTCGCGGTTAAATCCCTGGAAACCAGCAACGATTGCGATTGCACCATCTTCTAGCGCTTCCCTGATCCGGTCGGGAGACACGTCGACGATTCGGGCAGAACCGTGCTGCGCTGTCGTCATCATGCCTGCCTGACTTCCGGTGTACGAGCGCGCTTCCTGTCCGAGGCTTTTGATCGCCATCGCCAACAGCGCCATCGAGATTCGCTCGCCCGTCGTGAGAAGCATGTCGAGTTCGCGCGGGTCCGGCGCATCGGTGATTTGATGGGCAAGGTCGACGAGTTCGTCGGTGGTGTCCCCCATCGCGGAAACGGCAACGACGACGTCGTGCCCCGACTCGCGTGTCGCAACGATTCGATAGGCCACGCGCATGATGCTTTCGGCATCAGCGACCGAAGAGCCACCAAACTTTTGCACAATGAGGGACACGGGTTTTCTCTCGTTCTAGGGTCAGACGAAGGCGGTCGCGTCGTTGCCCACCAACTGGGGAAATTCTACCCAAATTTAGGCCTGTGTGATTCGAGTGCGACCCTCAAAGGCTCGACCGAGCGTGATTTCATCGGCGTATTCGAGGTCGCCACCGACGGGTAATCCGCTCGCAAGTCGAGACACAATCATTCCCAGCGGCCCGATCAGTCTCGACAGATAGGTCGCCGTCGCTTCTCCTTCGACGTTCGGGTCGGTGGCGAGGATGATTTCGGTGATCGATGTGTCGCGGAGTCGTTCCAGCAACGGTGCGATGCGCAATTGATCGGGACCAATTCCGTCAATCGGGCTGATTGCCCCACCCAGCACGTGGTAAACACCCGTGAACTCGCGGGTGCGCTCTATTGCCACGACGTCTTTGGCTTCTTCGACAACACAAATCTGGTCCCGCCGGCGGCGCGGGTCACGGCAAATCGCGCACTCGTCGTCTTGAGACACATTTCCACAGGTGACACAAAACTTGACGCTTGCGCGCACGGTTCGAAGTAGTTCCGCCAGACGCGCCGGATCGAACGATTCCGTTTGGATGATGTGGAACGCAATGCGCTGTGCCGATTTCGGTCCGATGCCCGGAAGCCGGCCGAATTCGTCAATCAGTTCTTGCAGGATTCCTTCGTACATCGTTACTCGTCGCCCTCACGCGGCGTCGTCTCGATGTCAAAAATCGCGGGGTTGTCGGCGGCCGATGCGGAGCGTGCGTGCGGTGTGGCCGCGTCGTCGATGTTGGCAATCAGCGTGGCGCCCAGCATCTCGCGAACAACAGATTCGCCGCGTCGTTCCGCCGATTCCGGTGCGGCCGATTCGGCCCCGACGGATATGGACGCGGCAGGCGCGGGTGCTGCTGCTTCGGGCACTTCAATGGGCGCCATCTTGGTTGTCGGCGCGTCATCGTCCGGGATTTCAGCAGGAGTTTCCGTCGCGGGGGCCGGCGTTTCAACCGTGACGGGCGTGAAAGTTTTCGCCTGTGGTGTCGAACTCAAACCGGCCGTGACGCCGAGACGCGGCAGGAATCGGAGGCGCACCCCGAGTGCACCCTGAATCGCCTCGCGAAGATCCTCGAAGACGGCACCTCCGCTCGTCGGGTTCTCTTTGAAGCGATCAACCCACATTTGCTCAGAAAATTCGAGGGTGAGAACATCCCCCTCGAGAAGCGCGGGGCGAGCCGAGTTCACGACAACCCACGAGCCCTTCGACGACTCGAGGTCTTCCAGGATCGCGGGCCACACCTCGAGGATTTCCGCCAGCGTGCCGGGCTCGACGGTTGACGCTACTGGCGGTGTGACCGTCGCGGGTGTCACGACGGGAGCAACAACCGCAGCAACGGGCGGGTAAACCGCCGCGGCAGCCGCAATGACATCGGGAGCGGTAACCGCTGCTGCACGAGCCGCGGGAGCCGCGTTGACGACCGGTGTCGATTGAGAGATGTTCCGGTCGGGAAGTTCGGTCAAAAGCCGGGCGACCATGAGCTCAAGGTGAATTCGGGGAGGTGTTGTTCCCGTCATCCCCGACAGGGCCGCGTTGACGATGTCAGCCGCACGCGACAGTGCGGCAGCACCATACAGAGCGGCGAGCCCGTTCATGCGGGTAATTTCGTCCGCGGGGATTCCCCGCAGAACTGCCGCCGCTCCGTCGCCGGTCGCATCAATGATGATGAAATCGCGCAGACGTTCGAGAACATCTTCGACGAAGCGCCGAGGATCGTTCCCGGTCTGCACGACGCGGTCGATTGCAGCAAAGGCGTGAGCTGCGTCACCACGTCCAATCGCATCGAGGGTTTCGTCGAGAAGTTCGCTCGGTGTGTAGCCCAGCAAGTTGTTGGTGCGCTCGCGCGTGACAGTGCTGTCATCTGAACCCGCGATGATCTGGTCGAGCAGAGAGAGGGTGTCGCGGACAGAGCCTCCGCCCGCGCGAATCACCAAAGGGAGAACGCCGTCTTCGATCGTGACTTTTTCCTGGACGCAGAGTTCCGTCACATAGTCGAGCATGACCGCGGGAGGAACGAGACGGAAGGGATAGTGGTGGGTGCGCGACCGAATCGTACCGATTACCTTCTCGGGTTCCGTGGTCGCAAAGATGAACTTGACATGCTCGGGTGGCTCTTCGACGATTTTGAGGAGAGCGTTGAAGCCCTGCTGCGTGACCATGTGTGCTTCGTCGAGGATGAAAATCTTGTATCGGTCGCGAGCGGGTGCAAACCCTGCTCGTTCTCGAAGTTCGCGCGCGTCGTCGACGCCATTGTGGCTCGCCGCATCGATCTCGACGACGTCGAGCGAACCCGAGCCGTCGCGGGACAACTCGAGACAACTGTCACACTTTCCACACGGCGTGTCGGTCGGGCCTTCGGCGCAATTGAGGCAACGGGCGAGGATTCGGGCGGACGTCGTCTTGCCACAACCGCGCGGTCCCGAGAACAGGTAGGCGTGATTGACGCGATTCTGTCGAAGAGCGGCGCGCAACGGATCGGTCACCTGAGATTGCCCGATGACTTCATCGAATGATTCGGGTCGGTACCGACGATAGAGAGCGACTGCCACCCTTTGAGATTACCCGCACGCACCGACTTTCACTGGTCGGCGCGAGCGCCGAGGTGTGTGTAAACGAGTCGAAAAGACCCCCCGCGCACCCGCCAGAGCCGGGTTACCCTTGCTTCGTTTCCGATCTGGGGGAGTTGGCCTGGGTGGCGCCACGCGAGGGGCTGGCTCCAGTCTAAGTCCCGAGGGCGATACTGGAACAGTGATTATCGAACCGCGCATCGTGAAATTGACGACTCGAACCGAAGTGGACGTCCGACGGACGATTCCTCACGCGAAACTTCGGCGAATCGGTGCGTGGGTGTTCGTGGACCACTTCGGGCCGACGGAACAGGTCGACGGAATGACGGTCGCCGCCCACCCGCACACGGGATTGCAAACCGTGACGTGGTTGTTGGACGGACTCATCGATCACCGCGACAGCACAGGGACCGCCCAGAACGTGACGCCCGGCTCACTCAATCTCATGACCGCTGGCTCTGGTGTGTCGCACAGCGAGCGGAGCCTGCCTGGACCGACTTCGCTCCACGCCGTTCAACTGTGGATTGCTCTCCCCGAGGCGGTGCGCTCGATGCGGCCCACGTTCGAACACGTCGAAACGGTCCCGACCGCGACATTCGGCGAACACGTTGCTCAGGTGTTCATTGGCGAATGGGGTTCGGCGGCGTCGCCCGCGACCGTCTTTAGCCCGCTCGTAGGGGCCGAGGTGTCCGTTGGAACTCGCGGTTCGATTCCGCTCAACCCCGCGTGGGAGTACGGGGTCCTGAACATCGCCGGTTCGATGTCGGCGAACGGTGACGATGTTCCACCGAGTGCACTGTGGTACTCATCGGTGGGCGCGAGCGAACTCGCTCTCACTGGCTCTGGAACCGCGATTGTCATAGGGGGCGAGCCGTTCCGCGAACCAATCCTGATGTGGTGGAACTTCATCGCACGAACTCACGAGGAAATCGAAGAAATGCGAATGGATTGGAACCTTCACACCTACCCATCCTTTGCCGACCGAGTTGGCGGCTGGATTCCCGCGCCCGAATTGCCGAACGTGACGTTGACGCCGCGTTAGAGCCCAGCCGTTTAGGAAAAGAGCTTCCGAAGTGAAGTCATGACTTCAGCCAACGCCTCAGTGACGTCGCCGTCCGGACCAGCCGCTTTGAGATGTTTGGTGATCTCGGTCCAAACCTGGGCAGCAAGTGCGCCGACGAATCCAGCGAGTGCCGCGCCGCCAGGTTGACCCTCGAGGCGTCGCGCCACCGCTTGCTCCATTTCGCGAGCCCAATGGTCCCGTGAATAACGAACCGCACCGTCGCTCAATCGCGCGGCGTGCACAATTGGACCCGGATTGAATCTGTCTTCAAGTTGAATTTGCTTGTCGTGACTGTGGTGAAGGCAGTATTCGAGTGACTGGAACAGAGGCTCATTCCGAGGCCGGTCCATCAAAAGTGCACCGAAATATTCCATGTACTCATCCACCGCGGGATACAACAGTGCTTCTTTGGTCGCAAAGTAGTTGAAGAGCGTCCGTCGGGAAATTCCAGCAGCCGACGCAACATTCGCCATGGTTGTCGAGTCAAATCCGTCTCGCTCGAAGAGCGACCATGCGACGAGGATTATCTCGTCCAGCGTTGATTTCGGCCTACGACCGAGCACGTGGCTGGTGCCTGTGTCAATGCTTGTCGCGCCGCTCATGTGATGAGTCTAGCCCGATTTGACAGATTTCTGCACTAGTGCAATGATTTATTCACTAGTGCAATAAATCGTGAAGGGTTTCCCGTGTCCCAATTTCTTTACCGGCTCGGACAGTTCTCCGCACGTCGGGCGTGGCTCGTCATCGTCGGGTGGATTGCCGTCATCGGAATCGTGGCTGGAATTGCGGCAACGGCCGGGGGCACATTCTCTACCGCCATGACAATCAATGGCACCGACGCCCAAACGACCATCGAAACACTCGAAACGAAATTCAGCGATGCGAGCCGCGGTGTCGGTCAAGTGGTTTTCCACAAGACCGACGGGCAACCGTTCACCGACGAGGAAAAAAAGAACATCACCGCCGCATTGGTATCGGTTCACGACCTCCCCGCCGTTGATGACACGGTTGATCCGTTCGATGTCCAGGCGACGCTCGATGAGAACGCGCGCGATGTCGCTGCCGCCCCCGGCAAATTTGACAAGGGTCAGAAAAAGATTGACAACGGCCAGGCAAAGATTGACAAGGGGCTAAAGGACCTCGCGGCGGCGCGGGTTGACCTCGCCGATGGACGGGTCGAGTTGGCGGCAAATCAGAAAAAGCTCGACAAAGGCCTGGCAAAACTTGAGTCGGCTGCCGCTGATCTATATGACACCAAAGCCGAAATCGAAGCAGGAATCGCCTATTACACGGGTCTCGGAGGCCATGATGCCGAGATTGCGGAGCTCAACGGGAGTCTCTCCGCAGTTTACGGCGGTCTCGCGACGATAGACGACGCCCTTTACGATATTCGCGAAGGCCAGGCCAAGATAAACGCGGGCTGGGCAAGCATCGATGACGCCGAACGACAGGCGGATGACGGCGACAAGAGCCTCGCGCGCGCTCAACGAAAACTCGACCGAGGTCAGTCAAAACTGGACGATGCACGCGTTGAATTCACCTTTGCGCGAATCATCATGGAGGGAACTACCAAGTTCCGAGTCGTGTCGACCGACAATCAAACCGCAACGGGTAGCGTAATGTTCACCACGCCGATATCGGAAGTGGAAACCTCCGACAAAGAAGCCGTTGTCGCGGCTTTAGCCGGCACGGCAACCGAAAACATTCAGGTTGAGTTTTCACAAGATCTCACCCGTTCGCTCGGCGGTCTGCTCGGACCCGGTGAAATCATCGGGCTTCTCGTCGCCGCCATAGTTCTGTTCGTGATGCTCGGAACGCTCGTGGCCGCGGGCCTCCCCGTTCTCTCGGCCATCGTCGGCGTCGCAATTTCAGGTGCATCGAGCGTCGCTCTTGCGGCCGTGGTCGAATCGACAACGACGACCCCAATTCTCGGGGTGATGCTGGGGCTCGCCGTAGGAATCGACTATTCCCTATTCATCCTGGTTCGCCACCGCCGTCAGTTGAAGGCGGGCATGCCGGTCGCGGAATCAATTGCACTCGCCAACGGAACATCCGGAAACTCCGTGACTTTCGCTGGTCTCACTGTGATTATCGCCTTGGCTGCGCTGAACCTCACGGGTATCGATTTCCTCGGTCTCATGGGGTCCGTGGGCGCTGCGGCGATTGCCATTGCGGTCGTCGTCGCCGTCACGTTCAACCCCGCCGTTATCTCGCTGATTGGGATGCGCGTGCTCAGTAAAAAGGAACGTCGAACGCTCGCCAATCGCGAAACACGAGACAATGCGCCAAGCACAACCTCGTCGGCGAGCGTGTTCGCGACACGGCACCCGCTCATCTCGCTGTTCGCTACCCTTGCCGTTCTCGGAATCGCCGCGATCCCGCTGCTCGACATGCGCCTCGGCCTGCCAGATGGCTCATCCGAGCCAACCGATTCGACCGGCTACAAGTCGTACCACTTAACGCAAGATGCGTTCGGTGAAGGAGTGAATGCGACCCTGCTCGTCGTTGCGACGTCTCCCGAACCCATCACCGAAGACACCGAGCTCGCGTTCCAGGCGGGCGCGACGAAACTCATCATGGGCGTCGACAACGTCGAGTCCACCGTGCCGGGGGGATTCTCTGACGACCGCACCATCGCCATTTTCCGAGTAATCCCAGCGGGTGGGCCGAACGACCTGTCGACACAAGACGTCGTTCATGACATCCGAGCGCTGGATGCAGAATTCCGCGCGGCGCTCGATTCGTCGGTCAATGTGACGGGGATGGCGCCCATCAATATCGATGTATCCGAAAAACTGAGCCAGGCTTTGCCGATTTACCTAGGCACGGTGATTGGGCTCTCGCTGCTCATCATGATGCTTGTGTTCCGTTCGATCTGGCTGCCTCTCATCGCTAGTGCCGGCTTCCTGTTCACCGTTTTCGCAACTCTCGGAGCGGTGACCGCGGTATTCCAGTGGGGATGGCTCGGTTGGCTTTTTGACATTCACGACCCAGCACCGATTCTCAGTTTCCTTCCCACGATGCTCATCGGAATCCTTTTTGGTCTCGCGATGGACTATCAATTGTTCCTCGCCTCCGGAATGCGTGAGGCGTTCATCCACGGTAGATCAGCAACGGACTCCATTAACTACGGGCTGCGCCTCAGTCGCAGTGTCGTGACCGCCGCCGCAATCATCATGATTGCAGTGTTTGGCGGATTCGTGTTTAGCCATACGACCATGATTCGACCGGTCGGGTTCGGCCTCGCCGTCGGCGTGCTCGTCGACGCATTCCTCGTGCGGCTCGTTCTCGTCCCCGCCGCGCTGAAGTTGCTCGGTCCAGCCGCGTGGTGGTTACCTAAATGGCTCGACCGTATCCTGCCTGATGTCGATGTCGAAGGCGCGAAGCTAGAACGATCTGTCGCTCACCACTAAACGAAGTGCGACGTCGACTCAGGCTCGCTCGATTGCGCGCAGAATAATCTCGGAAACTTTTTTCTCGACCGCAGACGACCACGCGAGAATAGCAAAGGACGTTGGCCACATGTCGCCGTCATCCAATTGGGCGGAGTCTTGGAATCCGAGAGTCGAATATCGGGACTTGAACTTCGCGGCATCCTGGAAGAACAGCACTACTTTTCCGTCAAGGAAATAAGCCTGCATTCCATACCAGGTCTTGACTTCCAAACCTGGCGCAATTTTCACGACAAGTCGATGGATGCTCTCTGCGATTTTACGATCCGCCGGCGCCATCGCCGCAATCTTCTCGAGCACCGCGGTGAGCCCGTCAACCTTCTTGCCCTTGACCTCGGCAGCACGATCCTTCATCGCTGCGCGTTCTTCTGCCGTCCATTTTTCGGCCATCAGATTTCCCTTGCGCTGTCATCCAATGAGCCACGTGAGTCTATCTCAGCGATGAGACTTTCGACCTTTGCGCGAATTTCGTCGCGAATTGGTCGCACCCCATCGACACCCTGCCCGGCTGGATCATCTAGCGGCCAATCGAGGTAGGTTTTGCCCGGAAAGAAGGGGCAGGTGTCGCCGCACCCCATCGTGATGACGTAATCCGAGTCTTTGACTGCCTCAGTCGTCAAGACCTTGGGTGCGTTGTTCGCGATGTCGATGCCCTCTTCGGCCATAGCCGCAATCGCTGAGGGATTAATCTCGTCTTTCGGCTCTGTGCCAGCGGACAACACGGTGACCCGGTCTCCTGCGAGCGCCTGAAGGTAGCCCGCGGCCATTTGCGAACGACCCGCATTGTGAACGCAGACGAACAGAACAGTGGTTTTCATGGGGCTAAAGACCTTTCGATTTGCGAAGATATCCGACGAGCGCGTTGGCGTGGCCATGGCCGATGCCATGTTCCAACTTGAGCCATTCGACCTGTTCCATGTGCTTTTTGTCAAGGCTACCCTCAAGCAGGTCAAACCAATGGGTAACCGATTTCCCGTAAGTTTTTTCAATCGACGGGAAATACGAGGCGGGTCCCTGAACTTTGTCGGTCACGTGTCAAAGATAACCGAGTCGGTTCGAACGTGTGCATAGGCTTGGAGGATCCCCCCGAAAGGTTCCTCATGACAAGCGCACGCGACATTAGTTTTTCGCCTCGACACCTCTTTCGATTCTTCGCAATCAGCGAAGCGGTGACGTGGACACTTTTGCTTGGCGGTCTCGCGGTTCGAGCAGTGTTTGGCGCACCTCCAATTCTGCTCACCGTCGTCGGCGGGCTCCACGGCGCAGTGTTCCTTGGGTACGGCGTGGTGGCCGCGCTGGTCGGTGTGAACAACCGCTGGGGTATCGGGCGAACGGTGCTAGGCATCGCGCTCGCTGTTGTTCCCTACGCCACGATTCCGTTCGAAATTCGAGCCGAAAAGGCCGGCCGACTCGCTGGCGCTTGGCGTCGCACGGCAACGAGCGACCCGCGTGACGCGCACTGGTTCGATCGGCTGTATCGATGGTTCCTCAGTCGCCCGGCGCTTTTCGCACTCGTTTTGCTCGCGGCAATTGTTGCAATCTTCGCGACGCTCATCAGCATCGGGCCTCCCGGCGGGTGGCCGGCAGACGAGGTCTAAGCGACGCCGCCGACAACGGTGAATGTCCCCGTGACAACATCGCCCGTTCGCGCCAGCGCGACAACGACCGACCCGTAACCACCCCGCCATTCGCTGTGAAGACGAGTGTACTCGTCCTCGGGAACGGTGGTCTCGACCACGAAGCCCGATTCGGTCACGGTTCCCGTCACGGGGATTCCGTTCACCGTCACCGACACCTCGGCGGCGTCCGTGTGAATCTCGATGTGGACAGCGACCATTCCATCGATAATCCGCCCCGTCGTGGCGTCGATCGTGAGTGATGGCAGTTCTTTGGCGTCGCTGCCGCGAGATAGCCACACGGCCTCTGCAAGTTCCGGAGTGCGAGGCGGCGCAATTCGCCCGATGTGCTCCCGATCGAACGCCGAGGCGAAAGCCAGAAGGTTGGTGTCGTCATAACCACGGCCCGCAAACGTGAGTCCAACCGGCATGCCAATGTCGCTCATGTTGCCCATGGGAACCGTCACGGTCGGAATGCCGAGGTGGCGGATCACAACGTTTCCGTTTGCGACCCACGTACCGTTTCGCCACCCGAGCGCGGCCGACGCGGGGCTCACGTCCATGTCAGCCGGACCAACATCCGCCACCGCGGGGAATACAACGGCGTCGAGTCGGTTCTCGTCCATCCACTGCTCAAGGTCGACTCTCCGGGCCTCTTCGAGCCCTCGAAGTCCCTCAGCGATGCTCGGAATGTCCTTGAGCGCGGTGATTCCGTCGCGTCGTGCGTCACGGACATAACTGTCCAACGTGACGTCCTCGGGCGAAAACCGCGACTGGTGGATTCCGTATTGGTCATCCAGCGACCCAGTCGGTTGCGGAAAAATCTTGTCCTCGTCGACATCCACGAGCGTCTGAAGTTTCGGGTCCCCGTTTGCGACCAGAAATTCATTCCAGCCCCACATGCTGAGTTCGTGAAGTTCGCGATCGGCATAATCCGCCGGCAAGAGTCCGCGAGCGACAAGGCTATTAGGCTCGCCCTCTTTGTCTTCGTAACGGGTCACCACGGGGAAATCAGTTTCGACCACCTCGGCCCCTAGTCGTTCGAGCGTGAGCTTGGCGTCTCGCCAACGCTCGACTACAGATTCCCGGGTCTCGATGGGGTCTAAAGTTTCGGAATCGGCGTTGATGTACATCCGCGGGATCGCGATGCGCTTTCCCGAAAGGGCATTAACTGTCGCGAGCGCCGCATACGATTCAGGACGCAGTTCGGATGACGGCGGCGTTGCAATCCAGGGCTGCACGCGCCAGAAGTCACCTCGCGTGACGGTGTCGTCCGCGACGATGACGTCAAGCAACGCGAGCATGTCCCCCATCGTGCGTGTGTGAGGAACCACGACGTCCATCGTTGGGACAAGTGGCCAATTCCCTCGGGTCGAGATCACACCGCGGGATGGCGTGTAGGCGCAGAGCGCATTGTTTGATGCGGGTGCTCGACCCGACGACCACGTTTCTTCTCCCAAGCCGAACGAGGCGAAACTCGCCGCCGTCGCGGTACCCGATCCGTTCGACGACCCCGACCCGAAGGCCGCCGTCAGAAACTTGGCGTTGTAGGGGCTCTCTGCGCGACCATACACACCGCGTTGCATTCCACCGTTGGCCATGGGCGGCATGTTCGTCAGACCGATTAGTACCGCACCCGCCTTCCTCAATTGAGCGATGGTGAAGGCGTCGTGCTGGGCGACCAGATTCGCGAACGCCGGCGAACCAGACGCGACGGTCAAGCGTTTGGCTTGATACGAATTCTTGGCGGTGTACGGAATCCCATCGAGGCGACTGAGAACCTCACCGCGCGCTCGGCGCTCGTCCGATGCCCGCGCATCCGCGAACATCGCGGGGTTGAGAACCGGGACCGCATTCAGAGTGATTCCGTGACGGTCGTAGAAACCGATTCGGTTGAGATACGCCGCGACGAGCTCGACGCTCGACACCGCTCCCGCATCCAGCGCCGCTCGAAGTTCTGCGATGCTTTTCTCGACGACCGGAAAATCGGAACTCATGTCGTGATTCTGCCAGAAATCGCCGCGCACAGGCATTCGATCGCCAGGAATTGGCTCAACACACGACCGATAGACTCGTGAACATGAAGTCGCAGGGCGTCCCCGGTTGGGTGTTCGCCGTGGCCGCGATGGCTATCCTTCAGTTCGCGGCGGCCGTCACGACTCAGCTCTACCCCATCGTCGGTCCAGCCGGAGCAGGATGGCTTCGGCTTGTCGGTGGCGCGATTATTTTTCTCGCTCTGGTCCGTCCCGATTTTCGGTCGTACGGTCGATCGAACCTTCGCCTCCTCATTGGGTTGGGGCTCGTAACCGCTCTGATGACCATCTCGTTCCAGTTTGCTGTCGCCACCATCGGACTCAGTATGACCGTGCCGATTCAATTCCTCGGACCGCTCACGGTCGGGGTCTTGCGAGCCAAAAAGCGCAGCCACATCTGGTGGCCCGTGCTCGCCTTGGTGGGCGTTGTCGCCGTCACTCAACCCTGGAACGGGTCAATCGACCCGTGGGGAGTCATGTGGGCACTGTTTGCGGCGCTCGGTTGGGCGCTCTATATCGTCATGACCCAATCCGCCGGGGATCGCGTGTCAGGTTTCACAGCACTCGCGGTCACAATCCCCGTCGCCGCCATCGCATCCACATTCGTGGGACTTCCGTCGGCCTGGGGTCATCTCGACGTCTGGGTCGTACTCGCAGGTTTAGGGCTTGGAATTCTCATGCCGGTTATCCCCTTCGCCCTCGAGCTCGTCGCGCTCAAACGCCTGACTGCAGCGGCATTCGGCACTCTCTCTGCCGGCGAGCCCGCCCTCGCCGCGATTTTTGGCGTGGCCCTGCTTGGTGAACGTCTTAACCTGCTTCAAGTCGCGGGTATCGGAGTCGTCATCATCGCAGCGGTCGCGGCGGAACGAACCGGTCGACGCGCCTTGGGTTGATGATGCCCTAGCCTCGACCTATGAGTGACATCACAAGTGTCGGTGAAGTCGACAACTGGCTGTGCTGGTTGTGCGACCAAGCGGTTGACCCGGATGGTTCCGTGAATTCCGATTTGGGGCCAAGCGTTGATAGCTACGCGGCAACGCGAGTCAAAAAGGGCGCACCCGCTGTCGAAAGGCTCGCTCATCGGGCCTGCAACACGATGAAGGGCAAGATTTCGCCGGTTGTTCGATGGGCGCCGGAGCTCTTCGTGGTCGACCCCTCACCGATTTTTGAGGCGGTCGAGCGGCTTCGCGCCAAAGGCGGACGCGAAATCGTCGCCCGGTGCCCCGACGAGGGAGACGCACGACAGGCCTCAGAGTGGCTTCTCGATCGGGTGTCACGCCTCGCGCCCGACCTGACTTTGTCGACCCAAATAAGTCCAGGTGGCGGCCAGTTCATGCTCTACCTGACGCGCTGAGTCCGCAAACTCGAACGGCAACTAGGCTAGAAAAGTGACAGCGAATTCGGCGAAAGAGTCGGTGTGGGACTACCCCCGGCCCCCTCGAGTTGAGCCCGTGAGTTATCACATCGTGGTCGTTCACAACGGAGTGACGATTGTTTCCACCAACAGTGCGGCTCGTGTTTTGGAAACGTCCCATCCACCGACGTATTACCTGCCGATAGTTGATTTCATCGACGGGGTTTTGATTCCGGTCAGCGGAAACACCGTGTGCGAATTCAAAGGTATTGCGAGCTATTTCGACCTCGACATCGCGGGTCAACGCATCAACCGTGCTGCATGGACCTATGAAAATCCGGCCTCAGGGTTCGGGACTCTCGCGGGGAAAGTTGCTCTCTATGCAAGCCGAGTCGACCTGTGCCAGGTGGGGGACGAGACCGTTATCCCGCAAGAGGGTGATTTCTACGGGGGCTGGATCACGAGCAACGTCGAAGGGCCCTTCAAAGGCGCTCCCGGAACGCTTGGGTGGTAAGGAGAATGCAGTGGGCGGACACTGAAACTTCACAGATTTAGAGGGTACGGTGACGGGTATGAACGAAATCTTTGACACCATTGCCGGTCTGCCGGTTCACCCGCTCGTGATTCACTTCGCCGCAGTCCTCGTGCCCCTCGCCGCACTGGGTTTGATTGTCGCTGTGATGAACAAAACGTTTCGAACGCGTTTCGCCTTCGCTTTCGTAGTCCTGATCGTGGTGACCGTGCCGCTGTCGTTCGTCGCGAAGCAATCGGGTGAGTCGCTCGCTGAACGAGTGGGGATCACCGAACGACACCAAAGTTTGGGGGAGGTCTTCCCCGTGTGGGTTGCGGCGCTGGCCGTTATCGCGGTTGTCTGGTTTCTCATCGCGCGACGCGACGGACTCAATACGATGCGAAAAATTACTGGCGCCTTGGTGATTGCCCTGTCGATCGTCGTCACCGCGCTAACATTTCTGGTTGGCCATTCCGGTGCCGAGGCGACGTGGGCGAAACTCATGGGTGCCCCCGTCGTCCCGAGTCAGAGCCCCACTGCCGCCCCAACCGACCCTGCTGCTGGAACAATAACGGTTGCGGAAGTCAGTCAACACGCCACCCCCGCGGACTGCTGGACCATAATCGGTGGCTCGGTTTATGACATGACACCTTTCCTGAACCAGCACCCCGGTGGTTCCGCCGCAATCGCCGGCCTCTGCGGCGTTGATGGAACAGCAGGCTTCGGGGCGCAGCACGGGAACGCCTCAGCGCCGAATGCACAACTTGATGCCTTGAAGATTGGTGTGCTCGCTACTCCGTAGCAGAGCGACCTGGTTGAGCGAGCAGCAGGATGGCGTGTGAACAATGACCGTTATGCCTATGTTCCCGCTCGGGTTGGTGTTGTTCCCATCGATGCCCCTGACATTGCGAATCTTTGAAGAGCGCTACCTCAAGCTTCTCGGCGACCTAATGAGCGCCGAAAACCCCGAATTCGGTGTTGTGGGAATTGCGCGTGGCGCAGAGGTCGGTGGTGGCGAAGGTCGGATGTCTATTGGCACAATCGCCTCCGTCGCCGACGTCGGCGCTACGGGAGAATTCCTCGGCCTCGAGGCCGTCGGAACTCAGAGGTTTCGCGTCAGCGCCTGGCTACCGGATGACCCCTACCCCATCGCCGACATCGACTTGATTCCCGATTTGATCTGGGACGACAGCCTGATGCCGGCTCGCGTTCACCTAGAACTGGCCGTAAGGAACTTGCTCTCGTTCGCCAGCCAATTTGGTGATTTTCAGTTCGGAGCAGACGTCGAGTTATCAGACGACCCGATGGAGGCATGTTGGCAACTGGCCGGCGTGCTGCCAATCGGCGAGATGGACCGGTTCGATTTGCTGAGTTCCCAGTCGGCAGAGGAACTGATTGCCCAGACCTATGAAATTGTGACCACAGCAGATGACACCCTGCGAGCGATGTTGGCCAACGATGACGAATCGCCCTCGCCGACAGAGTTTTCTTAAGCTGTGGGTCCCGCGTCTACCGTCGAAACACTTTCTTCAGCCACGCTTTGACTTTGTTCCAGCCGGCATCGACTTTCGCGTTCACGACACGGGCCCACGCGAAGCGATCACCCAACATCCGAGTCGCCACCAGAATCAGCGGGATCCCAAACTCAGGTAGCGGCAACGTGAGAACGATTCCGACTGCAAGAATGCCAAAGGCTGCAATCAAGCGCAAAAACTTCGCCATCTCAAATGTCCCGCTCTCGCCAAGCGAGAGTAATGGACGGAGCCGCATAAACTCCGAGACTCCCGGCGAATGGGCGACTAGTGCTCACGACTTCGCGTTACCCGTGGAACCGTCGGCTGCGTGCGCGGCCGCGATGGCCCTCTTCCCGGCCGGAACGGTAATCGCAATCAGTGCGGTAATCACGGTGGCGGCGCCCGTGACGATGAGGAGCAGTTCAACCGAGACGACGTCGGCCAACGGACCAAGAACGGCCATGCCGAGGGGCATCGCGACGGACATAACGATTCCGACAAAGCCGAAGACGCGTCCCTGGCGCTCTGGCTCTACGGTCTCTTGCAAGAGGGTCATCGCTGATGTCGAGAAGGCGGGGACGACCACACCGATAATGAAAAACAGGCTAAAGAACAGAATCAAATTGGTCGTGAAACCCATCGTGACCGCGAGCAGTCCGAACAATATCGAAGAACCGATGATTGCCTGAATGCGATTGATTTTTGCTGCAAAAATTGCCATGAGCGCGCCGCCGGCAACCATTCCCACCCCGAAGGAGAGCTCGAGAATCGTCAGCATCCACACGTCAGAACCGAAAGTTCGCACCAACATGAGTGGCGACAGATTCGACGGCGCGACAATGAGCAGGAACACGATTCCAAAGACCGCCAACACCCAACGCACCAATTCGTTACTGAAGATATAGCGAATGCCGTCCGTCAGATCAGTGGAATAGCTGGGTTTGTCTCCGTCCGTAACCCGGGCGAGTGTGGGAACCGCTACCATCGCAAGGAGCGAAAGTCCAATGACTGCGGTCACAACGTCAACAAAGAAAACGGCGACAATCGACATGTTGGCGTACACGGCTGCGGCGGCGACGGGAGCCAGTATTCCCAGTGATGACTGAATACTGCTATTGATGCTGTTGACGCGCATAAGCCGATCGGCAGGAACAATCTGGGGCAGTAGAGCAGAGATCGCTGGCATCTGAACTCCGGCACCGACCGACCGCACAGCCATGGCCGCAAAGATGATCCAGAGATCGTCTACGCCAGAGAGCATGAGGAACGCCAATCCCAACGTCGCCAACGCTATAACCGAATCTGACACGATAATCATGATCTTTCGGTTGACGCGGTCGGCCCAGACGCCAGCGAAAATAGACACAATTGCCTGCGGAAGGAACCCGAAAATCGCGGCCAGCGCGAGGACCATTCCCGATTTCGTCTCTAGTGCGAGGTGCCACATGATGGCGTACTGAACCAAGACAGAACCAAATGTTGTGATTGTCTGCCCGGCGAGGAATATAGAGACCTGGCGTTTCCAACGGCCGAGAACGCCGTCACTAGCTGCCGTGGAACTCACGCCGGATCGCTTGTTTTCTGTTGGCATCGTTTTCTAGCATAGAACGCATTGGCCTTGTTCCCACCATACTGGCTGGGTTGACCACCTACCCAGCCACGATGACGGTGGTCGGGAGCGAGAGTCCTCTTGTGATTCTCGTGTATCCGGGCTTAGTTTGAGACAGTAATAGAGCCAGCCATTGAAGAATGATAATGACAAACGTAATAAAGATTATTAGGTGCGTCATACGGAACCTCAAAAATAATAGTTCCACTTTGTGCACCATTATTGGTTACGCCAGTGTTGTAGATATTACCCGAGCTATATGCTCCAGCGACTGTCTGTATCCAGAATGGATGTCCGGTGGCGCTTACGTTAATCACATACCTTTGACCGCGAATAAAAGCAAAAGTTGGATTAGTTGAACCATTAATGGTGTAAGAACCCGCGCCTGAGTTAGTAACAGTTAACGTTGTTCCCCCTGATGGACCCGCCACCACAACCGTCGTCGCTGCCGACAAACTCGTCGCCGAGGTGTACCCAGCCTTTACCCCGGTGACCGTGACCTTGATTAACTTGCCAAGGTCCGCGGATGTTAAGGTGTACGTTCCTGCAGTGGCGCCACCGATGGCGATGAACGGGCCCTTGGCCCCAGACGCCCGCGACCACACATAGGTGTACGAATCCGTCGTTGGCGACCACGTTCCCTCATTCGCCGTCAACGTCTGACCAACCGTCGTAGTACCCGTAATCGTCGGAATCGGTGGTGTCGCAAACGTTCCCGCCGCCACCACAACCGTCGTCGCCGACGTCTTCGGCGTATCACCGTTAC
>Ga0164294_10000177_pt1 | contig 60669 bp, 54 predicted proteins | sample GEODES005metaG_FD_111479 | JGI IMG/M metagenome (GOLD analysis project Ga0164294, IMG submission 111479) | Oligotrophic lake water microbial communities from Sparkling Lake, Wisconsin, USA - GEODES005 metaG | ecosystem: Environmental > Aquatic > Freshwater > Lake | place: USA: Sparkling Lake... | reverse complement strand
GGCCTGATGGTGATGACCAGCGGGCTGCACGGCATCCTCGGCAGCGGCGTGCGCGGCGATCGCGAGGCCGGGCAGGCGACGGCGCGCCACGGCCTCGCCCGCCTCGTCGAGCGGATGGGCGCGGGCAACGTCTTCGTCGAGCTGCAAGACTACGGGATCCCGCTGCAGACCGAGCACAACGCCTTCGCTCGACGGGTGGCCGGTGAGTTGGGCCTGCCCACGGTGGTCACCAACGAGAACAAGTATGAGGGCCCCGAGGACGCCGTCACGATCGACGTCCTCAACTGCATTGGCCGCACCCAGGGCCTCGACGATCCGCACCGCAGCGCGCTGCCCACCGATCAGCAGTACATGAAGTCCGAAGAGGAGATGCGGGATCTCTTCCCCGAGGACGGCGCCGCCCTCGATCGCACCGTCGAGGTCGCCGAGCGCGCGCACTTCAAGTTCAAGACCGACGCCTACTACTTCCCGGCCACCACCCCGCCCGACGTGGGGCCCACCGCCAAGGAGGTCGCCGCGGGCGCGCCCCCCGTCGACACCGACGCCAACTGGGCCTACTTCTACAAGGCCTTCCCGCCGCCCCGCGACTTTGGCATGCCCGACCCCGAGACGGAGATCCCGCCGCGGCCGCCGGGAGCGGGCAGCATCGACGGCTACTTCGAGTGGTATGGCCGCGAAGGCCTCAAGCTGCGGCTGCCCTTCATCGATCCCTCGCTGCATGAACAGTATTGGAAGCAGCTCGAGTACGAGCTCAAGATCATCGAGCAGATGGGCTTTCCCGCCTACCTGCTCATCGTGGCGGAGTTCATCAACTGGGCCAAAGACAACCTCATCCCGGTGGGTCCGGGGCGTGGCTCGGCGGCGGGCAGCATCGTGGCCTGGGCGATGCGCATCACCGACATCGATCCGATGCGCTTTGGCCTGCTCTTTGAGCGCTTCTTGAACCCAGAGCGCGTCTCGATGCCCGACATCGACGTGGACTTCTGCCAGGACCGCCGCGAAGAGGTCATCACCCACACCCGCAACAAGTACGGCTACGACCTCGTCAGCCAGATCATCACCTACGGTAAGCTGCAGGCCAAGGCGGCCATCAAGGACATCGCGCGCCTGCTCGGCGTGGACTTTGGTGGGGCCGATCGCATCGCCAAGCTGGTGCCGGCCGAGCTGAACATCACCCTCGAAAAGGCGATGGAGGACGAGAAGCTCAAGGCGCTGGCCAGCGGCGATCCCGTGGTGGGGCGCATCATCTCGCTGGCCCGGCGCGTTGAGGGCATGATCCGCCAGACCGGCGTACACGCCGCCGGCGTCGTCATCGCCGACCGGCCCCTGGTCGAGCACGCGCCGATGTACCGCGACGGCCCCGACGGCGGGCCGGTGGTGCAGTACGACATGAAGTCGGCCGAGTCGGTGGGCCTGATCAAGTTCGACTTCCTCGGCCTCAAGACGCTGGACCAGATCCGCGACGCCATCGCGATGGTCGAGCGCAACACGGGCGAGAAGATCGATCTGGCCTTGCTGCCCTACGATGACGCGCCCACCTACCAGCTCTTGTCCAAGGGCGACGCGCTGGGGGTCTTTCAGGTCGAGTCCTCGGGCATGCGCGAGCTGCTCACCCGGCTGCGACCGTCCAACATTGACGATCTGATCGCCCTCCTCGCGCTCTACCGGCCGGGGCCGCTGTCCTCGGGCATGGTCGACAGCTTCATCGACTGCAAGCACGGCCGCAAGCCGATCACCTACCCGCACCCCTCGCTCCAGCCGATCCTCGAGGCCACCTACGGCTCGATCGTCTACCAGGAGCAGGTCATGCAGGTGGCCCAGGTGCTGTCGGGCTACTCGCTGGGTGAGGCCGACCTGCTGCGCCGGGCGATGGGCAAGAAGAAGCCCGAGGAGATGGCCAAACAGAAGTCCCGCTTCATGAGCGGTGCTGAGAAGAACGGCATCGATCCCACCAAGGCCGACGAGATCTTCGAGCTGCTCAGCTTCTTCGCGGGCTACGGCTTCAACAAGAGCCACTCGGCGGCCTATGGCCTCGTGAGCTACCACACGGCCTGGCTCAAGGCGCACCACCGCGCCGAGTACATGGCCGCCTTGATGAGCATCGAGGCCGGCAACACCGACAAGGTGCTGCCCTACATCTCGGACTGCAAGCGGGCCAGCCTGGAGATCCTGCCGCCCGACGTGAACGAGAGCGAGCTGCGCTTCAACGTGCCCAAGACCAACCGCAAGCAGATCCGTTTCGGCCTCTCGGCGATCAAGGGCGTGGGCGAGGGCGCAGTGGTGGCGATCATCGAGGCGCGCACCGCGGCGCCGGGGGGGCGCTTTTCGTCTTTCCTCGACTTTTTGGAGCGCATCGATCACCGCCGCGTGAACAAAAAGGTGTTGGAGCAGCTCGTCAAGTGCGGCGCCCTGGACTGGTCGAAGGAGCCGCGGCGGCGTCTCTTGGAGGGTCTGGAGGCCGCGGTCTCGGTGGCGGTGCGCAACCAGGAGCAGAAGGCCGCCGGCCAGGTGGGCCTCTTCGCCCGGATGGGCGGCGCAGCCCCCACCAACCGCGTCACCCTCCCCGATGTGGGCGAGTGGCCCCTGGCTCAGAAGCTCAACCACGAGCGCGACGCGCTGGGCTTCTTCATCACCGGGCACCCGGTGGAAGCCTACAAGGGCATCTTGCGCAGCGTCACCACCTGCGCCCTCGACGAGCTGGACCGCCAGAACGCCGACACCGAGGTCACCATCGCCGGCATGGTCAGCACCAAGCGGGAGATCAAGACCAAGCGCGGCGACAAGATGGCTTTTGTCACCATCGAAGACACGATGGGCAGCGTCGAGTGTGTCTTCTTCTCGGAGCCCTGGGCCGCCTCGCAGCGCGCGCTCAGCGAAGAGCAGCCGGTGCTGGTGCGCGGCAAGCTGGAGAAGGCCGGCGGTGAAGGCGGGGCCAAGATCCTCGCCGAGTCGGCCGAGCTGCTCAGCGATGTTCGGGAGCACCGCACGCAGGCCGTGTTCATCTGTTTGGACACCGCGAACCTGAAGGATGGAGATCTGGAGAGTCTGCGGGCGATTGTTGAGAAAAATCCAGGCAAAAAGAATGTTCGTGTCTTTCTGTTTGTGGACGGCAAGGCCTGGGTCGAGCTCAGCTTGGACGAACGCTGGACGGTCCGCGCCGATGAGTCCTTCCTGACGGAGATTCAGCGGCGGTTCCAGGGGCCGCCGGAGCCCATCCACTTCTCCTTCGAGCGCCGCCGGCTGGCTGGATAGGGGGGTTGCATGCTCCATGCCTGGCTCATCCTCCCGCTCATCTCCGCCGCCTCCTCGGCCGAGGCGCCCGCCGACGTCGTTCAGGCGATCCCCAGCGGCAGCATCAACTGGACCGAGATGCGCCTCGTGGTGAGCTCCCGCAGCGACATCAAAAAGGGCGCCTGGAAGGACCGCCGGGTCCAGGAGCAGGACGCCCTCGACAGCCTGCCGCCCCGCCTGCACAAGGCCGCGCGCGCCGTGCAGGTCACCCCCGAGAGCACCGCTGCCGACCTGATCTCCGACGGGGGCGAAGCGGCCCTGGCGGTCGAGGAGGGCCTGAACAACTGGCGGGTGATCGAGACGCGCTACCACGCGACCGGCGGCGTTGAGATGGACGGTGGGCTCGATCTGGAGCAGCTCCTGCGGCCGGCGGTGGCCGCCCTGGCCACCGGGGCGCCGACCGCGCCGATCGTGCCCGGCGCCCCAACCGGCGTGGTGATCGACGCGCGCGGCCTGCCCTTCGTCCCCTGCGTGGCGCCTTCGGTGCTGGCGGCCGACGGGCGCGCGGTGGTGCGCGCCCAACTGCTCAGCGAAGAGGCGGCCCGCTTCAGCACGCCGGTGGTCTTCGTGTCAGACCCAGCCGCCAGTCGAGCCTGGAAGAGGGCAGGGGACAACCCGATCTTCGCCCGGGCATCGGCGGGCCGCGAGTGTGAGCTCACCTTGGAGGCCACCTCCGCGCTGGCGGCCGATCCGGCGGCGGCCCCGCTCATCGCCGCGGCGCGGGTGGTGATCGTCGTGGGGGCCCTGTGAAGGGGCGCCGCCTGTCCAGCCGGAGTCCTTCGCAGGGCGGGCGCCTCGCTGCGCTGGTGCGGGCCCGCAAGGCGCTGGTGCCCCCAGCCTCGGGGGGCCTCTCCTGGGCGCGCATCTTCTGGGGGGTCACCTTCGTTGCGGTGGGCCTGGGCCTGCTGTGGGTTCTGCGCCCCGTGCTGGCGATCCTGGCGGCCAGCGCAGGCCTCGCCTACATCCTCGATCCGATGGTGGACTGGTTCGAGCGGCGCGGCATCGACCGCGAGAACGGCATCCTCGTGATCTTCGGCGGGGTCACCCTCGCATCGGCGCTCACCGTCCTGCTCTTCATCCCGGCCCTCGCCGGCCAGCTGGAGCAGCTCGACGATCGCCTCAAGCCGCTGGTGATGGACCTCGACCTGCGCATCGCGCCGGCGCTGGCCTTCTTCGAGACCCACACCGGCTACCGCCTCGCCATCGACCTCGACGCCCTCCGCGAGCGCGCGCCGGCGCTGATCAACGAGCACCTGCCCTCGATTCAAGGCTACGCCTCGGGGCTGGTGCGCGGGCTGTTCACCCAGGGGCTGGGCCTGGTGAGCGCCCTGGTCAACCTGCTGCTGCTGCCGGTCTTCGTTTTTTACCTGCTGCGCGATTGGGACCGCATCGTCGCTTCGATCGCGGGGCTGATCCCGGGTCGCTACCGGCCCCGGGTGGATCGCATCGCCCGCGAGGTGGATGATCGGCTCGGCGCCTTCATCCGCGGGCAGCTCACCGTCTGCGCGGCCCTCGCCGGGCTGTACACGGCGGGCCTCCTCGCGGTGGGCATCGATCTCGCCGTCGGCATCGGGCTGATGAGCGGGGCCCTCTTCGTGGTGCCCTACCTGGGCACCGTCGTGGGGGTGGTGCTCGGCTGTGTGCTGGCCCTGCTCAAGTTTGGCCTGAGCTGGCAGATCCTTGGCGTGATCGCCGTGTTTTCGGTGGCGCAGCTCATCGAGGGCTACATCCTCACGCCGCGCATCGTGGGCGACAAGGTGGGGCTGCATCCGCTGGTGGTGATGATCGCCTTGATCGTCGGCGGCAGCCTGTTGGGCATCTGGGGCATGCTCCTGGCCATCCCGATCACCGCGGTGGCATCGGTATTGGGGGCCGAGTGGCTGGAGAGCTACCGCGCCAGCCGCACCTTTCGAGCGGGCTGATGAACCTGGAGTGCCGCTGGCGAGGCCGCTGGCCCTACGCCGAGGCCTTGGACGCACAACGGGAGCGGCGCCGGGCTGTCCTGCGGGGTGAGGCCCCGGAGGTTGTCTGGACCTTGGAGCACCCGGCGGTGATCACGGTGGGGCGCCGGGCTTCGATGGCGATCGTGGACCGCGACGCGGCGGCGGCGGCGGGGGTGCCGGTTCAGGAGACCGAGCGCGGCGGTCTCGCCACGGTCCACGCCCCCGGGCAGCTCGTGGCCTACCTGATCCTCGACCTACGCAGGCGCCGCCTCACCATCCCGGCGATGGTGGCTGGCATGGAGGCGGCGATGATCGACGCCGTGGCGACCCTGGGCGTGAAGGCCGATCGGCGCCCGGGCACGCCGGGCGTGTGGGTGGGGGGTGAGAAGATCGGCGCGGTGGGCCTTCACATCGAACACGGCGTGTCCATGCACGGCCTCGCGCTCAACCTGAGCCCCGACCTCAGCCTCTTCGGGCTGATCGTGCCCTGCGGCATCGCCGACGCGGGGGTGTGCTCGGTGAAGAGCCTGATGGGGGCAGCGCCTTCGCCGGAGGACATGGCCCCGGCCCTCACGGCGGCCCTGAAAGTTTCTCTGGGCTTGCTTGACGGGCCACAGGGGGGCCATTAAAAGGGTGGCGTCTGGAGGGCGAGCGCGGCGCGAGAGCGTCCATCGCATTCGACACATGGGCTCCACCGCTTCGCGATGGGGTTCATCCCACGAAGGGACGTAGCTCAGTGGGAGAGCACTGCCTTGACACGGCAGGGGTCGGCGGTTCAATCCCGCCCGTCCCTACCATCTACAAACCAAACAGCCCTGGAAGAACCCCTTCCGGGGCTGTTTTGCGTTTGACGATCTGCATTCTGAGGGATACTCGCCGCCGGCGCTCGAGATCGAGTCCGATCCGATGCTGCCGTGCTTCTTCAGTTTCTGGAGTCTACTTGAGGCGACCTCCCAGCCGGCCCATGCGCCGCCGTCCCATCGAACCCGAGCGAGACACCGGCATTCGCGTGAACGACCGGATTCGTGCGCCCCGCGTTCTCGTCATCGATGAAGAGGGAAACAAGCTGGGCGAGTTCCTGACCGAGGACGCCATCGCCCTCGCCGAAGATCGGGACACCGACCTCATCGAAGTGGCGCCCAATGCGCGCCCGCCCGTGTGCAAGCTCGGTGACTACGGCAAGCTCAAGTACGAGAAGCAGAAGAAGGAAGCCCAGGCCCGAAAGAACCAGGCCGTGGTCTCCATCAAGGAGCTCAAGCTCCGCCCCAAGACCGAAGATCACGACTTCGACGTCAAGATCAAGCACGCTCGCCGCTTCCTCGAAGAGGGCGACAAGGTCAAGTTTACCGTCCGCTTCCGCGGCCGCGAAATCGCCCATCGTGAGATCGGCGAAGAGCGGTGTCAGGAGGTCGTTGACCTCCTCACGGACATTGCTGTCATCGAGCAGCGTCCGAGCATGGAAGGAAAGCAGATGTTCATGATTTTGGCCCCTAAAAAGGCCAAAGCGCCCGGCGGGGCTGCGGCCCCCACGTCGGGTGGTTCGTCCTCCTAAGGGAGATCCCATGCCCAAGATGAAGAGCCACAGCGCCGCCAAGAAGCGGTTCAGCTTCACCGGCACCGGCAAGGTGAAGTTCAAGCACGCGAAGATGCGCCACATCCTCGAGCACCGGTCCAAGGGCTTCAAGCGGAAGGCCCGCCAGACCGGCATCATGAAGGAAATGGACGCGCGTCACGTGCGTGACCTGCTGCCCTACGGCTGAACCACAACCCCCCACGACTCGCCGCCACCGCCTGAACGGTTGGAAAGCGGCAGACGACCAAGGAGTCGATCATGGCCCGCATCAAGCGCGCCCAGATTCGCAAGACCCGTACCAAGAACCTCTTTAAGCGCGCCAAGGGCTTTTTCCTGTCGCGCGGCAAGCTCCGCCGGCAGGCCAACGAGGCGGTGCTTCATTCCCGCCGCGACGCCTACATCGGTCGCAAGCAGAAGAAGCGGCAGTTCCGCGCGCTGTGGATCGTCCGCCTCTCGGCGGCCCTGATGCCCACGGGGCTCTCCTACAGCCGGTTCATCCATGGCCTGACCAAGGCCAAGATCAGCCTCAACCGCAAGCAGCTCTCTGAGATGGCGCAGCACGACTCCGCGTCCTTCGCGGCGGTCGTCAACGCCGCCCGTCAGGCGCTCGCGCAGTGAGGTCTGGCCTGCTCCTCGCGCTGTGCGCCCTCCTCGCCTGCAACAAGGGCGACGAGATCAGCTTTGCGCAGTTCAACGCAACCTCCGACACTGTCCTGGTGGAGGTGGGGGCGCCCGAGGAGCTGCCTGCAGTGGAGGGTGACCTCCACTCCAGCACCGGCGAGGTCGTGGTCGGCCTGGTGGAGGTCAGCCCCGGCGGCGGCCCCATCGGCACCGTCTACGACATCGTCGTGGTGGTCGACAACGAAAACGAAAACGACGTCGATCGGGTGAGCGTGCAAGCGCGCTCGCCCGGTCGTGGCGCCGATGAGTATGACCTCACCCAGGACAGCGCGGACGAGGGCTACTACAAGCTCCGACTCGTCTCCGTGGGCGAAGAGGGCGAGCAGCGCTCCGACGAGGTCACCGTTCGGCTGTGGTCGGAGAAGGTGACTGAGGAGTCGAGCTCAAGCGAGGAATGATGGCCGACGACGACGCGCCAAACCTGAATCGCGCTCTGCTCATCGACATGTTGATGAAGCGGATGGGCTGGAACCGCACCGAGGCCGATCAGGCGCTCCAGGATGTGCTGGGCATCATGACCCGCGCGATCCTGGCCGGCGACAAGGTCAAGGTGCCGGGCTTTGGGGTGCTCATCGTGTCGTCCAAACGCGCTCGCATGGGCCGCAACCCTGCCACCGGCGAGTCCATGATGCTGCCGGCCCGGCGGGTGCTCACCTTCAAGCCCTCGGCGGTGCTTCGCGCGCGGGTGAATGGTCGCTAGGCTTCACCCGGAGAGGGAGTCACATGGCGGATGAACGCAAACCCCTCGCGGGGGCCGATGACAACAGCGCCGGAAAAGGCGTCTCCCGCTTTCGGCGTGGGGGCGACACGGCCGCGCGCATGTCGATCGCCGCCGCCGCGGCCCGCGCGGCCGGCGATGATCGGCCGCCACCGGTGGTGGAAGAGCCCCCGCCCGCCCTCGAAGAGGGTGAGGAGATCATCGACGACGCCCAGATCGACGCGGGCGGCGAAAAGATCTACTTCCGCATCGGCGAGGTGGCCCAACTCGTGGGGGTCGACGCCCACGTGCTCCGCTACTGGGAGAGCGAGTTTCGCATGAAGCCGCAGCGCTCCGTCTCGGGGCAGCGGCTCTACAAAAAGCAGGATCTGTCGAAGTTCCTGCGCATCAAGACCCTGCTCCATGACGAGGGCTACACCATCGCCGGCGCCCGCAAGGTGCTGATGGGCGGCGTGGCCACCGGCGCGGCGACGGCGGACGTGGGCCGCATCCGCGATGCGCTCACCCGCATCGAGGCCCTGCGCCGGCGTATCCGCGCCATTCGCGACGACATGGAGCTGTGAGTGATCGCCTCCGGTCGGCGCCTCCAGAAATTCTGCGGAGGTCGCTTGACGGAGGGAGCCTGGCCCCATAAAAAGGGCGGGCAGTCGGGGCGTAGCGCAGCCTGGTAGCGCACCAGCTTGGGGTGCTGGGGGTCGCACGTTCAAATCGTGTCGCCCCGATTCTTTACTGTGGCCGGTTGAAAGCTACCTTTCAACCGGCCTTTTCCTTTTGGGTTCGGGGATTTTCGGGTGCCGGCGCCTGTGCCAGCATGACGCCATGCTTCCGCTCCTCTGCCTGTTCCCCCTGGCGATCGCCGCCGCTCCGACGGTCTCCGATCTCGATGCCCTGCGCCTCGCCGTCGCCGACGCCCAACCCGGCGACGTGATCACCCTGACCCCCGGCACCTACGTCCTCAACCAGACCCTCTCCCTGCAGGCCCCTGGCCAGGCCGAAGCGCCCATCCGCTTGATCGCCGAGGGCGCCACCCTGGAGAGCGCGGTGGTGGAGGCCATCAAGGTGAGCGGCCCGCACTGGCAGATCGAGGGGCTGCGCCTCGTCGGCGTCTGCGAGCGCGACGACGACTGCGAGCACGCCATCCACGTGGTCGGCGCCGCCGATGGCTTCACGCTGCGCGGCAGCACCCTGGTTGACTTCAACGCCCAGATCAAGGGCAACGGAGAGGAGGTCGACGGGGTGCGGGTCTGGCCCGATGATGTGGTGATCGAGGGCAACGACCTCTACGACACCCGCCCCCGACAGACGGCCAACCCGGTCACCAAGATCGACGTGGTGGGCGGCCAGCGCTGGCGGGTGGAGGCCAACCGCATCGCCGACTTCGAGAAGGCGCTTGGCGACACGGTCTCCTACGCCGCCTTCTTCAAGGGCAACTCCAAAGACGGCCGCTTTCTGCGCAACCTCGTGCGCTGCGCCCAGACCTTCGAGGGCGGCGCCCGCGTCGGCCTCTCCCTGGGTGGCGGCGGCACCAGCCCCGACAGCATCTGCGAAGACGGCACCTGTACCCCCGAGCACCAGCGCGGCCGCATCGAGAACAACCTGATCGTCGGCTGCAGCGACGTTGGCGTCTACCTCAACAAGGCTGCCGACAGCCTCATCCTCACCAACACCCTGTACGCCACCAGCGGCATTGACGTGCGCTTTGAGGCGAGCAGCGCCACGCTCATCGGCAACGTGATGGACGGCCGCATCCGGGAGCGCGACGGCGGCACGGCCACCCTGGGCACCAACTGGACCGAGCTCGATCTCACCACCGTCTTTGTCGACCCGGCGGGGATGGACTTCGCGTTGGCCTCGGATCCGGGCCTCGTCGACGCCCTGACCCCAGTGGAGGGCCTGGAGCGGGACTTCTGTGGGTCTGCGCGCGACGACGCCCCCGACGGCGGTGCCTTCGAATACGGGGCCGGCGCGCTCTGCGACGCCACGCGGGCCCATCCCGACGGGAGTGAGCCGGAGGGGGAGGGCGGCGACACCGACGCGGTCGACACCGCGGGGGACAGCATCTCCGCGGAGGGCGGCGGCAAAGAAGGCGGCTGTGGCTGCGCCTCGGGAGGGATGGGCGCGGGCTGGCTTCTGGCGGCCGTGCTGGCGGGCGCCCGGCGGAGGGCCCCGAGGGCGCGACGTGGCTGAGCCCGAGGCGACGGGAGACCTGCGCTGCGAGGGGTGGGTCCCCCCCAGAGATGCGGCAGGCCCGGGAGGTAGGGCTGCAATCCCCCGCACAAAACCTGCCCCTCCGCCTCCCCGAGCTCGGGGGTTGGTGTCATCGCAGTTCAAGCCCGTGATCACGCTGTCGCCATCGGCATCATTGAGGACAGCCCGCGCCCTCGAGGCGGTGGTTCTGCGCGGGCCGGCGGGGGCCGATGGGGATAATTCGGGCGGCCTCAGCGGAGCCCCCTTGTCTACACACCCATGCGCTCTTTGCGGCGCTGTCGACGATCTCGTCGCCTACACCCCGTTTGGAGCCCCGCCAGAGGCCGGCACCCTGCTCGCCTGCGGGCGCTGTCACGGCCAGCTCGCGCCGGGCGCGGCCCTCGATCCCGGCCACTGGCGCTGCCTGCAGGAGTCGGCCTGGTCGACCGAGCCGGCGGTGCAAGGGCTGGCCTTTCGCCTCCTCGGCCGCCTGGGCGAGCCCTGGGCCGCCGACCTGCGCGATCAGCTCTGGCTGGAGCCCGAAGTGCGGGCCTGGGCCGAGGCGCCCGAGGAGGCCCCGGCGACCCAGGACGCCATGCGGGTGGTGGACTGCAATGGCGCCCTGCTCCAGGATGGCGATGCCGTCACGCTGATCAAGGATCTCGACGTGAAGGGCGGCGGCTTTGTGGCCAAGCGCGGCACCCTGGTGAAAGGCATTCGTCTCGGCGACGATCCCACCCATGTCGAAGGCAAGGTGAACGGAACCGCCATCTACCTGAAGACCGTCTTCTTGAAGAAGGCCTGAGGTCCCGGCGCGGAGCGGATCACCGGCGAATTCGGCGCCGATGCTCGACGAAGGGGATGAAGTCCACTGCCAGCGCCGGAGAGCCCGCCTGTCGGCCTCCGCCCACGTCGAGGGGCCGTCCCGATGGTGTACACTCCGCCCGGAGAAGGCGGGGGCGCCTGCCCTCTGGGGTGGCCAGCGCCGGCGCGGAAAGCCTCAGCCCCCAGACAGATCTACAAAGGGCTGGCTCGGGTGGGTGGCCACGAGGCTCGGCCGCCCCTCGTGGGCCGCCAGGAAGGCGGCGAAGGCCGGCACCGACGCGACGGGGCGCACGCTGCGAAAGCGCATCCAGTCAAGCACGCAGAAGAGGGTGAGCTCGGCCATGCCGAAGCCACCGTCTGCGCGGAAGGAGCGGAAGACGGGGCCCCGCAGCTCGCCCGCCAGCCAGTCCAGGGCCGCGTCGACCCGGGCCTCCTGCTTGACCATGTAGGGGATCGCGCCGATGTCGACGCCGTCGCGGCGCAGGTAGAACACGGCGATGGCCGACTCCAAGGCGCCCAGCGTGGCGTGGGTGCGGTTGGAGGTGGCCGGATCACCGGTCTCGGCGGCGAAGGGCCCGGAGCCGTGGCGGGCGATCAGGTGGCCGAGGATCGCCGCAGAGTCCCACTGCACCGCGCCGTCCTCGTAGACCACGGTGGGGACCTTCCAGAGCGGGGTGGTGGCGCGAAGGCGCGCCTGGCCGGCGTCGGTGAAGACGTCGACGGCGGTGTAGGGCAGGCCCAACTCAGCGCAATAGACCCGCAGGCGACGAACGAAGGGCGAGGTGGGGCTTCCGAAGAGCAACATGATGGCACCGTGTCAGGGGTTGGCGAGAGCGGCCGTTCGAAGGCTGAAGCGCGCGTCGATGGGATCCGATAACAGGGGCGGAGGCGCGAATGTACGGACTGGTCAATCGGGGTGTGCAGCAGCTGGTGGAGAGCCAGTTCGGAGCGGCGGCGTGGGTCGAGATCTGCGCCGAAGCGGGGGTCAACCCGGCTGGATTCGTGGCGATGGAGAGCTATGACGACGCGGTCACCTACCGCCTCGTGGGGGCGCTCTGCGCCCACACCGGCCTGACGGCGGCCGAGGCCTTGGAGACCTATGGAGCCTACTGGGTCCGCTACACGGCCACCCAGGGATATGGGCCGCTGATGAGCTCGGCGGGGCGCACCTTGCCGGAGTTCCTCTCCAACCTGGACGCCATGCACAGCCGGATGAGCGCCACCTTCCCCGATTTTCAGCCTCCCTCCTTTCAGGTGGAGGTGGTGGGGCCCAATCTGCTGCGGCTGCACTACTGGACCCACCGCGAGGGCCTCGCGCCGATGGTGGTCGGGCTCGTGAAGGGGCTGGCGGAGCGCTTTGGCACGACGGTGGAGATCACCATGGACCGGCGCCGCGAGGACGGCGCGGATCACGACGAATTTTTGATCCACCATGGGGGATGAGCGCGTCGCGGCGCTGCTGCGGGAGCTCTTCCCGCTCGGCTTCTGCGTGGATCGGAGCCTGCGCTTTGTTCATGTGGGCGCCGCCTTGGCGGCGCTGCTGCCCGAGGCGGTCCCGGGGGCCTTGCTCACCGAGGCCTTCACCCTGACGCGGCCGCGGGTGGCGCTGTCGGCCGAGGCCCTCGATCGGCTCCACAACGTCACCCTGCTGCTGCGGGCGCGGCGGGGGTCGCTGATCTGGCGGGGGCAGCGTACGCTGGACGGCGACTGGATTCACTTTGCCGGTGGGCCCCAGGTCTCCTCCTTTGAGGAATTGGAGGGGGCGGGGCTGGCGATGCAGCACTTCCCGCCGCACGACGCGCGACTGGATCTGCTGGTGCTGATCGCTGCCCGCGACGCGGCCCTCGCCGACGCCCGGGCCCTGGCGGCGCAGCTCGAAGCGCAGAACGCCGATGTGACGGCCCGCTCCGACGCGCTGCAGAGCGAGTTCCTGCGCCAGGAGCAGGTCGCCAGCCTGGGGCGCCTCGTCGCCGGCATCGCCCATGAGGTCAATACGCCGCTGGGCATCGGGGTCACTGGCACCTCCCTGGCCCAGGAGGTGCTGGCGGGTCTGACCGAGCAGCTCAAGGGGGGGCTGCTGCGGCGACAGGAGCTCGAACGGAGCCTGCTGCGGCTCGAACAGTCTCTCGACCTGACGGCGCGCAACCTCGCGCGTGCCGCCGAGCTGATGCAGCAATTCAAGCAGGTCGCGGTGGACCAGTCGAGCGCTGCCCTGCGCGAGGTGGTGCTCCACGACTACATTCAAAAGGTGATCGACAGCCTGCGACCGCTGCTTCGAGGGCGGGCGATTGAGACTGAAATGCGCTGTGATGCGCCGCTGACGGCGCTGCTGGCCCCAGGCGCGCTGGCGCAGATCGTGACCAACCTGCTCCAGAACGCGGTGCTGCACGCATTCCCCGAAGGGCGCGGCGGGCGGGTGACCTTCGTCGTGCGATCGGTAGACGCCGAGCGAGCGGAGGTCCTGTGTGAGGACAACGGCGTGGGCATGGGGGCCGACGTGCTCCTGCGCGCCTTTGAGCCCTTCTACACCACCCGCCGCGGCGAGGGTGGCAGCGGGCTCGGTCTGTTTGTGATGCGGAACCTGGCGATTGACACGCTCGGCGGCGACATCCGGGCCAGCTCGACGGTGGGGGAGGGGAGCCGCTTCGTGCTCTCCTTCCCCCTCCGTCCCCCGGCGCCTAGGGACAGGTAAACGAGCTCCAGGTGTCGCTGTTGTTGGCTTCGTCGCACTCCACGATGGCGCCAGCGGTGTCAACGGCGACGGAGAGCCCGCTGGTGCCCACGCTGGTGCGGGGGACGCTGAAGGTCAGCGGCGCCTGGCGCTCGCCGGGGTCGACCGGCTCGGTGGTGCTGAGGGTCTGGATCAGCGTGGTGCTGGTGCCCGACAGGCCATAGACAGAGACCGCGACGCCCGGGGGCGCAAAGACGGTGCCGACGTTCTGCAGGGCGACGTAGACCTCGAGGTGGGTGTCGCTGCAGTCCTCGCAGACGCCCACGATGTAGGGCTCGAGGTCGGCGGCGCCGTCGGGCAGGGCCGACCAGCTCTCCTGGGTGCGGGTGCGGCCGCCCGAGCTGGCGGCGGTGGGGATGGACAGATCATCCTCACACTGGGCGGGGTCGTAGGCGGACTGGTTGAAAGTCAGTCGCGCGCTGGCCCAGACACCGGTGGTCTCTTCCAGCACCCGGATGCCATTCCAGCCCGCGATGGTGTAGTCGTTGGACGAGAGGATGATGTTGGCGTGACCGTCGCGATCGATGTCGGCCACCAGGGGGAACTCGCGCAGGGTGCCGTTGGCGTGGCTGGTGTTGCTGTAGAGCGACGCGCCCGTGGACCCGTTCCAGACGAAGAGCGTCTGCTGGTCGGCGTAGAGCACCTCTGCGTCGCCGTCGCCGTCGAAGTCGAAGGCCGAGGCGCCGGTGGTCTTGCTGGAATTGTCGACGGTAGCGTTCCTCCACTTGAGGGTGCCGGCGGTCTCCACCATCGTGAAATACGCGGCGCCGGCCACGCCGATCTCGTTGTAGCCATCACCGTCAAAGTCGGCGACCACCGGCGGGCCGTTGCCGTCGGACAAGGAATACGACCAGAGGAAGGTGCCGTTGTGATCGATCAGATCGAGGCGGTCGTGGGTGGCGTCGGAGTTGACCACCTCCAGGTAGGGGTCGCTGTCGAAGTTGCCGACGGCGGGGTAGCCAGAGGTGCGGGTGCTCGTCCACTTGGCGGTGCCGTCCATGGCGCAGACGGTGTTGCCGGTGACGACCTCCATCGTGCCGTCGAGATCGATGTCGGCGACGACGGGCGGCGCGTCGGTTGTGGCGCCGGCGCAGGTGCCAAGCAGGGTCCCGGTGGAGCTGACGATGTAGCCCGCGACGATCACCTCGGCCTGGCCGTCTCCATTCATGTCAGCGATGGTGGGGTAGGCGTAAACAGAGGCGGCGACGCTGGTGTTGACCCACTTGAGGGTGCCGGTGTTGCTCAGCAAGACCAGATCGCCGCTGGACGTGACGGTGGCGATCTCGGGCGTGCCATCGCCGTCCACGTCGCCCATGGCGACGCCGCCCGCGCCGGCGGGGTAGTATTTCTTGGTGCCGGAAGTCATGAGATAGACAGAGAAGAGCAGGGTGCCATCGTCGCCCGAGAAGGCGCGCAGGTAGCCGGCGTTGGCGTAGGTGACGCTGGAGGTGTAGGCGAAGAAGTTGGCGACGACATCGGGTGTGTCTTCGTCGGTGATGAGCCCGTCGCCGTCATCGTCGGTGAGGTTGCCCACCACCGGTGCCACCATCGGGTATTTGTACGAAGCCCCCGAGGCGAAGGTGGCGCCGTCGGTCGTCCACAGGGTGCTGACCGACCAACCGCTGGTGGAGTAGGCGTAGTCGCAGGTGGCGTCGTAGGAGATCGTGACCTCGCCGGGCAGGCCGTCGCAGGGGTCCGGGTCGACCGATCCATCACAGTCGTAGTCGACGCCGTCGTACCAGGTCTCCGGCGCCCCGGGGTAGACATCGGCGTTGGTGTCGTCGCAGTCGGTGTCATCGGAGAGGTAGCCGCTGGGCGCGAGGCAGGAGACGGCCGATATGGACGGATCGCCAAAGGTGTCGAGGTCGGCGTCGGGGTGCCAGGTGGGCGCCCCCCACACGGCGGGGTCGGCGTCGTCGGTGAGGCTGTCGCAGTCGTCGTCGACGCTGTTGCAGACCTCGGTGGCCGCGGGGTTGACGGCGGCGGCGCTGTCGTTGCAGTCCCCGCCCACGGCGACATAGCCGGTGGGCCGGTCGCAGGTGCGGGCGGTGGCGGCGCTGCTGCCATAGGTGTCGGCGTCGGTGTCGCGGTACCAAGTGCTGGCCGTGGTGGCGTCGAGGCTGCTGTCGGCGTCGTCGATCAGCGTGTCGCAGTCGTTGTCGAGGTCGTCACAGATCTCGGAGGCCCCGGGGTTGATGTCGAGGTCGTTGTCGTTGCAGTCGCTGGCGTTGCCGACGTAGCCGGTGGGGGCGAGGCAGGCCATCACGTCGTCGAGGGGGTCGCCATAGCTGTCTGCGTCGTCGTCTTCGTAGAAGATGGAGCCAGTTGACGTGTCGAGGTCGGGGTCGACATCGTCGGTGTATCCATCACAGTCGTCGTCGAGGCTGTTGCAGACCTCGGTGGCCAGCGGGTTGCGGTCGGGGTTGTTGTCGTCGCAGTCCAGGCAGGCCGGGTAGCTGTCGAGGTCGGCGTCGGCATAGGCCACCGATCCATCACAGTTGTAGTCATTGGGATCGGTGCAGTCGTCTTCGCGGGCCCCGGGGTGGTAGGCCGGGTCTTCGTCATCGCAGTCACCGCTGTCGGCGGCATAGCCGGCCGGCGCGGCGCAGGCCTCGGTGGTGCGGTCCAGTACGCCGTAGGCGTCGCTGTCGTGGTCTTCGTAGTAGGTGCGGGTGACCCCCTCATCCACGGCGCCGTCGCAATTGTTGTCGATCTCGTCGCAGATCTCGACGGCCTCGGGGTGGGCGGCCTCTTCGAGGTCGTCGCAGTCGCCGCCCACTACCACCCGACCGGGCTCCACGGTGCAGCTTGGCGTGGCGGTGCTGTCGTCACCAAAGCCGTCGCCGTCTTCGTCGGCGTAGGTGAGGGTGGCGCCGTCTTCGTCGATCTCGCCGTTGCAGTCGTTGTCGACGCCGTCGCACAGCTCGTCGGCCCCCGGAAAGATGTCTTCTTCGGCGTCGTCGCAGTCGGTGTCATTGGCGACGTAGCCGTCGACCGCCCCGCAGCTCTGGGTGGAGAGGGCGGGATCTCCGAAGCCGTCCCCGTCGGTGTCGGCGTAGTAGGTGGCGCTGACCCCGTCGTCGATCACGCCGTCGCAGTTGTTGTCGATGCCGTCGCAGATCTCGGTGGCGCCGTCGTGGATGTCCGGCGCGTCGTCGTTGCAGTCTTCGGCGCCCACGAAGCCGTCGTTGTCGCCGTCTTCGGCGCTGTTGTCGATGCCTTCGGCGCTGTTTTCATCGCCCTTGTCGGTGGTCTGGCAGGCCAAGGCGAGCAGCGTGAGCAGCGTGGGGAAGGCGGCGCGCAGCATGAGAGACTCCATAGGGGAAACAGGATAGCCGGCGACATCGGAACAGAAAACCAGACAGCGGGGTCAGCGACGCTCCAATGACAGGCTTCTTCGCGTAATGGGCACGGTAAATCGCCGGCCTTCGCGCTCCACCTCAAGGGAGACGACGCTGCCGACGGGGCCCTGGGCGAGGGGTGCGAGGTCGACGAGGGTGAGCCCCTCCAGGGGATGATCGTCGAGTCGGAGCAGGATGTCGCCGGGGCGCAGGCCGGCCTCGGCGGCGCCGCCTTCGGGGAGCACGGCGTCGACGGAGAGACGGCCGTCCCCATCGCGCAAGGAGAGCCCCAGGCTGGCCCGCGGCACCAGGGCCAGGGTGAGGCGCAGGGGCTCAGCCTGGATCGGCGTCGGCGTGGACTCCCGCCGCCAGGCCCCCTCGCGGCGGCTGGCCCGCAGCGCACAGGGGCCGGGCGCCGGGCGCAGGCGAAAGGCGCCGTCTTCGCTGGACCAGGCCTGATCGCCGCAGCCCTCGACGTGGGCGGTGCCGGCGGGGGCGCCAGCGGGGTCCACCACGAGGCCTTCGACCGCCTCCGGCTCGACCGGGAGGGTGAGGGGGCCGCCGAGGCAGGCGCCATCGGCCCAACGGAGGAGGAGGGGCCCAAAGCCCTCCACGCGCAGCCAGCCCTCACCGGCAGCGGGCAGGCCGAGGAGGTAGACCACGCCGCCGCGAAGCGGGCTGATGCGCAGGGCCTCGGCAGGGGCCGACAGATCGGCGCCGAGGCGCAGCACGGCCTCCTCGCCGTCGAGGGTGTGGGCCAGGGCGCAGCGGGCCGTGAACGCGGGGTGGGCCTGCAGAGCCGCCTCGTCGAGGATGCGCAGCGGGTGGGTCTCATCGAAGGGGGCCACGCTGGGATCGAGCTGATCCTCGAGCGGGCTGTTGGGGCCGACGGGATCCAGGGGCCGCTCGGCGCTGCCCAGGGGCGGCGGCCGGTAGTGGGGCGGCGGGCGGAGGGGGGCCTCGGGCGCGGGATCGCCCCCCAGGAAGGGCAGGGCCATCAGGCCGAGGAGCAGCAACGCGGCGATCGAGGCCTGGGGGCGCGACATCGGGGGCCTTGGCAGAGCGGGGCGGGGCTGGGTAGGCCAGCCCAGAGGATTGAACCCATGTCCAGGCATCCGTCCACCTTCATCCGCGTCGTCGGCGTGGCGCTCACGTTCTCGGCCTGCAAGACCGGCGAGGTGACCACCCACAACCCGCCGCCCCCCGAGCCGCCGCTGCGGGCCAACCCGCCCCTGCCGCCGCCCGAGGTGCCGCCGACGGCGAACCCGCCGGCGCCGAGCTCCTCGCTGCCCACCTACGAGAGCGTGCCCTCGCCGCACCCGCCGGGGGCCACCAACCCGCCGAGTCCGGTGCTCTACGTGGCCCGCGAAGATGGGAGCTGCTTCAAGGCCTGGATGGGCGGCATGGTGCCGCTGCCGCGCGACATTCAGATGGCTGGCGGTCGGGTGGTGGCCACCCGCGCCGAGGCCGCCGGCGCCTCGGCCGCCACCGAGGCCCAGTGCCCGCCTGGCCAGCCCGCACAGCTCCTCGCGGCCTACGACAAGCTCGATCCCGCCGTGCTCCCCGGGGCCAAAAAGCCGTGAACAGCCGTGCTGTCGCCGAGTGGCAGCGCCGGGTGGCCGCCGAGTACGGCAGCGCCGCCCTGAGCGCCCAGGTGCTCACCTGGAGCATCCAGGTGGGGCTGGGCCCCAAGCTGCTGGAGACGGCGATCCGCGTGGTCTGTGATGAGCTCGACCACGCGCGGATCAGCCACGAGGTGGTGGTCGCGCTGGGCGGCGATCCGGCGCCGGTGGCGGTGCCGGCTGCGCCGCCGCAGCTCGCCGCGGATGGCGTGCTGGCGGCTCTGGTGGAGGCGGTGGTGACCAGCTTCTGTCTGGGGGAGTCGATGGCCGTGCCGCTCTTCGCCCGGATGCGCGCCCGCTGCGCCCACCCGGTCGTCCGGCCGGCCCTCGACCGCATCCTGGAAGATGAGGCGGTGCACCGGGCCTTTGGCTGGTCGGCCTTGGACGCGCTGCTGGCCCTCGATCCGGCCGTGGGGCCCTTCGTCGAGGCCCGGCTGCCCGCCTGGGTCGGCCGCTATGGCGGCTACTTCGATCCGCCCCCCGCGCCGCCCCTGGACGAGGAGGGCCGCGGGTTGGGCCTGCTCGACCACGAGGAGTACGCCCAGATCGCGCGCCTCGCCTGGGAGGAGGACCTGCGCCACCGCTTTGGCGCCCGGGGGATTCAGGCGCCGGCCTTGGCGCCGAGGGCGGCGGCGAGCTGATCTTCGGCGGAGGCGCCCCGCCAGGCGGCGTCGCGGGCGGCCTCGATCCCCCGGCGAATGGCGGGGCCCTGGGGCAGGCCTGCGGCGAGGAGGGCGGCGCCATCGACCTCACAGCGGAGGTGCTGACCCTCGGTCTCCCACCAGGCGAGCCAGCGGTGGGCCCGCGGATCGCGCTCAGCGGCCCAACGCCGCTCGACGGGGTCGAGGCGGAGCAGGGCCCGGGCGGCGGCGGGTCGGTCTTCGCCGGCGAAGGCGGGCAGGGCTTCGACGACGCGCTCGGGGCCGCTGAGCCAGCGCTGGTGCTCTTTCTTGCCGCCAGGCACGAGGTCCACCAGGGCCGGGCGCAGCCCTGGAGGGGTTTGGGCGGCGAGGCGCAAGAAGAGCAGGTCGGGATCGGGGGCCGGGCCGGCCAGCGACGCGCCCCCCAGTCCGCGCCAGTCGGGCTCAACCGCGGCGAGGAGGCCCATCTGGGCGACGAGATCGAGGGCCGCGGCGGCGACCGCCTCTCGGCCGATCAGCCACAGCTCATGGCCCACCCGCTGGAGGCTCACCTGGGGCAGCACCGCGACGGCGTCGGCGGCCTGGGCGAGCAGCGCCGGATCGAGGTGGGCGCCGAGCCGGGCGGCGTAGCGGGCGGCGCGGAAGGCGCGGGTCGGGTCGTCGGAGAAGGACCGCGGGTGCAGGGCGCGGATGCGGCCAGCCTGCAGATCCTCGGCGCCGCCGAGCGGATCGAGCAAGGCGGGCTCAGCCCCGGGACGCAGGCGCAGCGCGATGGCGTTGATGGTGAAGTCCCGGCGGGCCAGATCGGCGCCGATGTCGGCGGGCTCGATCTGCGGAAGGGCGCCGGGGCTGGGGTAGCGTTCGCGCCGGGCGGTCACGAGATCGATGGGCGGCAGGCCGGGGCCGGGGCTCCAGGTGGCGGTGCGAAAGGCCTCACTGCGGCGCAGCGCCCCGCCGAGCTCGGCCTGGACGGCCTCGGCGAAGGGCAGGGCGTCTCCCTCCACCACGAGGTCGGCGTCCTGGCTCGGCTGACCGCGCAGCCAGTCGCGCACGGCGCCGCCGACGAGGAAGATCGGCAGCCCGGCTGCCTCGGCGCGGGCCACCACCGCCTCGACCGGCGCCGCGGCCAGGCCCAGGTGTTCGCCCAGAGAGGCCTTCACGCGGACGGCGGCGGCAGGAGGAGGCCGGCGCTCAGCAGCGAGAAGACCGCGTCGGCCAGGGCCTCGGCGTCGACCGGCTCGCCGCGGAGCGTGGCCTGAAAGAGGGGCTCCTTGACGAGGCCGAGCAGGCAGCGGGCGGCGAGGGCCTGATCGCCGGGCCGCACCCAACCGAGGGCCGCGCCCAGCTCGAGGGCGGTCTGGATCCGACCCAGGGCCCGGGCGTAGAATTCGCGCAGCAGGGCGTCGCTCTCGTCGTCGATGCCGACGGCCTCTGCGAAGAGCAGGCGCACCACATCGCGATCGCAGGCGACGCGAATGAGGCGCACGAAGTTGTCGCGCACCTGGGGCGCGATCGGCGCGTCGACGGCGATCGGCAGCACCGCGGCCACCACCTCGTCCATCAGGTCTTCGAGGACGGCGTGAAAGACGGCGCGCTTGCTCTCGAAGTGATTGTAGAAGGTGCCTCTTGCGACGCCGGCCTCCGTGATCACGTCGGCGATGCTGGCCTGGTGGTAGCCCTGGCGTCCGAAGACGGCGCGGGCGGCGGCGAGCAGCGTGGAGCGGCGCTCATCGGGCGTGAGGGGGAGGGCGCGGGCCATCGGCGGGACCTATCGCGGGCGGGCTGGCGCTACACCGCTTGGGGGGCGCGGGAATAGGGGGAGGCTGGCCCGCTCGGGCCCGCCCGGAGCCCCCATGCGCGTGATCCTCCTTTCTGTTTTGCTGCTGGTGGCCCTCCTCGCCGCGGCCTCTCCGCCCGAGTTGGGCCGCAAGGGCATGGTGGCGGCCGACGAGGCCCAGTGCAGCGCGGCGGGGGCGGAATTGCTGGCGCGGGGCGGCAACGCGGTGGACGCGGCGGTGGGGACAGCCCTGGCCTGCGGCGTCACCCAACCCTCGGCGAGCGGTTTGGGCGGCGGCGGCTTCGCGCTGGTGCAGCCGGCGGGCGGCGAGCCGCTGGCCTTCGACTTTCGCGAAGTGGCGCCCGCGGCGGCGACGCGCACGATGTTCATCGAGGCCGCCCAGAAGGACGCCAGCACCCTGGGCGGCCTCGCGGTGGCCGTCCCGGCCGAGGGGCCGGGCCTCGCGGCCCTGCACAAGCGGCTCGGCCGGCTGCCCCTCTCCGCGGTGGTGGAGCCGGCGGCCCGCCTCGCCGAGCAGGGCTTCGCCACGGGCTTTCACCTCGCGCGCTCGATCGCCAAAGAAGATGCGCTGGCCCAGGCCCTCTTTGGGCTGCCCCGGCCGCCGCTGCGCGGGGATCGCGTGCGACGGCCCGCCCTGGCCCGCACCCTGCGCCAGATGGGCAAGAGCGGCGGCGCCTCGCTGCAAACCGGCGAGGGGGCGACGGCGCTGGTGGCGGCCATCCAGAAGGCCGGCGGCGTCGTGACCAAGGCCGATCTGGCGGCCTGGACGCCTCGAGAGCGGCCGGCGGTGCGCTTCTCCTACCGGGGCTGGCAGGGGGTGACCTTTCCGCCGCCCTCCTCCGGTGGGGTCGTGCTCGCGCAGATCCTCGGCGTGCTGGAGGGCTATGACCTCGCGGCCCTCGGCCACAACAGCGCCGACGCCCTGCACCTGATGGCCGAGGCGATGAAGCACGCCTACGCCGATCGGGCCCGGCTGATGGGCGATCCCGACCGGGTGGCGGTGCCGGTGGCGGCGCTCCTAAGCCCAGCGCGGGTGGCGGCGGTGCGGGCGGCGATCGTGCCGGGGCGCACCTTCCCGCCCGATCGGTACGGCGCGCCGGTGGACATCGGCAAAGACGCGGGCACCCAGCACATCTCGGTGCTCGACGCCGAGGGCATGGCGGTGGGCCTCACCACCACGGTGAACACGGCCTTTGGCAGCAAGGTGGTCGATCCGGTCACGGGGATCGTGCTGAACAACCAGATGGACGACTTCGTGGCCCGGCCGGGCGAGCCCAACGCCTTTGGCCTCGTCGGCAGCGAAGCCAACGCGGTGGCGCCGGGGGCCCGGCCCTTGTCGAGCATGAGCCCGACCGTGCTGCGAAAGGGCGATCGCACGCTGGTGGTGGGGGCCAGCGGCGGCCCCTTCATCATCTCCAGCACCCTGTCGGCCATCGTCAACGTGATCGACTTTGGCATGGACCCCCAGGCGGCGGTCTCGGCGCCGCGCATCCACCACCAGTGGAGCCCCAACAGCCTCGTCGTCGACGAGGGCATCCCCGAGGATGTCCTGCGGGCCCTGCGCACGCGCGGCCACGAGCTCAAGGTGATGCCCTTCTTCTCGGCGGTGCAGATGATCGACGGCGCGCCGGGCGCCCAGTTGGGGGCCAGCGATCCGCGCAAGGGCGGCCTGCCGGCGGGCGTGCGATGAGCTTGCCCCTGGAGCTCGACGGGCCCGGCCTGCGGCGCCTCTTGGACGAGGTCGGCCGGCGGCTCGGCCACTTTCTCGACACCCTGGCGACGCAGCCGGCCGTGGAGAGCGCCGGCCGCGACCGCCTCGCCACCGCCCTGCGCGAGCCCCTCCCAGAAGAGGGCCGCAGCGTGGGCAGCGTGATGGCGCTGATCTTCGAGCGGATCGTGCCGATCGCCCTGCACACCTCGGGGGGCGGCTACCTTGGCTACATCCCCGGGGGCGGCCTGCCCCACAGCGGCGTGGCCGACCTCATCGCCGACGTCACCAACCGCTACGTCGGGCTCTGGCAGGCCGCGCCGGGCCTCGTGGAGCTGGAGTCGGCGGTGATCCGCTGGCTGGCGCAGGAATTGGGGATGGGGCCCCAGGCCGGCGGCCTGCTCACCACCGGCGGCTCGATGGCCAACTTCACCGCCATCGTCACGGCCCGCCGCGAGCGGCTGCCCGAGAACTTTTTGGGCGGGCGGATCTACACCAGCGTGGAGACCCACCACTCGGTGAAGAAGGCGGCGATCCTGGCGGGCTTTCCCGAGCGGGCGGTGCGGGTGCTGCCGGTCGACGCCGAGCGTCGCCTCCGCGAAGATGCTCTGTCTGCCGCGATCCTTGAAGACCGCGCCGCGGGTCTCTCGCCCTTCCTGCTGGTCAGCACCGCCGGTTCCACGCCGACCGGTGCCGTGGACGATCTACAGTTCCTGGGCGCCTTGTGCGCCGCTGAAGGGCTCTGGCACCACGTCGATGGGGCCTATGGCGGGGCCTTCTGCCTCACGGCCCGCGGCAAGGCGGCGCTGGCGGGCATCGGCGCCGCTGACTCGGTGGCCCTCGACCCGCACAAGGGGCTCTTTCTGCCCTATGGCACCGGCGCCCTGCTGGTCCGTGACCCCGAGGCCCTGCGGCGGGCCCACGCGCTGACCGCCTCCTACCTGCCGCCGATGGAGACCGATCCGCGCCGCTGGGACTTCGCCGAGCTCGGCCCGGAGCTGTCGCGCGACGCCCGGGGCCTGCGGCTCTGGCTGCCGCTGATGCTCTGCGGGGCGCGGGCCTTTCGCGAGGCCCTCGACGAGAAGCTCGACCTGGCGCGGGTCGCCCACGCGGAGATCGCCGCCTGGCCCGGGGTCCGCTGCATCAGCGCGCCAGCGCTCTCTCTCTTCGCCTTTCGGATGGAGGGGGTGGACGATCCCAATGTGTGGAACCGGAGCTGGTTGCTGCGCGCCAACGCAGGCCGGCGCGTCTTCCTCACCGGCGTGGAGGTGGATGGTTTGTTCACGCTGCGGCTCTGCGTATTGTCCTTTCGCACCCACGCCGCCCAGGTGGGGTTGGCCATCGAGGCCCTGGCCGAGGCCGCCGCCTCCTTGGGTCGGCCGGTGCGGGCCGGGCCCCCCGCCGATCCGCCCCTGGTGTAGGATCCGGCGCGATGACCGCCGATCTCTCTGTCGATCCCGAGCTGCTGCGGCCTGAGGTGAGCAACCGGGTGATCGGGAGCTTCTTGGGCTGGTTCACGGCGGCCCAGGGCGAGGCCTTCGTCGGCGAGGTGGTCGACGCGGTCGGCGTCCCCCGCGCCCACCTCGCAGACCCGGAGGGGTGGATCTCCTACCGGGCCACCCTGATGCTGGCCGAGGGCGTGGCGCGTCGGCTGGGCTTGCCGGCCGAGGGGGCGGGGCGGGAGCACCCTGTCTTTCAACACTGGCGACAGATGGGCCGGCGCTTCTTTCGCCCCGAAGATCTCGGTGTCTTCTATGGGATCGTTCGGGCGGTGGGCTCGCCGGGATTGTTCTACCGGGCGATGCCCGGGCGCAGCGCCACGGTCAACCGCTGCATTCAGCTCCGGCTGCTCGAAGAGGGGCCTGGCTTCGTGTCGATCGAGGCCTCGAGTCTGGATGGGTCCCGCTGGCCAGACACCCCCTGGGCCTGCTGGAACCGCGTGGGCATCCTGGAGGCGGCCCCCGAGATCTGGGGCCTGCCGGCGGCCCAGGTGGAGCACCACCACTGCGCCCACGCCACCCTGGATCCGCAGCCGACCTGCGTGTACCACGTGCGCTACCGCGAGCGGTGGCTCTCGCGCTGGGCGGCGATGGGCCTGCGCACGGTCGCCTTGGGGCTGGTGGGGCTGATCCTGGCGGTGTCCTTCGCGCTGCCGTTGACGCTGGTGGTGGCCGGAGCGGCCTTGCTCCACCTCGCCCTGGAAGGCTGGTGGGAGGCCCGCCGCCTGCGCAGCGCCCACGAAGAGGAGCTGGCGCGCTCCAACAGCCTCTTTGGCGAGGTGGATCGGCGCTACACCTTGCTTTGGGAGCAGCAGCGCGATCTGCACGAGGCCCTGCTGGCCAACCGCAAGTTCTCGGCCTACCTGCCCGCCGAGCTGGTCTCCCAATTGCAGCGCGATCCGCGGGGCGGAGCCGACCTCCAAGGCGAGGAGACCGACGCCGCCGTGCTCTTCGCCGACATCGCGGGCTTTACGCCCCGCTGCGAGCGCCAGCATCCCCGGCAGGTGGTGGCCGACCTCAACCGCTGGTTTCAAACGGTCGATCCGGTCATCCAGGCCCACGACGGCATCATCGACAAGCGCATCGGCGACGCCATCATGGTGGTCTTTGTGCCGCGGGGGCCCCAGGCGCCCAGCGCCGAGCGGCGCGCCGTGGACTGCGGGCGGGCGATGCTGCGGGCCCTCGATGGCTGCAACGCCGCCTTGTCCGAGGCCGGCCGGGAGCCCTTTCGCATTCGCATCGGTGTTGCGGCTGGACCGCTCATTCAGGGCACGATGGGCTCGGCGATCCGCTACGAATACACAGTGATCGGCGACGTGGTAAACCTCGCCGCTCGCCTCGAGGCCAAGGCGACCCCCGGACACCTGCTGGCGCCCGCGGCCTTGGTGGACGCGCTGGGCCTCGATCCGGCCTTGGCGCAGAGGCGATCGACCTTGTCGGTGCGAGGGAAGGCGGCGCCGATCGAGGTGGTGGAGCTTGGACCCTGAACAACGACTTGGAGCCCCCGCCGGGCGGGTCGGCTCCCCGGAGCGCAGCCGATGAGCGACGCCATCCTGCGGTGGATCTCCACCCTCTCCTTCCTCTTTCTGTCTGTCGCGGCGCTGATCTTCGCCCTGCGGGGCCTGACTCCGCCGGCCGTGGCGATGGACCCGCCGCCCGATGCGGCCTGCCTCTACCTGCCGCCGGGGCTGTCGGTGATCTCCCAGGCCGACGGCATGGAGCAGTGGATGAATGAGCAGATCAACCAGGGGCGCAGCCACTTCTTGAGCAATCCCAACCAGCACGGCGTGGGCATCCTCTGCGCCTGGTAGGGCGCGGGGGTCGATCTTCGGCGATTCTTCGGCGATTCGAGCCCAATAGGCCCTTGCCGCCAAAATAGAGGCTGAATATCCGTGCAGCACCTCGGAGATGCCTGTGCCCTTTCAGCTCTTCATCGCCACCCGCAAGGGCCTGTGGATCGCCACCTCCAACGCCGATCGCAGCGCCTGGTCGCTCTCCGCCCCGCACTTCCTCGGTAAGCAATGCCACCACGCGGTGCTCGATCCCCGCGATGGCGTCACGCTCCTCTGCGCCAACCGCCAGTGGCACCTGGGCCCCACGGTGCACCGGAGCCTCGATGGCGGCCTCACCTGGAAAGAGGCGGCCAGCCCGCCCCGGTTCACCACCGGCGAGGCCCGCGGCCGCGCGGTCGATCATGTCTTTTGGCTGAGCCCCGGCCACGCGAGCGAGCCGGGCGTCTGGTACGCCGGCACGAGCCCCCAGGGCCTCTTTCGCAGCGAAGATGGCGGCGTCACCTGGGTCGCCGTGGCCGGCTTCAACGACCACCCCGATCAGCACCGGTGGGTGGGCTCCGACAAAGACCAGACCCCCGATGGCGGCAAGCTGCACTCCATCCTGGTCGACCCGCGCGACCCGGCCCACCTCTACGTCTCGATGTCGGGGGGCGGCACCTTTGAGTCCACCGACCGGGGCGAGACCTGGGCCCCCCTCAACGCCGGCGTGTCGCTTGACATGTACCCGCCCAAAGAAGACGGCAGCGAGTACCCCTACGGCCACGATCCGCACTGCGTCGTGCTCCACCCCAAGAACCCCGACCGCCTCTGGCAGCAGAACCACTGTGGGATTCACCGCCTCGACCGGGGCGAGGGGCGCTGGCTGCGCGTCGGTCGGGCCATGCCCGAAGAGGTCGGCGACATCGGCTTTGGCATCGTGGTGCACCCCGAGGATCCCGATCGCGCCTGGGTCTTCCCGATGGATGGGGGAGGGGACTGGCCCCGCACCTCGCCGAGCGGGCGCCCGGCGGTCTACACCACCGCCGATGGCGGGGCCTCCTGGCAGCGGCAAGACGCTGGCTTGCCCACCGAGCAGGCCTGGTGGACGGTGAAGCGCCAGGCCCTGGTGGGCGATCTGGGCGCGCCGATGGGCCTCTACCTGGGCCTCACCAGCGGTGAGGTCTGGACCAGCGTGAACGAAGGCGCCTCCTTTGCGCCCCTCTTCCGGCACCTTCCCCAGATTCACGCCTTGTCGGTGGCGGGGGCCTGATGGAGGCGCGGGTTTGTGTGCCCACCCAACTGCGCGTCTACACCGGCGGCAAGGCTGAGGTGGTGGCGGTGGGCGAGACCCTGGGCGCCCTCCTCTCTGATCTCGACCGTCGCTACCCCGGCTTTCGGCGCCATGTCGTCGACGAGCAGGATCGGGTGCGGCGCCACATCCTTCTCTACCTCCAAGGTGAGCGCGAAGAAGACCTCGCGGCCCCCGTGCCGCCCGGGGCCGAACTGTTCATCATCGGCGCGCTGAGCGGCGGCTAGCGCTCCTTCCCTGTTGGAGCTCCCATGCCTGTTCACGAATCCCACCCCCATGGCGCCCCCTGCTGGGCTGACCTCCTCACCACCGATGCCGACGGCGCGCGGGCCTTCTACGGTGGGCTCTTTGGCTGGTCTTTCGACATCGCCGGTGCGGAGTACAACCACTACACCACCTGCGAGAAGGGCGGCAAGACCGTGGTCGGCCTCTCGGCGCTGCCGCCGGGCATGCCGCCGATGCCGCCGGCCTGGAATGTCTACTTCGCCTCTGTGGATGTCGACGCGAGCTGCGCGGCCATCGGCGCCGCGGGGGGCACGGTGGCGATGCCGCCGATGACGGTGGGCGAGATGGGGCGCATGGCCGGCGCGCTGGACCCCTCGGGCGCCTACTTCGGCATGTGGCAGGCGATGCGGCACACCGGCTGCCAGCTCCTCGGCGAAGACGGCACGGTGGGCTGGTTCGAGTCCTACTCCCACAACGCCGCCGCGGCGCGGGCCTTCTATGAGACGGTCTTTGGCCTGCGCAGCCAGGGCATGCCGGGCATGGACTACAGCACCCTGCACCTCGGCGAGGGCCCCGGGCTCGGCGGCATCATGCAGATCGACGCGAGCTTTCCGGCCGGCATGCCCTCGGTTTGGGGCGTCTACTTCATGGTCGACAGCGCCGACGCCGCCACCGCCCGCGTCAAGGAGCTGGGCGGCACCGTGATGGAGGGCCCCATCGACACCCCCTACGGCCGCATGGTCTTCGCGGTCGACCCGCAGGGGGCGATGTTCCGGCTGCTGCAGGCGCCGCCGATGCCCTGAGGCGGCCTCAGCCGCCGAAGGCGAACCGGCCGAGGAAGGCGCGCAGCTCGTCGGTGAAGCCGTCGAGGCCGCGGTCGCCCTTGGGGGTCAGGCGAGGGTCGCTGCTCACCCGGAGCTGCCGGCGGGGCAGATCCTGAGCGACGTAGAGGGTGTCGATGCCCGGCACCACCTCGGCCACCGCGGCAGAGACCTCGCCGATGGTGAGGTTGCGCTCGACGAGGTGGGTGAGCCCCGGCTCTCCTTCGCCGCGGGCGAGGCGGGCGAGGGTGCGGGCCACGCCGTCGACCGAGGCGAAGGCCCGGCCCTGCCGCCCGCTGCCCTCCTGGGTGATCCGGCCGGCGAAGCGGGCGTCGAAGACCATGCGGTTGACCACCGCGTCAAAGCGCAGGCTGGGCGAGAAGCCGTACACATTGGCGCAGCGTACGATCAGCAGCTCGCCGCTGTCGCCGTAGGGGGCCAGCGCGCGCTCGCCGGCCAGCTTGCTCACTCCGTAGGCGGTGCGCGGGTCGGGCACGGTGTCGAGGGTGGCGACGCCGCCGCCGCTGTCGCCGTAGACCGAGGTGCTCGACAGGTAGATGAGGCGCCGCACGCCAGTGGTGGCGGCCACGTGGCCGAGCTCGGCGGTGCCCCAGTGGTTGACCTGCTCAAAGCTGTGGGCGTCGCCATCGGCGAAGGGGGTGGTCACCCGGGCGGCGAGGTGAACGATGACGTCGACGCCGGCGGCGGCCTTCCGCAGGGAGCGGGTGTCGAGCAGGTCGCCGCGTACAAAGCGCAGGGGAACGGGGCCGAGGGGCGGGCCCAGAAAGAGCCCATGCGCCCGGCGCGAGAGGTTGTCATAGACGATGATCTCGTCGACGCCTGGCTCATCGGCGAGGGTGCGAACGAGCTCCGTGCCGATGTAGCCGGCGCCGCCCGTGATGAGCAGCTTCATGGGAGGTCTCCGGCGAGGTGCATGCCGCACTCGGTCTTCTGCTGGCCCGTCCAGCGACCGCCGCGATCATCGAGATCGGCGCTGAGCAGCGAGCGGGTGCAGGGCTGGCAGCCGATCGAGGCGTAGCCGGCGTCTTCGAGGGGGTGGGCCGGCAGGTCGTAGGCGACGCGGTAGGCCCAGAGGTCGCGGGCATGCCAGCGCAGCATGGGGTGAACGCGCAAGATGCCGCCGCGGCCGACCTCCTCTTCGGCCATCGCCGCCCGGGTGGCGCTTTGGCTGGACCGCACGCCGCTCACCCACACCTCGTGGCTGGCGAGCAAGGCTTCCATCGGCGCCACCTTGTTGAGGTGACAGCAGCGATCGGGATCCGCGGCGAAGAGCAGCCGCCCGTCGGCGCTGCGCTGCTCGGAGCGCGAGAGCGCCGACCGCAGATCGCGCACGACCAGCCCCCACTCCCGGGCGAGGCGGCTGCGAAAGCGCAGGGTCTCGGGGAAGTGGTAGCCAGTGTCGAGGAAATAGACCGGCAGCCAGGGGGCTCGGGTGGCGATGATGTGCAGCAGCACGACGCTACCGGGCTGGAAGGAGGAGGTGGCGAAGGCCCGGCGCGGCTGGTGGCGCGTGAGCAGCGCGACGGCGGCGTCGACCTGGGCGGCGAGGGGAGGGGAGAGGGGCGACATCGGCCGGTCGGCTAACCAACCTTGGCCGGGTCTTCGACGTCCTCAGGGCGGCAGGGCGTGAACCAGCAGCACGAGCGCCCACTCGGGGTGCCAGTAGCCATAGAGCAGGGCAAAGCCGGCGTGCAGGCCAAGGAGCGCCAGCGCCACCGCCGGTCGCGCCTCGGGCCAGACGAAGAGCAGGCCGCACAGCTCAACGAGAAGGGCGAGGCGAGCCAGGGCGCCGACGAGGGCCGGCCGGTGGGCCACCCCGGCTCTCAGGGCGCCGATCACACCCGGGCCGCTCCGCTCGATCAGCAGCAGGGCGTGGGCCCGCGGATCGGCCCATCCCAGGCCCATCTCCCGCAGCTTGGCCAGGGCGGCGAGTCCATAGGTGGCCGCCACCACGCCGCTGCCGGCCTCCCAGGCCAGGGCCGGCGCGCGGTCGGCGGGCGCCAGCATCCAGACGACGAGATGCCCGAGGAGCGCGGCGGCGGCGGGATCATAGGCGCCGAGGCGCTCGACCGTGCCAGCGGGCCAGGCGGCGAACTGACGGCGCCGGGCGAGGAGGATCAACGCGAGGGCCGCGCTCCCGCCGAGCCGGGGCCAGCCGCTGGCAAAGAGGAGGGCCGCCAGCGCCAACAAGGCTATGAAGGCGCCGATCGGCCCCGCGCCGAGGCCGGCGTCGCGGCGCAGGGCCACCGCCGGACGCAGCCCGGCGAAGAGCAAGGCCAGGGCGAAGAGGCCCTCCCGCAGGCTCATGCCCGCCGGCCGGTGGTGGCGCAGCGGGGCTCAAAGCGTTGGCAAAGCCGGCCCTGGTCGTCGACCGACCACCACAGGAGGCCCAATTCCACGCGATCCGCGAAGGGGCCGGGCCCGACGTGGGACTCGATCCAGCGCAGATCGCGCAGGGCGGCCCAGGTCTGGGAGCAGGGGTAGGGCCCCGGTCGGAGGGGGTCGAGGTCCACCGGCGCCACGGCCGCCAGCGCGGAGATCGCGCAGAGCTGGCCCTCCACCCGGGCCCAGGGGCGGGCGGCCTGGGTGTAGCCCTGCAGCCGGGCATACATGCCAAAGCGCGAGAACGGCGTGCGCTCGCCCAGGAGCAGGCACAGGGCTCCGTAGATTAGGGCGGCGACGGCAGCGACGAGGGTCTCCATCGCGCCGAGGATAGCCGCTTGGCCGGCCTGGGGGCGACGCGGTAATGGTGGCCTCCCACGGGGAGCCCGATGTTTCGCCGCATCCTCATCGCCAACCGAGGCGAGGTCGCCGCCCGGGTGCTGCGCACCTGCCAGCGCCTCGGCATCGCCGCCGTCGCCGTGTCCACCGAGCCCGACGCCGAGCTGTCCTGGCTGCGCGGGGCCAGCGCCGTGGTGCCGATCGGCGGCCCAAAGGCCTACCTCGACGGCGATGCCCTGCTCGCCGCTGCCCGGGCCGAGCGCTGCAGCGCCCTGCATCCGGGCTGGGGCTTCCTCTCCGAGAACGCCGGCTTCGCTGCCCGCTGCGAGGCCGCCGGCATCACCTTCATCGGGCCCCGGCCGCGCGCGATGCGCCAGATGGGCGACAAGGCCCTGGCCCGCGCCACGATGACCCGCCTCGGCCTGCTGCCGATCCCCGGCTCGGAGGGCGTGGTCGAGGATCTCGCCGCCGCCCGGCGCGCCGCCGCAGCGATGGGCTTCCCCATCCTGCTCAAGGCCCTGGCCGGCGGTGGCGGCCGGGGCATGCGCAAGGTCTACGAAGAGGCCGAGCTGGAGGGCGCCTTCAACGAGGCCAGCGCCGAGGCCGCCGGTGCCTTTGGCGATGGCCGGCTCTACGTCGAGAAGCTGATCGAGCGCGGCCGCCACATCGAGCTGCAGGTGCTGGGCGATGGCGAGCGCTGCGTGGTGGTGGGCAGCCGGGAGTGCTCGATGCAGCGCCGGCACCAGAAGCTGATCGAGGAGGGCCCGGCGCCCGGCGTTTCGGCGGAGACGATGGCCCGGGCCATCGCCGATGTGGAGCGGGCCACCACGGCCATCGGCTACCGCGGCGCCGGAACGGTGGAGATGCTCCTCGACGCCGACACCGACCAGCTCTGGTTCATGGAGATGAACACCCGCCTGCAGGTCGAGCACACCGTCACCGAGGCGGTCACCGGCCTCGATCTGGTCGAGCAGCAGCTCAAGATCGCCGCCAACCACCGCTTGAATCTGCAGGTGGAGACCCGCGGCCACGCCATCGAGTGCCGCATCAACGCCGAAGACCCGACCCAGGGCTTTCGGCCAGCCCCGGGGCGGGTGAGCCAGCTCGTGTTGCCCCAAGGCGAGGGCATCCGCGTCGACACCCACCTCGCCAGCGGTGATCGCATCCCGCCGCACTACGACTCGATGATCGCCAAGATCATCGCCTGGGGCCCCGACCGGCCGGCGGCGATCGAGCGCATGTTGGGGGCCCTTGGCGCCCTCGTCGTCGACGGCGTGCCCACCACCGCGGCGCTGCACGCCGCCATCCTCCGTCATCCGGACTTCCGCGCCGGGCGGGTCGACACCCGCTTCGTCGAGCGCGAGATGGAGCGCCTGCTGCCATGCGGCTGAACCTCAACCCCATCGGCGCCCCCCTGCCGGCCGCCGCCCGCGCCGAGAACGAGGCCCACGTCGCTGCCCTGGAGGCCGCCCTCGAGGCCAAGCGGGCGGTGGTGCGCGAGGGCTGGGGGGCCGACAAGGTCCACAAAAAGGGCAAGCTCACCACCTGGGAGCGCATCGATCGCCTGATCGATCCGGGCAGCCGCACCTTTCCGGTGGGCACCCTGGTCAACTGGGGCCGCGACTTCCCCGGCTCGGCCAGACAGGCGCCGGGCGCCGGCGTGGTCACCTGCTTCGCCCGGGTGATGGGCCGTTGGGTGGTGATCATCGCCAATGACAACACCGTGGCCAGCGGGGCCTGGTGGCCGCTCACCCCCGAGAAGATCGAGCGCGCCCAGCAGATGGCCAAGCGCATGGCCTTGCCGGTGGTCTACCTCGTCGACTGTTCAGGCCTCTTCCTGCCCGAGCAGGCCCGCAGCTTCCCGGGCCTCACCGGCGCGGGGCACATCTTCAAGAAGAACGCCGAGCTGGCCAACGCCGGCGTGCCCCAGATCGCCGGGGTCTTCGGCGACTGCATCGCCGGGGGCGGCTACATGCCCCTCATCAGCGACCGCGTCTACATGACCGAAGGCGCCTACATGGTCATCGCCGGGGCGGCCTTGATCAAGGGGGCGAAGAGCCTGCACCTCACGAGCCTGGACATCGGTGGGCCCGAGGTCCATGTGCACCAGTCGGGCTGCGCCGACGTGCGGGTGCCCGACGATGAGACCGCGCTGCTGCACATCCGGGCCGAGTTGGGGCGCTTGCCCAGCGGGGCCGTCGACTTCTACCGCCACGGCGTGGAGGCCGACGACCCGCACTACGCGCCGGCCGAGCTGTCGGGCCTCTTTCCGGCCGATCACCGCCACGTCTACGACGCCCGGCAGGTGCTGGCCCGCCTCGTCGACGCCAGCCTGTTTCATGAGTTCCTGCCCGACCTGGGCCCCGAGGTCATCACCGGCGTCGGCCGGGTGAGCGGCCTGTGGATGGGCTTCGCCATCAATGTGCTGGAGCCCAAACCCCACCCCTCCGGCAGCGGCCACCGCCCGGGGGGCATCCTCTACAAAGAGGGCATCGCCAAGCTCGCCGCCTTCTCGCGGGCCTGCAATGACGATGGAATCCCCCTGGTCTGGCTCCAGGACATCGCCGGCTTCGACATCGGCGTCGAGGCCGAGGCGCTGGGCCTGTTGGGCTACGGTTCGAGCCTGATCTACGCCAACTCCACCAACACCACGCCGATGTTCACGGTGCTGCTGCGCAAGGCCTCTGGCGCTGGCTACTACGCGATGGCCGGCCTGCCCTACGAGCCGGTGGTGCAGCTCAGCACGGCGCTCGCCCGGCAGTCGGTGATGGAGGGGCGCACGCTCGCCATCGCCACCTTCAACACCCGTCTCGACGACGACTTCTCGATCCCCGCCCACCTGTCGGCCGAGGAGCGCAGCAAGCTCGCCGCCGACATGGAGCGCACGGCCGCCCGCATTGAGCGCGACATGGACCCGATCGCCGCGGCGGGCCGCATGGACACCGACGAGGTGGTCTGCCTCAGCGAGCTGCGCGACTACCTTGTGGCCCTGGCCGAGATGAGCTGGTCTTCTACGGGCCACCGGCGCACCAAGAACCCGCGCATCTGGAGCCTGCACGACCTCGAGGTGATCGGCGGTGGGCGCCGCACCGTCGCCGCGGCGACCGAACGGGTGGTGGTGGAGGCCCCGGTCTCCGCCGAGGCGCCGGAGCCGGGCCTCGTCGCGGTGGTGGCGCCGATGGAGGGCACCTTCTGGAGCCGCCCCTCGCCCGGCAGCCCGGCCTTCGTCGCGCTGGGCGCCGAGGCCCAGGCCGGCGAGGGCATCGCCCTCATCGAGGTCATGAAGACCTTCACCCCCATCCGCGCCGCAGGGCGCGGCGTGCTCGTCTCCTGGGTCGTGGCCGACGGGCAGGGGGTCCGGCCCGGCGCCCTTCTTGGCTGGCTCCGCCCGGCCTGACCTGTGCTACCCTACCTCGGCCTCGTGGAGTCCGTGATGCGCCCTCTCCTCCGCACCCTCGCCGTCTGCACCGTCGCGCTCGGCCTCGCCCTGGCCAGCCCGTCGGTCCGCGCCGAGTGTACGAGCTACACCGCCGCCGCGATGGCCGAAGACCTCGGCGCGATGACCGTGGCGATGCGCACCGGCAACGACAGCAACCTCACCGCGGGCGCCAAGCGCATCGAGATCGCGCTCCCCTGCTTGAAGACCCCGGTAAACCAGCGCGTGCTGGCCAGCGCCTACCGCTACATTGGCGCCGGCTCCTTCATCGCCGGCGACACCGACAAGGCGCGGCGCTGGTTCCGGGCCGGGCTGGAGCTGGAAGACACCTTCGCCTGGGACATCACCGAGCTCGAAGAAGGCAGCCCGATGCGCGGCGTCTTCGAAGAGGAGCGCTCCGCCGCGGGCGCCGCTCCGGTGGCGGTGGCGGGCAAGGTGTTGGAGATCCCTGCTGGCTCCAAGCTCCTGCTCGACGGTCGGCCCCTCACCAAGGCGGCGGCGACGCCCAACCGGCCGCACCTCCTCCAGGTGGTGGCTCAGAGCGACAACACCGTGCGCGAGGTCGTTGTCATCGAGGGCAACGCCATCCCCGAGAAGTTCCTGATCGACGAGGCCTTGGCGGCCGCCGCCGCGCCGCCCCCCACCAAGCCCGAGAAGAAGAAGGGCGTGAAGCCGGTGGAGAGCCGTCAGCAGACCGGAAACATCGACAGCGACTACCAGGAGGTGGTGGTCTACCGCGTGCGCCCCAAGGCCAAGACCCCGATGATGGTGGCCGGCGGCGTGGTCGCCCTGGGGGCCGGGGCCATCTACGGTGTCAGCTTCACCACGATGGCCAAGTTCGAGTCGGCCAAGACCACCGCGGAGCTCGACAAGTACAAGGGCCTCACCAACACGCTGGTCATCGCCTCGGGCGCCACCTTGGCCGCGGGCATCGGCCTCACCTACACCGGCATCATGCTTGATGGCGGCGGCGGGCCGATGATCACCTGGCAGGGCCGCTTTTAGCGGGCCCCGGGGCGCTCCCAGAAGTACTCGGGCTCGCCCAGGGCTTTGGCGGCCCAGCGGCCGGCCACGAAGAGCCAGTCCGAGAGCCGGTTGAGGTAGCGCATGGCGCCGTCGCCCACGTCGGGCTCGGCGTCCATCAGGCCGAGCACGTCGCGCTCGGCGCGGCGGCAAACCGTGCGGGCCTGGTGAAAGAAGGCGCCGACCGGGCCGCCGCCCGGCAGGATGAACTCGCGCAGGGGGGGCAGGTCATCGTTCAGCGCGTCGATCCACTCTTCGAGGCGGGTGACGTCGGCGTCGCCCACCCGGTACATGCCCTCCCAGCGGGCCTCGGCGGGGGTGGCGAGGTCGCAGCCGACGTTGAAGAGGTCGTTTTGCACCTGGCGGAGCATGCCGTCGAGGCGTGAAACCACGGCGGGCTCGGCCTCGGAGCGCCCGTTCCAGGTGCGGACGAGGCCCAGGACGGCGTTGAGCTCGTCGACGGTGCCGTAGGTGGCGATGCGGACGTGGTCTTTGCGGACCCGGGCGCCGCCGACGAGGCCGGTCATGCCCTTGTCGCCGGTGCGGGTGTAGACCTTGGTGATGCGCATGTCTCTCTCGGAGCCCTGGCGAGGCAGGGCGGGCGTGGGTTTCGAGAGACCTGCGCGAGGGCGCAGGCCGCTGTTGCTTCAATGGGGGGTGAACACGGAAGGCTACCGTGCTACGGGGCTCGCGCCAGTTGTCGCCGCGGAGACGCCCGGCGACCGACGACCATGGGACCTATGCCAAGGAGCTCTGTGTGGAGCCGACCCGAAAGAACCGGATCTCGGTGGGGGGCCTGCGCAAGGCAGACCCCACGACGCTTACGGTCCTCACCCAGGATGTGATCCGTCTTCCCCTCGGTCAGATCGAGCGGCGCACGCTCCTCGATTTGCTCGCCCTGTCCGAGGTCCCCGAGCAGCTCAAGGGCACCCTGCCCAAGGAGCTCGAGCACCTGCGGCACCAGATGTACCGCGAGATCGACGACCTCCCCGATGGCCCTGGGCTGGCCGAATTCGCCAGCGAGCTGGTGGGGATTCCGGCGGCCAGCGCGCCGCAGTCGCTGCGCGACAAGATCGGCGCCCTGGTAGGCGAGCGCAAGAACGGCGACGCCGTCGCCGCGTTGCAGGAGCTCGTCGCCCACTGGTCGAGCGAGCCCCCCGCCGCTGTGCTGCTGCCGGTCCCCAAGGAGCCCAAGACCCGCAAGACCGCAGCCTCGGCTGCCGCGGCCGGCGAGGCCCCTGCCGCCCCGGCCAAGACACCGAAGCTGACCGTGGTGGCCCCCGCCACGGCCACCAAGAAGGAGAAGGCCGCCGCCACCCCCGCCGCCCAGGTCGACACCCGTCGCGAGGAGTGGGTGCGCGAGGACGTGCTCGGCCGCCTCTCCCAGTACGGCGCCCGCGGCCTCAAGGAGCCGGTGGTGGTCGCCGGTGCCCGTCATCGCTCTCCCTGGAAGGACATGGGCGAAGATGAGGTGTTGGCCGTGCTCCGCAAGCTCAAGCGCGAGGGCAAGGTGCACACCTCGGCTGGGCGCTGGATGATCGGGGCCTGATCCAGCCGCTCTTGTCATGCTTCGGTCACGGGGGCACGCTAAGACGGCGCCCCTTTCATCGGAGGACGACATGAAGCGCAGCACGCTGGCCTGGTTGGGTCTCGCTCTTGGTTTGAACCTGATCGCCTGTGGCGACAAAGAGAGTGAGACCCCCGCAGAGGAGTCCGACGCGGACGCCGACACCGACGCGGATTCGGATGCCGACGCGGACAGCGACGCAGACGCGGACAGTGATGCCGACAGCGATGCCGATTCGGACGCCGACAGCGATGCCGATTCGGACGCCGACAGCGACGCGGATTCGGATGCCGACAGCGACGCCGATTCGGACGCCGACAGCGACGCGGATTCCGACGCCGACAGCGACGCCGACGCCGACACCGACGCCACCCTGATGGACATCAACATGGGTGTTCACCCGGTGGGCACGTTGGTGCGCGTCGCCGACGTGCTCGTGAGCAGCCCCGACACCGGCTACGGCTTCTTTGTCACCGATCCGGCCGGCGGCGCCTACTCCGGCGCCTGGGTCTACCGCGACCCGGCCGCCGTCAGCCTCACCGTCTCCCAGGGCGACCAGGTCACCCTCGTCGCCACCTACGCCGAATACGACTCCGACGGCTCGGGCGCGACCTTGACCGAGCTGGAGGTCACCGACGCGGCCCTGTTCAGCGTCAGCGCCTCGGGCGTGGCCCTGCCCAGCCCCACCGTGCTCACCGACGCCGACTGGGCCGACCCGGCCACGCTGGAGATGTACGAGTGCGCCCTGGTGCGCATGGAGGGCACGCTGACGGTCACCAACGCCGACCTCGGCTTTGGCGAGTGGGAGCTCAACAGCGCCGCCCGGGTGGATGACCTCTTCTACACCGAGGCGGTCGGCCTCTACGACACCTACACCGCCGTGCAGGGCCCGCTGTACAGCAGCTTCTCGACCTACAAGATCACGCCGCGCGACGCCAGCGATCTCGAAGGCTGGGTGCCCTACGAGGAGCCCTGCCTCGCCGACCTCTGCCTCGCCGACATTCCGGTGGGCGGGCTCGTGATCACCGAGATCATGGCCAACCCCGACAACGCCGCCACCTGCACCGACCCCAATGGCGAGTACTTCGAGGTCTACAACGCCAGCGGCTTCAGCGTGGACGTGGCGGGCCTGGTCATCGAAGACAACGCGGGCAGCTACACCGTCAGCGCCAGCACCGTCATCGCGGCGGGCGACTACGCTTGGTTCGCCCGCGACGACGCCTCCTTCTGCTACGCCGCCACCGGCACCCCGGATGTGGCCTACACCTCGCTGGCCCTCGGCAACAGCGGCGACAACATCGATCTGATCGGCACCGACGCCTCGGGCGTGGCGTTTACGATCGACACCGTCACCTACACCGCCGCCAGCAAGGGCGTCGCCTACGGGCTCGGCGCCGCCTTCCTGAACGCCACCGACAATGACACCTGGTCGAACTGGTGCGCCCAGACCGGCTCGCTCATCGGCACCACCGACTTCGGCTCGCCCGGCGCGGCCAACGACGGCGGCTGCTGAGCCGGCAGGTGGGGGCGCTGGGGTGCCCCCGCCGCCCAGGCCCTACGAAGGTGTGTTGCAGACGAGGCGATCGACCGCGTGGACCGGCGCCGCGTCGCCGGCCATCAGCGGGGCGATCGCGGAGAGCACCATCCGCTGCTTCTCGAGGATGCGCTTGCCGGCGAAGGCGGCGCTGGTGACCTCGATCTCGAAGTGACCGCCGCCGCCGCTCACGCGGGCGGTGGCGTCGGGGATGGCGGCCTCGATGGTGGCCTTGACCTGCTCGAAGATGTTCATGCTGGCTCCGTTGCGGGGGGCCGCTCCGCTAACCCAGGCGCGGCGCCCGTCGGCTCCACCGTCCACAGCTCGACCGCCACGCCGCCCTGCAAAAGGCGGTGGTGGCTGTGGCGCTGCTCGTCGCGGAGCTGATCGCCGGGGCCCTTGACCTCGGCGAAGAGCAGCCCCGGCCCCAAATCCGAGGGCGTCGCCGCCGCGATGCAACACGCGAGCCCGGGAGCACGACCAGGTCGGGCATCCCGCGGCGGGCCCCCCGGAGGTCCTCGGCCAGGGGGCGGAGCAGGGCGGCGAGGCTTGGGCCGCCCAGGGCCTCGACCAGGGCCCGCAGGGGCGTACCCGGATCCTCGCCAAAGAGCCGCCAGGCCACGCCGTAGATGGCCTCGCCGGCGTGATCGCGCAGGACCCCCTCCAGCAGGGTCGGCCCCTGTCCATCGGCCAGCGCGCCGAGCCGCGCCTCAATGCCCTCGGCCCGGGCGGCGTAGAAGGCCGGCGTGCCGAGATCGAGGGGCCCATGGAGCAAGGCGGTGGGCAACATGCCGGGCACCGGCGCGAAGAGCAGATCGCGGAAGAGCAGGCCGAAGAGCGTGAGCCAGACCTCATTCTCGACGTGGAGGGCCTGACGGCCCAGGCCGGCCAGGGTCTGCACCAGGGCCGCCTCAACGGCATAGGCCCGATCGCCCACCCGGTAGCGCGGCCGCGCCCGGTAGGCCGGCGCCGGCTCCAGGCGAAAGGCCCGCTGGGGTGCCGATCGCAGGGGAGGGGAGGGGGTCCAGGCCGCGCCGGCCGCCCGGGCGAGGCGCTTGCCGCTGCGGGCGAAGGCGGAGCTCAAGGCGGGGCTCCGGGCCTGCCAGGTCGCGCAGAGGGCAGCACCCTCGGCTGGCTGGCCGCGCTTGCCCAGCAGCAGCGCCAGACGGTGGGCCGCCTCGGCGGCGCTGCGCTGCCCCTTCTCGACGAGGGTGCGCAGCAAGGCCTCGGCCTCGTCGAGGCGGCCGGCCCGCTCCAGCCCCTGGGCACAGGGCAGGGCCAGGGCCTCATCGGCCCGCCAGCCGCTAAAGCGAAAGCGCCAGGGCTCGGGCGGCGGCCCCGACAGGCGGCCCATCAGCCCCGGCGCCTCGGCCAGCAAGGCCTCGCCGCTCAGGGTGTAGAGGCGCACCCGGCCGGCCTCGTAGGCCCGCAGATCGGCGCGGCGCGGGAAGAGGCCGCCGCCGCCATTGGGGGTGTAGGCCGGAAAGCGCACGTGCTCCAGGCGGGCCACCACGAGTCGACTGAGGTCGCCCTCGTGATCGTGGAGGTAGAGGCGGGTGATCCGCCGGAGCAGCGGACGGTGGCAGAGCCAGAGCATCGGCTCGGCCAGGGCGATGGCGGCGGGCTCGTCGGAGAGGCGGGCCACCAGCTCGTCGCGGCGACCCTTGGCCAGGCGGCCCAGGCGCAGCGCGACGGCGCGCAGCTCCTCGACCGTGAAGGCCTCGACGAGGTGACGCGCCGGCAAGAAGCGCTCCGCCGCGATCGCCAGCTCCGCCTCGACGAGGATCGCGGCGGCAGCGGGCAGATCGACGATCTCGGCGTAGGACAGCTCACCCAGGCGAAAGGCCCGCTGCTGGCGCCCGAAGAGCCGGGCGTAGAGGGAGAGGGCCGCCATCGGCAGGCCCAACAGGCGGTCGATCACGAGCCGCTCGCCCGCCGTGAAGAGGTGGGCGTCGCGCTCCAGCACGATCACCACGGCCTCGCGGAGGTCCTGGGCCGGCAGGGCCTCGGCGGGCAGGGGAGGGGAGGGCGCCATCGGCGGGGCTATACCCGATGAACCCGCCGGAGGGCCCCTGTGCCGCAGTTGGATCTCGAGCCCTTTCCCCACGCCTCCACCTTTCGTCGCATCGCCGCGGCGGCCTGGGCGGCGCCCAACGATCCCACCATCTACGGCGTCCTCACCCTGCGCGCCGAGCCGCTGCTGGCGCACCTCGCCGCCCATCGCGCCGCTACGGGCCAGCGGCTCACGGTCACCCACGCGGTCGCGCGGGCCGCCGCAGTCGCCCTCTCCCACCACCGCGATCTCAACGCCGTGGTGCGCTTTGGCAGCCTGCACCTCCGCCGCGACATCGACATCTTCCTCCAGGTCGCCCTGCCTGCCGAGGGCCCCGACGGCGCCGTCGACCTCTCCGGGGTGATGCTCCGACGCGCCGATCAGCTCAGCCTCGCCGAGGTGGGCGCCCGGGTGGCGGAGGGCGCCCAGAAGGCCCGCGCCGGCGAGGACCCCGAGCTGGCCCGCGGTCGACGCACCGCCGACCTGCCGGGTTGGCTGCTGCGCCTGCTCTTTCCGGTGGTGCGCTTTTTGCAGACCAGCCTCAACCTCGATCTGCGACCCCTCGGCCTGCCCCGCGACCCCTTCGGCAGCCTGCAGATCACCAGCCTGGGCATGATGAGCATTCGGATGGGCTTCGCCCCCTTTTTTCCGATGGCGACCAGCCCGATCATCTTGATGGTGGGGGCGGTGGAAGACGCCCCGGTGGTGGAAGGGGGGCAGGTGGTCGTCGGAAAGGTGCTCACCATCTGCGCCAGCGCCGATCACCGCATCGTGGACGGCACCCACTGCGCCCGCTTCGCCCAGACCTTGAAGGGCCTGCTGGAGGCCCCCGCCCGCCTCGACAGCGCCGTCGCCCCCGTCGCCCCCGGCCAGGACCCGCGTTAGCCCCCGCCCCATGTCGAACACACCCGAATCTCCCTGGTCGCCTGGCGCCACCAATCACCGCGCCGGCACCGTCGCCCTCGTGGGCCGCCCCAACGCCGGCAAGAGCACCCTGCTCAACCAGATCCTGGGCACGCACCTCGCCATCGTCAGCGACAAGCCCCAAACCACCCGCAACCGGGTGGTCGGCGTCCACACCGCGCCCGACTACCAGATCGTCTTCGTCGACACGCCGGGCATCCACGACGCCCGCGGCCGCATGAACCGCGCGATGGTCGAGGTCGCCCGCGGCGCCATGGGCGAGGTCGACACCGTTTGCTGGGTGATCGACGGCGAGCGCGCCGTAGAGCAGGCCAAGGCCAACGCGCCGATCCTGCACCGCGGCCTCGATACGGTGAAGGAGATGCTGTCCCAGGTTGGCCCGCCGCCGACGGTCATCGCCATCAACAAGGCCGACCGCTGCCTCAAGCCCTGGCTGCTGCCGGTCATCGCCGAGCTGTCCACCATCCTGCCAAACGTCGAGGTTGTGCCGATTTCGGCCCGCACCGGCGACGGCGTGCCGGAGCTGCTCAACCTGCTCTCGGCCCGGCTGCCGATCAAGCCGGCCCTGCACACCGCCGAGACGGTCACCACCAACCCCGAGCGCTTCGTCATCGGCGAGCTCATCCGGGAGAAGGTCTTCCACCTCACCTGGCAGGAAGTGCCCTACGGCACCGCGGTCGAGGTGGAGCGGATGGAAGAAGAAGAGGCCGAAGGCGGCGGCACCCGCACCGCCATCTACGCCCGCATCTTCGTCGAGCGCGAAGGCCAGAAGGGCGTGATCATCGGCAAGGGCGGGGTGATGCTGCGCGAGATCGGCACCCGCGCCCGCAAGGACATCGCGGCCATGCTCGGCACGCGGGTCTACCTGGAGCTCCACGTCAGCGTCGTCGACCGCTGGACGGAGAACGCGCGCATCCTGCGCGAACAAGGCATCGAGTAAATGGTCCCCGTCATCGCCATCGTCGGGCGGCCGAACGTCGGCAAGTCCACCCTCTTCAACCGCCTCACCGGCACCCGCGACGCCCTCGTCGACGACCGCCCCGGCGTCACCCGCGACCGCCACTACGGCGAGGCCACCTGGTACGATCGCGAATTCGTCGTGATCGACACCGGCGGCTTTGAGCCCGATCCCAGCAGCCTGCCCGACGGCGACCTCTTCCTGGCGGTGCGCCGCCAGGCCGAGCTGGCCATCGAGGAGGCCGACGTGGTGCTCTTCGTGGTCGATCGCCAGATGGGCGTCACCCCGGCCGACAAGATGACCGCCGACATCCTCCGCCGGGCGATGCCGCCCAAAGAGGGCAAGGAGCGGGTCCTCCTCATCGTCAACAAGTGCGATGGCGACCGCCACGACGTGGAGAGCTGGGAGTTCTCCGAGCTCGGCGTGCAGCCGATGATGTGCGTCTCCGCCGAGCACGGCCGCAACATCTACGATCTGTGGGATGAGATCATCCTGCGAATCCCCCCGCCCGACCCCGATGAGGTGGTCGAGGAGGAGCCCGACAACGGCGAGATCCGCGTGGCGGTGCTCGGTCGGCCCAATATCGGAAAGAGCACGCTCACCAACCGTCTGCTCGGCGAAGAGCGGCATGTGGTGCACGACAGCCCGGGTACCACGATGGACGCCATCGACTCGGTCTTCGAGCAAGAAGGCCAGGTCTGGCGCATCGTCGACACGGCCGGCATCCGTCGCCGGGCCCGCATCGACGACCGCCTGGAGAGTCTGTCTACCTTTCGGGCCATCAAGGCCATCGAGCGCTGCCACATCAGCCTGCTGATGATCGACGGTGAGGAGGGGGTCACCACCCAGGACGCCCGTCTGGCCGCGCTGATCGCGGATCGTGGCCGCGGCTGCATCATCCTGGTCAACCGCTGGGATCTGGTTCGTCTGGACCCAGAGCGCGGCCTCGCCGTGGTCAAAGAGGAGATCGAGCGCAAGCTGCCGCACCTGTCCTGGGCGCCGCAGCTGTACATCTCGGCCCTCACTGGCAAGGGCACCCACCGGGTGCTGCCGCTCTGCAAGGATGTCTTTGAGAACTTCGATCGGCGCGTGTCGACCGCCCGCCTGAACGAATTCCTCACCGAGGCGGTGGCCAGCTACCAGCCGCCCCAGCGCTACCACCACCCGGTCCGGCTCAACTACATGACCCAGACCCGCGTGCGGCCGCCCTCCTTCGTGATCTGGTCCAACACGCCCGACGGCGTGAAGGACGGCTACAAGCGCTACCTCGAGAACCAGCTCCGGGCGCGCTACGGCTTCATTGGCAGCCCCATCCGCATCGACGTGCGCAAGAAGCGCAAGCCCGGCGAGGAGAAGGAAGAGACATGATCCGGGTCCTCGAAGACCGCGTCGTCAACAAGATCGCGGCCGGAGAGGTGGTGGAGCGGCCGGCCAGCGCCTGCAAAGAGCTGGTTGAAAACGCCCTCGACGCCGGCGCCACCCAACTGCGGGTGGAGCTGGCCGGCGGGGGGCGCACGCTGGTGCGCGTGGTGGACAATGGCAGCGGCATGGATCGGGCCGACGCCACCTTGTGCCTGGAGCGGCACGCCACCAGCAAGATCCGCAGCGACGCGGATCTGTTTACGATCGGCACGCTGGGCTTTCGTGGCGAGGCCATCCCCAGCATCGCCTCGGTCAGCCGATTCGAGCTGCGCACCCGCACCGCCGGCACCGACGTCGGCACCCGCGTGCTGGTCGAGGGCGGCGTGCTGCAGACCATCGAGGACGTCGGCTGCCCGGTGGGCAGTGATGTCTCCGTGCGGGCCCTCTTCTTCAACGTGCCGGCCCGCCGCAAGTTCCTGAAGACGGTGCCCACCGAGCTGTCGCACTGCGTCGAGGCGGTGGTGCGCCAGGCCTTGATCCGCCCCGACCTCGACCTGGAGCTTCTCCACGAAGGGGAGATGTCGATCCGGGCGCCGCGGGTGAACAGTCGTGCGGCGCGGGCCGCCGACCTGCTGGGCCCCCATGGCCAGGCGCTGGTGGCGGTAGAGAAGGTGCAGGGCGACATCGAGATCGAGGCCCTGATCTCGCCCGTCGGCGTGCACCGGGCTGACGCCGCGGCGGCTACCTACCTCTTTGTGAACGGTCGCTTCGTGCGCGATCCGGTGATCCGCCGGGCCGTCACCGAGGCCTACAAGGGCATCGTGCCCAAGGATCGCTACCCCACGGTGGTGTTGGAGCTCCGCCTGCCGCCGGGCGAGGTCGACGTGAATGTTCATCCGGCCAAGACCGAGGTGCGCTTCCCCGACGGCCGGCGCATCGGCAATTTGCTCACCGAGGCGCTGCGCGAGGGGCTGGAGCGCCACGGCATCAAGCGGCCGGTGGAATTCTACGACGGCAAGCCCCGCACCCCCCTGGTGCCGCCCGCCGAGCAGGTCGGCCTGCCCGTCCCTCACCCGCCCGAGCGCCTCTTTGTGGCCGAGCCCGAGCGCATCGTGGAGCCCACGCGCCCCAGCGCCCTGCCGCCGCCGTCCCTGCCGTCGCGCCCGTCCACGCCGGCCCTCCCGCCAGCGCCGCGTCCGGCGGTCGTGGCCCCGATCCCGCCGCCCCCGTCGGTCTCTCCGGCGACGCCGGTGCCTTCACCGCGGTCCGCGCCCCCGGCGCCGCCTCCCGTCGCGCCAAGCCCCGCGGCCTGGGCTCCCGATCCCCGCGGCCTGCTGCCGGTGCGGCGCTTCGTCGATCTGCAGGTGCTGGGGCAGGTCGCTCGCACCTACATCATCTGTGAGGGCGGCGGCGAGCTGATCATCGTCGATCAGCACGCCGCGCACGAGCGCATCACGCTCTACCGCTTGATGCGCGCCGCCCGCGAGAAGCTGGGCGGCGGCCAGCGCCTGCTCAACCCGCCGGTGATCGAGCTGCCGCTGGCCCAGGCCCGCGCCCTGGAGCCCCACCTCGACCTGCTCAACCGCTATGGCCTGGAGGTCGAGCCCTTCGGCGACCGCGCCTTCGCCGTCAAGCAGGTGCCCGAGGCCCTGGCCAAGGCCGACCCGGCCCGCCTGCTGCGCGACGTGGCCGACGACATCGCCGGCGGCGGCTCGGGGGCCCCCCTCGACCAGCTCGTGGAGCACCTGCTGGCCACAATGGCCTGCCACAGCTCGATCCGGGCCGGCCAGCCGCTCTCTCCCTACGAGATGAAGGAGCTGCTGCGCGGCCTCGACGAGGTGGACTTCTCGGTCTGCGCCCACGGCCGCCCGGTGGTGCTGCGCATCGCGCCGGGCGAGCTCGAGCGGCGCTTTCACCGGGCCTAAGCGATGGCGCAGATCCTGATCATCGGTGGGCCCACGGCCGCCGGAAAGACCGATCTGGCCATCGAGATCGCCGAGGCCTATGGCGCAGCCCTGGTCAGCGCCGACGCCATGACCGTCTACCGCGGCATGGACATCGGCACGGCCAAGCCGCCCCGCAGCGTGCTCGACCGGCTGCCCCACGGCGCCATCGACGTGCGCGAGGTCGACGAGGACTGGAGCGTGGCCGACTTCGTCGAGGCCGTCGAAGCGGCGGCCCGCCAGCACCGCCGGGTGGTGGTGGTGGGCGGCACCCCCTTCTACTTGAGCGCCCTGGTGCGCCCCCTCGCCAATCTGCCCGCCGCCAACCCTGACCTGCGCGCCGAGCTGGAAGCCCTCGATGATCCGCATGGTCGCTTGTCGATCGTCGATCCGGCCTCCGCCGCCCGCCTGCACCCCAATGACCGGGTGCGGGTGCTGCGGGCCCTCGAGGTCTCGATCCTGGCCGGCCAGCCGATGAGCGCCCTTTGGGCCGCCGGGCCCCGCGCCCCGGCCCTGGTGCCGATGCGCGCCCTGTGCTGGATGGACCGCGAAGACCTGCGCGCCCGAATCGCCGCCCGCGTCGGCTTGATGGTGGAGCAGGGCTATGTCGCCGAGGTGGAGGCCTTGCTGGCCCGCGGCTTTGATCTGCAGCACAAGCCGATGCGCTCCTTCGCCTATGTGCACCTGATCGGCGCCGTGCGCGGGGAGCTCAGCCTGGAGGAGGCCCTGCGCCGCACCGATCGCGACACCGCCACCCTGGCGCGCAAGCAGCGCACCTGGGGGAGGGGACTGGGCCTGGATCCCGACAGCGTCGATCAGATCCGCGAGAAGGCCGCGCGGGTCTTTGTCGAAGCGGCCGGCCTCGAATAGGCTTGACCGTCTGCCTTGACGAGTCAATGAAAAGCGCGATCCTCCTGCTCCTCCTCGTCGCCTGCGCCGGCCCCACCGGCGATGTGCGCGGCGGCGCCTCGGTGGGCCGGCTCGACGTGTCGGTCGCGTCGGGTGCGGTGCGCCTCGTCGCCGGAGAGGCCCTGGGCCTGCGCTACGCGGTTCGCGCCCCCTTGGGCGGCGGCGCCGTCGCGCTCATCGAGGAGCCCGACGGCACCCGTGTGGTGGCTTCGTGCGCCGACCTGCGGCCCTGCACGGTCGATCTGGTGCTGACGGTGCCAGCTGGGCTGCCGGTCGGGGTCGAACAGGGTGCCGGGAGCCTGGAGATCGACGGGCTCGACCGGGTCCAGGCGCACCTGGGCCGGGGCACGGTGCGCGCCCTCGTCGGCGAGGCCCTCGATCTCAGTGTGGGCGTGGGATCGGTGGAGGTCAAGGCCCTCGGCCGGGGCCCCGTCCGGGTGGCGGTGGGCCAGGGCGATGTGGCCTTGCAGGTGCCGGCTGGGGCCTACGCCCTCGATCTGGTCGGCGCCAGCGTCGTCGTGACGGGCATCGAAGCGCGCCCGGGCGCCCTGCGCCAGATCCAGGTGGTGGCGCCTGGGGGCGCCGTTCTGCTCTCCGCGGCGGGCCCGGTCGCGGCGCGTTGAGCCGGGGCCGTGCTACGCTGGGGACCAGGAAGGGTTTGCCATGTCGTTTCGCCCCCTGTTGTGCCTGATCGCCCTGCTCGCCGGCGGCTGCGCCTTTGTCACCGACGCCGACGAAGAGAAGCGCCTCGATCCCGATGGCGACGGCGTGATCTTCCCCAATGACTGTGACGACGACGATGATCAGGTCGGCGGGCCCGAGACCTTCTACGTCGACGCCGATGGCGACACCTTTGGCGATCTCGCCAATACCGTCTCGGTCTGTCTGGCAACCGTCGGCCAGGTGCGCGACTCCTCGGACTGCAACGACGGCGACCCCTCCGTCTACCCGGGCGCCGACGAGGTCCCCTACGACGCCATCGACCAGGACTGCGACGCTGCCGACGTCGAAGACGTGGACGCCGACGGCTACCGCGCGGCCGAGGTGGGCGGCGATGACTGCGACGACAGCGACGCGGCGATCCACCCCGACGCGGTAGACGCCTGGTATGACGGCGTCGACGCCGACTGCGCCGGCAACAGCGACAACGACGCCGACGCCGACGGCTACGACGCCGTTGAGATGGGCGGCGATGACTGCGACGACCAGGACGCGAGCCGCTTCCCCGACCCCACGGTCGAAGAGATCTTCTTCACCGGCTTCGACGAGAACTGCGATGGCACCGACGGCGACGGCGATGTCGACGGCGATGGCTACTGGGACCCGGACTACTACGACAAGGTCGCGGCGGGCGGGAACACGGTGGAGGTCTTCGTCCCCAACACCGACGACTGCTGGGATGGAGATGGCAGCACCGTCCCCACCGCCTTCATCGCGGTGCCCGGCTTTGAGCAGCCCGGCCCCGGCGAGGTCTACCCGGGCGCGGCCGACACCTGGTACGACGGCGTAGACCAGGACTGCGATCTGGCCGATGACTTCGACCAGGACGCCGACGGCTACCGCACCGACCAGTACGCCGACATCCGCGGCTTCAAGGGCGAGGACTGCGATGACATCGAGCCGCTGACCAACCCCGGCGTGGCCTATGACGCGCCCTACGACGGGGTGGACGCCGACTGTGATGACTGGGATGACAATGACTTCGATCGCGACGGCTACCCTTCGGACGCCACGGGCGGCACCGACTGCGTCGACGATGAGCCGGCCGTAAACCCCGGCGTGCGCGAGGTCTGCGACAACGGCGTGGACGATGACTGCGACGGCGGCGCCCGCCTCTGCGGGCTCACCACCGGCGTGCAGGCCGACACCGAGGCCGACGTCAGCCTCAACGGCACCGGCGGCGCCTACCTGGGCTACGCGATGGAGGCCTGCGGCGACGCCAACGGCGACGGCAAGGATGACGTCTTCATCGGCGCTCCGGGCTCGTCGGTCTTCAAGAGCAGCGGCGGCGTGGCCAGCTACTACCGGGGCGGCTTCACCTCCAGCTCGGCGGCCAACATGCGCCTCGCCGGAGACGAAGACTACGGCAACTTCGGCATGGAGCTCGATTGTGGTGAAGACCTCGACAACAGCGGCAACACCGACTTCGTCGCTGCCTCGCCCTACCGCACCGAGATGGCCAGCTATGGCGGCTCTGTTCACGTCTCCTACGGACCCCCCGGCGGGCTGGCCTCCGCCTCCACCCTCGGCCACCTCGCCTCGAGCTACAGCTCCGCCTACTTCGGCAGCGATCTCTTCCTGAGCGAAGACATCAGCGGCGACGGCGTGGCCGATCTGGTCGTCGCCTCGCCCGGCGTCGAGCTGGTGCAGGTGCTGGGCGGCGGGATCTCGCTGTCTCCCGGCGTCGTCGTGGAGGCCTCCACCTACGAGGTGGGCTCGGTGCGTCGGCCCAGCGGGGGCACCTACGAGGAGTTCGGCAGCGAGATCGCCGAGTCAGACCTGAACGGAGACGGCTACGCCGACCTCATCGTCGCGGCGGTCTCGGCCAGCGATCTGGCCTACCAGTGCGGCATCGTCTATGTCTTCGCCGGGCCGATGAACGACACCCGCAGCACGGACGACTACGACGCCGCGCTGATCGGCGTCAATGACTCCGAGTACGCGGGCAGCGAGCTGAACGGCGAGGGCGACTTCAACGGCGATGGGGCGGTGGATCTGTTGATCAACGGCATCAAGGGGGGCGGTGCAGGCGAAGGCGTGGTCTACGTCGTGCAGGGCGGCGCCTCCTTCTGGACTGGCAGCCTGTCGGGCGCCGACGCCATCCTGACCGGCTCCCTCTCGAGCAGCGAGTTCGGCGCCAGCCTCGACACCATCCCCGACATCGACGGCGATGGCGACGATGAGCTGCTGGTGGGCGCTCCTTCCGCGCCCTACAGCTATGGGGGCGCCGCCTACATCTTCGAAGGCCCGCTCGCGGGGGCGGTCACCACCAGCGCCGCCGACGGCGAGGTGGCCGGCACCACCGCCTACCAGGGCTTTGGCATGGTCGCGCGCTACGCCGGAGATGTGGATGGCGACGGCGACGGCGACGTGATGATCGCGGCCCCCTACGGCGGTTCGACCAGCTACGATGGGATTGTTCACTTCTTCTACGGCGGGGGGTTGTAAGTCATGTGGCTGCTCATGAGCCTGATGTCGGCGGCCCTGGCCGGGCCGGTAGACGATTCCCTGGCGAAGGCCAAGGCCGCGGTGGTAGCCAAGGACCCCAAGGCCGCGATGGCCGCCTGCGTCGAGGCCGAGGCCGCCGCTGTCGCCGAGGGGGCGGTGGTGATGGCCGAGCCGCTCGCCCGCATCCACTTCTACCGCGGCCTCGCCCTGCGCCAGATGGCCGACAAGAAGGGCAAGGACCTCGACGCCTTCCGCGCCGCCCTGGCGATCGACTCGCGCTTTGTCTGGGATGAAGCGGTGCTCAAGGATGACACCGCCCAGGACCTCTTCGAGGCGCTCCGCGCCGAGGTGCGTGATCGCAAGAAGGTCGACACGGGCGTGCCCGAGAAGACCGGCGCTGCCAAGGTCTTCGTCGATGGCACCCGGGTGAAGATGGGCGACACGGTGCTGACTGGCCGCCACCTGGGCCAGATCCAGTGCCCCGACGGCGTGGTGAAGGGGGTGTGGACCGACTTCAGCAAGCCCGTCAACTGGTTCAAGATGTGCCCGGGCGGCGTGGACACCACGGTGGTGGTGGCCGACGCCAGCACCGACGAGTTCGGCGACATGGGGCCGGCCTTCGGCGATGAGGGGGGCACCTCCGCCGTGGCCGACGCCGTGAGCCCCACCGACGGCACGGCGCCCACCGATGGCGCGGGCGGCCCCAAGATCATCTACGAGCGCCGCAAGATCACCTGGCCCTTGCTGGTCGGCGCCGGCGTCACCGGCCTCGCCGCGGGCGGTCTGCACCTCGTCGCCAAGGGGCACCAGGCCGACTACCTCGACCTGGCGAACCCCAGCATCACGCGCAGCGAGCTCGACACCCTGCGCGACAAGGCCAACAAGACCGAGTGGGCCGCCATCGGTGTCGCGGGGCTCGCCACCGGGCTCTACGTCTCGGCCTTCATTCAGTGGTAGGCGACAGGCCCGAACCTCGGAGTTAGCAGCGCCGCCATGGACATCGTCCTCGAATTTGAGCGCCCCATCATCGAGCTGCAAAAGCGCATCGAGGCCCTTCGGGCCTTGGAGCGCGACACCGGCACGGATCTGTCTGCCTCGATCGAGACGCTGCGGCGTCAGGCGGGCAAGCTCCAGCAGCAGATCTTTGGCGCGCTGACCCCCTGGCAGCGCACGATGCTCTCGCGGCACCCGGGGCGTCCCTACTGCCTCGATCTCGTCGCCGGGCTGATCACCGACTGGACGGAGCTGCACGGCGACCGGGCCGGGCACGACGACAAGGCGATTGTCTGTGGCCTGGGCCGCTTTCGCGGGCGATCGGTGGCGGTGATCGGTCACCAGAAGGGCCGCAACACCAAGGAGAACCTGCAGCGCAACTTCGGGATGCCGCGCCCCGAGGGCTACCGCAAGGCCCTGCGCGTGATGATGCTGGCCAACCGCTTTGGCCTGCCGATCCTCACCTTCATCGACACGCCGGGCGCCTTCCCGGGCATCGACGCCGAGGAGCGCGGCCAGGCCGAGGCCATCGCCCGCAACATCCTGGAGATGAGCACCCTCACGGTGCCTGTGATCGTAAGCATCATCGGCGAGGGGGGCTCGGGCGGCGCCCTGGCGATCGGCGTCGGCAACCGGATCCTGATGATGGAGAACTCGGTCTACTCGGTGATCTCGCCCGAGGGCTGCGCCGCCATCCTCTGGCGTGACCGCGCCGAGGGCCCGCGCGCCGCTGAGGCGCTGCGCATCACCGCCACCGACTGTCTACAGTTTGGCGTGGTGGACGAAGTGGTGGCCGAGCCGGCCGGCGGCGCCCATCGCGGCCAGGATGCGGCGGTGGCCTCCCTCGGTGACGCTGTCGAGCGGCACCTTTTGGCGCTTCAGTCGTTGTCTCCCGCAGCCCTGGCAGAAGACCGCTACGCGCGCTTTCGTCGCCTGGGCGCGCTCATCGATCCGGCCCTCGCCGTCGCGCCATGAAGGTGCTGCTGTCGGCGGGCCGGCCCCTTCGTGGGCGCGTGGCGTTGCCGGGCGACAAGTCGATCTCCCACCGGGCCCTGCTCTTCAATGGCCTCGCCCAGGGGCGGGCCCGGGTGCGCGGGGCCCAACGGGGCGAAGATGTCCAAAGCACGGCCCGGTGCCTGCGCGCGATGGGCGTGGTCGTCGAGGAGGCCGAGGATGGCGCGCTCTTCGTGGAGGGGCGCGGCGCCCTCGCGGAGCCCGGTGAGGTGCTCGACTGCGGCAACTCCGGCACCACCCTGCGCCTGCTGCTCGGCGCCCTGGCCGGCCAGGCGGGCTTCTTCGCCCTGACCGGCGACGCCTCGCTGCGCCGCCGGCCGATGGGGCGGGTGGTGCGGCCGCTGCGGCAGATGGGCGCCCAGATCGATGGGGCAGGGGAGGGGAGCCGGGCCCCGCTCTCCCTTCGCGGGGCGGCGCTGCAGGCCGGGGACTTGTCGGTGACGGTGGCCTCGGCCCAGGTGAAGAGCGCGCTGCTGCTGGCCGCCCTGCGGGCCGAAGGCACCCTGCGCCTGCAGGCCCCGGCGAGCCGCGATCACAGCGAGCGCCTGCTGCGGGCGATGGGGGTCACCCTCGACGAGCACGACGGCGCGCTGGTGATGGCGGGCGGGCAGGCGCTGCAGGCCGTGGATGTCGACGTGCCGGCCGACATCTCGGCCGCCGCCTTCTTTCTGGTCGCTGGGGCCATCACGCCGGGATCGGCGCTCTGGCTGCCCGGCGTGGGCGTCAACCCAAGCCGCACCGGCGTCATCGACGTGCTGCGGCGGATGGGCGCCACGATCACGCTGGAAGCAGCGCGGGATCTCGCCGGCGAGCCGGTGGCCAATCTGCGCGTGGGGGCCGGCGGTCTCGTCGGCACCATCATCGAGGGGGCCGAGATCCCGCGGCTGATCGACGAGCTGCCGGTGCTGGCCATCGCGGCCGCCATGGCCGAGGGCGAGACGGTGGTGCGCGACGCCGCCGAGCTGCGGGTGAAGGAGTCCGACCGCATCGCCACCACCGTGGCCCTGGTGCGGGCCTTGGGGGTGGAGGCGGAGGCCTTGCCCGACGGCTTTGTCATCGCGGGCGGCGGCCTGCGTCGGGGCTGCGAGATCGACGCCGACGGCGACCACCGGCTGGCGATGGCGGCGGCGGTGGCCTCCTGTGTGGCGCCGGGGCCTGTCCAGATCGTCGGCGCCGAGGCCGCGGCGGTCTCCTTCCCGGAATTCTACACGGTCCTGGCCGCTCTGGGCGCGGGATGAACGGAGGCCAATTGTTGAATCCTCGCCCTCTCGCCATCGCCATCGACGGGCCTGCCTCGTCGGGAAAGGGCACGGTGGCGCGCACGGTGGCCCGAACGCTGGGCTACGCCTACATCGACACCGGCGCGATGTACCGCGCCGTGGCGCTGCGGGCCCAAGAAGAAGGCATCGACCTCGGCGACGGCGCGCGGCTCGGGGCCTTGGCGGCGAGCATCGACTTTCGCTTTCGCTGGGATGGCGAGCAGCTCCAGATCCTCGACGGTGAGCGGGATCTGTCGCGGGAGATCCGCACCGAGACGGTGGGCCGTGGGGCCTCGGCGGTGGCGGTGCTCCCGGCGGTGCGGGCAGCCTTGTTGGGGCGTCAGCGCGCGCTCGGCGCCGATGGCGGCGTGGTGATGGATGGGCGCGACATCGGCACGGTGGTGCTGCCCGACGCCGGGCTCAAGATCTTCCTCGACGCGGCGCCCAGCGAGCGGGCCCGACGGCGCCACGCCGAGCTGGTCCTAAAAGACCCAGGCCTCACCTACGAGGTCGTGCTGGCCGACCTGATCGCGCGCGACAAGCAAGACAGCCAGCGGGCGGCGGCCCCCTTGCGGCGGGCCGAGGGTGCCCGGCTGGTGGACTCCACGGGCCAGACCATCGAGGCGGTGGTGGCGACGATCTTAGGGCATGTCGCCAGCGTGAACGGCCAGGGCGACCTTGCCGGGTAGCCGCTGATCTGCTACCTTTCGCGCCCTTCGGAGACCCGGAGCCGGCGTTCCGGCCTCCTCCCGAGGATCAAGCTGTGCAGGGTCCTTCGGCTCTGTGTGGCGAGCCGGCAGCGCCGGTGGTGGTCTGCGCGATCGGGAACGCGCCCGCCGCCCACTCCCAGAATGTTCTGGTCGTGGCCCCTTCCTTGTCCCCTTGACTGATCAAGCTGTCGCCCACGGGCGACCCTGAGGCCTTTCCAACCCATGTCCAGCAAACAGCCCCTGTCCCTCGACACCAACCTCGCCGACCTCGATCCGAACGACTTCAAGGCGTTCTTCAACAACTACCTGAGCGAGAGCGTGATCCGCGAACAGAGCGTGGTCACCGGTCGGGTCATCAACATCGAGGGCGACTTCGTCGTCGTGGACGTCGGCTACAAGGCCGAAGGCGTCATCCCGGTCAACGAGTTCAAGGACGAAAACGGCGTCCTGACCATCGCCATCGGCGACGAGGTGCATGTGTACCTCGACCAGATGAGCGAGGACGAGGGCCAGCTCACGCTGTCCAAGCGCCGCGCCGATGAGATGAAGGCCTGGGAGGAGATCTCCAAGGCCTTCGAGGCCAACCAGACCGTCACCGGCGCCATCACGGGCCGCGTCAAGGGCGGCCTGTCGGTCGACATCGGCGTCAAGGCCTTCCTCCCCGGCTCCCAGGTCGACCTTCGCCCGGTCAAGAACCTGGAGAAGCTCGTCGGCGAGACGATGGACTTCAAGATCATCAAGTTCAACAAGCGCCGGGGCAACATCGTGCTGTCCCGCCGCGTGCTGCTTGAGGAGGAGCGCAAGCTCAAGCGCGAGGAGACCCTCAAGGATCTCCAGGTCTCCGCGGTCATGTACGGCGTGGTCAAGAACATCACCGACTACGGCGCCTTCATCGACCTGGGCGGCATCGACGGCCTCCTCCACATCACCGACATGACCTACGGCCGCATCAACCACCCCTCCGAGATGGTGGAAGTGGGCCAGAGCATTGAGGTCAAGATCCTCAAGTTCGACCCGGACAGCCAGCGCGTCAGCCTGGGCACCAAGCAGATCCGCCCCGACCCCTGGGAGGAGGTGGACCTCAAGTACCCCGTGGGCGCCATCGTCCGCGGCAAGGTCGTCTCGATGCCCGACTACGGCGTCTTCGTGGAGCTGGAGGATGGCATCGAAGGCCTCGTCCACATCTCCGAGATGACCTGGAACAAGCGCATCAAGCACCCGAGCAAGCTCGTCAACCAGGGCGACCTCGTTGAGGCCAAGGTCATCGGCGTGGATGCCGATGAGAAGCGCATCTCCCTCTCCATGAAGGAGCTGGAGATGAACCCCTGGGACCTCGTCGAGGAGCGCTACCCGGTGGGCTCGATCGTGCGCGGCAAGGTGCGCAACATCACCGACTTCGGCATCTTCGTCGGCATCGAAGAGGGCATCGACGGCCTGGTGCACATCTCCGACCTCTCCTGGTCGCAGCGCATCAAGCACCCGTCTGAGGTCTTCAAGAAGGGCGACGACGTCGAGGCCAAGGTCCTCAAGATCGAGCGTGACGCCGAGCGCTTCAGCCTGGGCATCAAGCAGCTCTCCGAGGACCCCTGGTACTCGGTGCAGGGCCGCTACTTCCTCGGCCAGGTCGTCAAGGGCAAGGTCGTCTCCGGCACCGACTTCGGCATCTTCGTCGAGATCGAGCCGGGCGTCGAGGGTCTCGTTCACATGAGCGAGCTCAACGAGGCCGATGGCAACAACTGGCGCGAGCGCTACCCCGACGGCCGCGAGATGCTGGTGGAGATCCGCCGCATCGACCAGTACGACCGCAAGATCAGCCTCTCCGAGAAGGGTGCGGTCGAGCGCGGCGAAGAGCAGGGCTCGGTTGAGGAGTACATGGCGCGTCAGGGCGAGTCCAGCGCCCGCCTCGGCGACGTCATGGGCGACCTGAGCCGCAAGCTCGGCGGCGACCGGAGCTGATTCGTGACGCCGCTCCAATGGGTGAAATGGGTCCTGGGTGGGCTGGCTGTGCTGGTCGCGGTGATGTTCACCGTCCAGAACAGCAGCCGGCTGACCGACCTCTCCCTGGACCTCGGGTTCTGGGCCATCCACCTGGAGCGGCCGCTCCCGCTGGTGTACTTCCTCTGGGGTACGCTGGTGGTGGGCTTCCTCGCTGGCTTCGGCCTGAGCGCCTTGTCGCGCTCGGCCGACGACCGCCGGCGACGCGACCTGGAGGGGCAGGCCGAGCGCGCCAAGTTCGGCGGCTCTTCGCGAGGCGGCTCGGATTGGGCTGGATAGTCGCACTCCTCCTCGCCGCCTGTGAAGGGCAGCGCGCGGCCCCGGCTCCGGCATCCCGGCCCGTCTCCACGGCGGCCCCGGGGAGCGGAGAGCTGGTGGTGGTGCAGCACCAGCCGCCTGAGATCAAGCTGATCTCTGAGCCCGTTGGCGCCACTGAGCTGGTCTCGGCCCTCCCGGCCTTGAAGACCCTCAGCCCGACCGCGCTCGCCGTGGTGGAGTCGGCCACCAACATCATCGAAGCGCCCTGCCCGCCCTGCGCCGACGAGTCGCTGGCGCGCTGTGCGGTGAAGGCGCCGGCGGGCTGTGAAAACCTCCCGGGCCTGATGGCGCGGGCAGCCTACTTCGCAGGCGGCGGCGCCTCGGTGGAGAAGGTGCAGCTCTCGGTGGCCTATAGCGACGACTGGTACGCCATCCCCGAAGACCGGCCCCTGCGGCCCGATCCCAAGGCGCCCGTGCGGGTCGATCTCTTCGTCGATCCCTCCAGCCGTTGGTTGGGCCCGTCGGTCGAAGCCGCAGCGGTGGTGGGCGCTGCCCAGGCTGGCCTGGTCTGGCGCTTCTTCGCCGAATCGTCGGGAGACAAGGCGCCGCCGGCCGAGGCGCTGGCCCTCGCGGCGGGGGCCGAGGCGGCGGCCCAATTGGGGGCGCCCGAGGCCTATCTGCAAGCCCTGCTGCGCCTTCGCGGCGATGCCAGCGTGCCGACCTCGGCCCTGCCGTCGGCGGCGGCGGCGGCGGCGGGGCTCGACCTGAAAGCCTGGGAGGCCGCCTTGGGCCCCGCGATGACCGCCATCGCCGAGCAGGCAGCCCTGCGGGAGCGCCTGCGCGTGCGGGCCACGCCGACCTGGTTTGTCGATGGATACCGCCTCGCGGGCTTGCAGTCGCCGGAGTCCATCGGCGGCGTGATCGGCCGTGAGCTTGAAGATCTGCAGTTCGCCACGGTGCCGCCGGCCCGCCTGGCTGGAGGGGTTGGCCCGTGAGCATCCTGAACCCGGGCCGCCTCGTCGCGGGTCGCACCTTGCTGGCGGTGGAGTCCGGCGCCCACGCCGAAGATCTGATGGGCGAGGCCGAACTGGCCCGGGCCGACGATCGCGCGCTGGCCTGGCACATCGCCCTGGGCGTGCTGCGGCGCCAGGGCAGCCTCGACCACCTGCTGCGTCCGCGCCTGGATCGGCCGGTGGCCGAGCTGGACGCGCCGGTGCGGGTCTCCCTGCGGGTGGGCCTCTTTGAGCGCCTGTTCAGCCGCACCGCCGAGCACGCCGCGGTGGAGCAGGCGGTGGAGCTGTGTCGGCGCCTGGGCGCCCCGCGAGCGACCGGCCTCGTCAACGCCGTGCTGCGGCGGGTCCGCGTCGAGTCGCTGCCCGATGATCCGCGATTGGACCTGCCCGAATGGTGGGCCCGGCGCTGGGCCCACGCACCCCAGTGGCTGGCCCGCTTGCAGGAGATGGCGCCGCTGTGCGGGGTCTGGGCGGTGCCGCCGGAATCCCGGCCGGCCTTGAACACGGCGCCGGCCTCGGCAGGAGGGGAGGGGATCGAAGACTGCTTCACCCTGCCGGGCAGCCGCGGGGCGGTGGACCAGCTCCCCGGCTTTGCCGACGGCGCCTACTGGATCATGGACCCGGCGGCCGCCAAGGTGGCGGATCTGGGCTGGGAGGCCCTCGGGCGGCCGACCGAGGGGTGGACCGCGCTGGACGCCTGCGCGGCGCCCGGCGGCAAGAGCTTCCGGCTGCGCCGGCGCGGCGCGACCGTGACGGGGGTAGACCTCGATCCGCGCCGCCTGGAGCGGGTGCGCGAGGGGGCGAGCCGCCTCAAGATGACGATCGCCACGCAGTTCCACGACTGGCTGCGCGGGCCCTTGCCGGGGGGCTCCACCTACGATCTGGTGCTGGTGGACGCCCCCTGCACCGGGCTCGGCACCTTGCGCCGCCACCCGGAGATCCGCTGGCGGCGTGTGCCCTCCGATCCGGCGGCGATGGCCCTGCGCCAGCGCCCGATCCTCGCCGCGGCCAGCGCCCACGTCGCGCCCGGCGGCGTGCTGGTCTACGCCGTCTGCTCGCCGGAGCCCGAAGAGGGGGAGGGCGTGGTGCAGGGGCTGGCCGGCTGGCAGGTGGAGCGCCGGTGGTCGAGCGCCCCGCCCGCCGGGGATGAAGACGCCTTCCAGGCCTTTGTGCTGCGCCGCGCCTGAGCGGCAGGGGTCCAGCGTGTCCAGCGCCACCGAGACGCCGATGATGCGGCAGTACCTGGAGCTCAAGGCCCAGGTGCCCGACGCCTTGCTGCTCTACCGCATGGGCGACTTCTACGAGCTCTTCTTCGACGACGCCCGCCGGGCCGCCGAGATCCTCGAGCTCACCCTGACCTCGCGCAACAAGGGTGATCCCGACCCGATCCCGATGGCTGGGGTGCCGCACCACGCGCTGGAGCCCTACTTGCAGCGCCTGCTGGAGGCCGGCGAGCGGGTCGCCATCGCCGAGCAGGCCGCCGCCGAGGGGGAAGGGGAGGGGAAGAAGCTCCTGGAGCGGCGCCTGAGTCGGGTGGTGACGCCGGGCATGCCCTGGGACGCAGGCGGCATCGAGGCCCGCGAGGCCTGCTTCCTGGCGGCGGTCTGCGGACGGGGGCCCGTCGGGCTCTGCTTTCTGGATGTCTCCACCGGGGAGCTGCGCCTCACCGAGGTGGGCGACGTGGCGGCGGCGGCGGCGGAGATCCTCCGCATGGAGGCCCGCGAGCTGATCCTGGGGCCCGGCCTCGCCGAAGAGCCCGAGCTGGTCGGCCTGCGCGCCGGCAAGGCCACGAGCAGCCCGGAGGCGGCCTGGTTTGAGGTCTTGGGCGGGGCCCGGCTGCTCAAGGAGACGCTGGGGCTGTTTGATCTCGAAGGGGTGGGCGCCTCGGCGCTGGGTCCGGCCCTCGGCGCTGCCGGCGCCGCCCTGCACTACGCCAAGGACACGGCCCGCCTCAGCCTCGCCTCGGTCCAGCGCATTCGGGTCTACGCCGTCGATCGCCAGATGGTGCTCGACGAGGCCACCCGCCGAAACCTCGAGCTGATGCGGCCCTTGCGGGGCTCGGGGCGCAAGGGCACGCTGCTGGGGCTGATCGACCGCACCCACACGGCGATGGGGGGGCGCCTGCTGCGGGAGTGGCTGGCCCGGCCGCTGGTCGACCTCGACGGCATCCTGCAGCGGCAGCGGGCGGTGAGCGCCTTGCTCGACACCGGCCTGCGCCAAAGCCTGCGCGAGTCCTTGCGCGGGGTGGCCGATCTGGAGCGCATCGGCGGCAAGGCGGTGCAGGGCACGGCCAACGCCCGCGAGCTGGTGGCGCTGGCGGCCTCCTTGGAGGCCCTGCCCCAGCTGATCGAGGCCCTGGCGCCCCTGCCGGCCTTCGCCGGCCTGCTGCCGGTCGACCTCGCCCTGGACCTCGCGGGCGAGGTGCGCCGCTGGCTGGTCGACGAGCCGCCGGCCGCCTCCACCGAGGGGGGGCTCATCCGCGCCGGCGCCCTGCCCGAGCTCGACGAGCTGGTGGAGCTGTCTCGCGAGGGCAAAGGCGCCATCGCACGAATCGAGGAGCGGGAGCGCGCGGCGACGGGGATCAGCAGCCTCAAGATCCGCCACAACCGCATTATCGGCTACCACATCGAGGTCACCCAATCGAAGCTCGACCGGGTGCCGCCGGGTTGGCACTTGAAGCAGCAGCTCGCCACCGGCAGCCGCTACTACACGGCCGAGCTCAAGGAATTCGAAGAGAAGGTGCTAGGCGCCGACGGCAAGCGCAAGGCGCTGGAGTACGAGCTCTTTCGCGATGTGCGCGAGGCGGTGGCCGGCAACCTGAATCGGCTGCACCCACTGGCGGCCTTCCTCGCCTTTGTCGACGTGGTGGCGGCCTTCGCCGAGGTCTCGGTGAGCAGCCGCTGGGTGGCGCCCCAGGTCGATGGGTCTGCCGTGCTGGACATCCGCGCCGGGCGGCATCCGGTGGTGGAGGCCCTGGCCACGGCCGACCGCTTTGTACCGAATGATCTGCGCATGGACGATCACCGCCGCCTCGTGGTGCTCACCGGCCCCAACATGGCGGGCAAGAGCACCATCATGCGGCAGGTGGCGCTGATCGTGATCCTGGCGCAGATCGGCTGCTTC
>Ga0164294_10000176_pt1 | contig 60688 bp, 58 predicted proteins | sample GEODES005metaG_FD_111479 | JGI IMG/M metagenome (GOLD analysis project Ga0164294, IMG submission 111479) | Oligotrophic lake water microbial communities from Sparkling Lake, Wisconsin, USA - GEODES005 metaG | ecosystem: Environmental > Aquatic > Freshwater > Lake | place: USA: Sparkling Lake... | reverse complement strand
CTACTTTCGTTGGTGACGAACACGCTGCTCTAGCTGTTCAGATCAATCGTGCTAGCAACATCATTGCACAGCGTACACGTCGTGGTGCAGGTAACTTTGCAGTTGTTAGTCCGTTTGCATTGACAATTCTTCAGTCTGCTACTACAAGCGCATTTGCTCGTACAACAGAAGGTACATTCGAAGCTCCTACAAACACCAAGTTTGTTGGTACATTAAACAGTGCTATGAAGATCTATGTTAACGGTTATGCCGCTGACAGTGCTCCAGTTCTAATTGGCTACAAAGGTTCTTCAGAATCTGACGCAGCCGCTTTCTACTGCCCATACATTCCATTGATGAGCAGTGGAGTTGTACTAGATCCATCAACATTCGAACCAGTCGTATCATTCATGACACGTTATGGTTATGTTGAATTGACCAACACAGCATCATCTCTAGGTAACGCAGCTGATTATTTGGCTAACGTTGCTATCACTAGTGGTAATGTTAAGTTTGCTTAATTGCTGACTTTTACAACAAAGTTCAAAAAGGCTCTTCGGAGCCTTTTTGTTTGACTTAAATATTTGATGCAGATAGAAAGTGATAAAGATTTTATACAACTGAGAAATCAATTTTCAGTTTGGCGCAAACGTTTTTCTATGTTTGTTCACGATGTACAACAGATAGAAAAAATTATAGATAGGCACATACAACAGCACAGTAAAATTATGGTCATGTATAGACAAACACACAATAGAAGCTACTTAGAAAAAGCACAACTAGAAATAGATTCTATAAACAGAACATTAGCCACAGTTGAAAAACTAGAGTTAATGTCAATGCTGAGTCGCGGATAAATAAAGTATCATAAAGTAAGAGCCGTAAAATCGGACTTATGCGGAACCCGCCGCGTATGATTTAAAAAATCACTAGGAGAAACAAATGGGACGTGCATTAAAGAAAGATGTAAACGGTGTAGATGTTATCAACACCCCAGCGGCTGCCGCAACTGGTATTACTTGCGAGTTTTATGATGGTTCAACAAACCAAGTAGACGGTATTCTAATTAAACAACGCGGGGCTAAAACTTATGTTGTGGCTCGTATAGGTACTCCAGGAACATTGTTTACTAATACATTAGTCACAGGCACACCATCCGCAGCTGGAGAAATGCGTATTCGAGGCTCCACATCAGGTATGCTTGATGCAAATTTAGTTAGCATAGCTAAATTGACCAAACGTGTGGCTACTGATTTTAGCGGTAATCGCTACAAGTGGTTTCTAGAGAATGATTCCTCAGCAGACTATATTGTACTAACGGCAATTTAATCTAGGAATATTATATGGCACTGAGTGGACGCACAGTACAATCTAGCGGTGATTATAATATTAAAACCGGTGAAGGCAGTACTATTCTGCTGGACACCGGTCCTAATGTAGGCGAAGTCCGAGTCACTGGCAATCTCATTGTATTGGGAGAAACACTTACGGTTGAAGCCACAAATTTGAATGTTCAAGACAATATTATCATACTAAACTATGGTGAAACTGGGCAAGGTGTTACCCTAGGCTATTCTGGCGTACAGATAGATCGAGGTTATAATATCGACTCCAGCCAAGTTGCTCCAACTGCTTTGCTATGGGATGAAGCTAATGAAACCTGGCAAATAGCTCAAGGTACTCCTGAAGACGGATTTAATTACACAGATAGCAAATTAAAACTGTCACAGATTCTCACAGATGCTGCCACCGACGACGGAGACCTAATTCTAATTGGTGCCGGCACAGGAGTGGTAAAAGTAACAGGTACTATAAACTACGAACAGAGAGTGTTAGACGATGATGATGTTCCAAACAAACGATATGTAGATGATGCAATTCAATTAAATCCCACATTTCAAATTACCAAAGACGATACCAGAGTCATTGTATTTGACAAAGAAAATCCACTGCCAGCATCATCTTTTTCACCTGCAATAGGACCATATATAGCTCAGCCAGCACGTAGTGAAATTGCTTTTATTGTTGACAACAGACGTATGGCAGTAATGACTAGAGATCATTTTGAAATGACAGGTCTTACTATTTTTACTGAAGATCCTGTAGTACCTGATATAGAAGCAGCTATGTCAGGAAATTATAACCCAGGTCCAACTTCAACAAATCTTACTGGTTTTGAAAATCAAAGTGCAGTAGTTATCCAGTCAGACAACACCAACGCCAACATAAGATTAGAAACCAACGGCACAGGCAAGGTTGTGATTTCATATGCCATGAGTTTTGAATATCATGGAAGTCCGGTAACACAGGTCAGCAGTACATCTATACTTTACGGTTCTACACCAGGACCTGGTACCACTGGTTTAAGTTTTAGAAACACTAGACCTAGTATAGAATTGGACGGCACAGTAAATGCCAGTTTTACCACCGATGAATTAATAAGTAAAAATAGAGCACTACTTTTCAGTATGTTATTTTAAGGATCATAAATGGCAATCGCAAACACACGATTAACAACTACAGGACTAACCACAGTTTACACAAGTTCTGGCAACAATGCAATTACCACAATTATTGTGTGCAACACTGGAACAGTAGACCTCACAGACGAAACAGTTCGCGCTAGCGATTTAGATTTATATTTGGTTCCAAATGGCGGTGGTGGCGGCACTGAAGCTACAAGAATAATAAGCAAGTTGACAATACCTGCAGGTGAAACTGTTTTCTTCAGCGAAGAAAGAGTAGTTTTAAGCAACGGAGATAGTGTACAGGCCCAGGCCAGTTCCACAGGTGGAGTCGGCGGATTATTAACTATAACTGTAAGCACATTACCAGTATGAAATTTTTAAAAACACAAAACACCAGTAGATTTGGTCTTAAAGACAACGTGTTCAAAGCTAATTCCTACGGACGTTACACCATGGATGGTGTGGGCGGCATACGATTGCCCAAAGGTACTACAGCCCAAAGACCCAATCTTTCAGGTGTTGAAATGCCCAATGGTGCTAACGGAATGTTGCGCTACAACACCACTCTCAATGAATTGGAATGTTATATCGGTGGCGCCTGGGAAACTGTTAAAGGTTCCGCAACTAACTCGATAACGGCTTCAGGATATGGTCCTGGAGATTTTGTAGAAACAAAATTTGGACCACTGAATACTGCCTATGCTCCTGATTATACAGCCAATGCCAACAATATCATCGTATTAGTTGAAAATGTTTGGCAGATTGCCGGAACAAATTTTACCATAGTGCTTAATCCATCTGGATCAAGCAGTGCAACAGGATATTTGGCAGGTGTTCCTTATCCTGCAGGTTATTATATAAGTTTTTCTGATGCAGTGCCGATCGGTAAAACTGTCACTGTGTATTACGGTTACGCTAATTAATCATGACACAACTAGGCAGAATAAGCGGCCCAATACTCAATAGTAATCTGCTGAGAGATGGCAATGATTTAGCATTTGACACTGATCTATTATATTTAAAAATTTCTCCAATTATAGTGCCGTGGGAACAAGATGGCGAAGTAGGAGATCCTAATTATGATTCATCTTTGCCAGCGTCATTGGCTGGCACAGGTATAGGTATCAACACCGATACTCCAGTAGTCAATTTAGACATTAACGGTTATACAAAAACCACAAATCTAATAGTTGACAACCAAGCAATATTTGACAATCTTATATTCAACGCCAACGGCACAATATCAACGGTTGTAGGACCTATTAATATTAGTCCTGTTGTAGCAGGCGCTGTAATCAATCTTGACAGGGTACTAACAGCACAACTTGAAATCAACGGAAATGCAATTAAAAATTATACAACCAACGGCAGTGTTGTGCTTAATCCTAATGCATCTGGTCAAATTATTATTCAAAACAATACCAGTATACTAGGCAATCTAGCAGTCACTGGTAACACTTTGCTGTCTGGAGATTTATCAGCAGGAGACAACATCATAGTTGGAGATAGTCCTTTAGATGTTGTGATTGTAGCACCAGATTTTACACAAGACATTATTCCAGGCATAGATAACACGTATGATCTAGGTCAATCTGCAAAACGTTGGAGTCAGTTACACATAGCTGATGATCTAACACACGCTAATCTTGTGCTACCTCAAGCAGTCCTTATTAGCGATCAGATGAGACTGGACGGAGTTACTGGTCAAATTATCAGTGTGCAGTCAAATGATGATATTCGAATAACACCATTTACTGGAATAACATCAATTGAACGTACTCAGTGGCAGGGAAATATAGTTACTAACCTTAACAATTCTGCCATCACTGTTGCATCTACAGGCATAGGCTATTTAAAATATCAAGGCACAAATGGTTTTGTAATACCTGCAGGAACAGGTGACGATAATTATGCCCCTGGCACTCCGCAAAATCAAAGAAGAGTTAATCCTGAAGAAGGCGAAACTCGGTGGAACACTGATTTAGCATATGTCGAATGCTACGACGGCACAGTATGGCAATTATCAACTGGCGGCGGCGCAACAATAAGCGTACCGGTAATGCAAGATTTAGGAAACGTATACACTCTCATTCTAGGCTAATTCTCCAAAAGACATAAATAATAGTGATTACAGAAAAAGTCTTTTTCTGTATGGTCAAACTGTGGTAAACCCGCAATGCAAGGTGGTTAACCGTGAAACACGGGGTCTAAGGAGAGTTAATGGCTATTGGAAGAATTTCCGGTCAAATGCTCAAATCCAATCTAGTCAGAGATGGCGTAGATCTAGCATTTGAGACTGACTTATTATATTTGGATGTTGTAAACTCTCGAATTGGAGTAAACAAATCTTCTCCGCTGCACGACTTAGACGTTAACGGCACAACAAAAACTACTAATCTAGAAGTTACCAATCAATTTGACATTGGTAACATCACTGTGACTGGAAACACCATCAGCAGCGATCTCAGTACCATAACTTTTGCACCATCTGGTGCTGAACCAACTATCTATAATGCTAGGTTGGTAGTAGACGACATTCAAATTCTAGGAAATACCATTTCCACAGAAGTATCAAACAGTGCTTTAGAACTGAGAGCCAACGGTACAGGAATAATAGATATTTACGGTAACACCAACATTACAGGCAATCTTAATGTTACAGGAAATATTAATGCTACCGGAAACGTAACCATAGGCGGAAACATTGTGATAGGAGACAGCCTGTCTGATTCCGTTACTATCAATGCCAGTATTAACAGTGATCTAGTTCCTCAAACTGACAACACAGTAGATCTAGGTTCCGGAGCCTACCGCTGGAGAAATTTTTACGTCAATAACGTGTATACTAATGTGTTAAATGTTACCATGTTAGATGTTGGTAATCTCATGTTTAGAGACAATGAAATTACCAGTACCACAGGACAAGACATAATCATAGACGGCAATGGTGCCGGCGGAGTGAGACTGGGAAATTTTCGAATTGTAGACAATGTTATAACCAATCTCAGTTCTAATGCAGTAACTGAAATTGCGCAAACAGGCACAGGATATTTTAAAATTCAAGGAACAAATGGTTTTGTTCCTCCAGTGGGCAGTGATGCTCAAAGGCCGACTGCTTACGCAGTGCTAGGTATGACTCGTTTTAATACCAATTCAAAAGCTCTTGAGATTTGGGACGGAATTACCTGGGCATCACCTGCAGGAGCGTCTGGAGCAGTTTCAGAAATTCAAGCCAACGAAATAGCAGCCACTTATGCGCTGATGTTAGGATAAAATTATGCCAACCTTATTTAGACACGCAGTAAACACCGAAATAGGAACCACACCTGTAGATGTACTACAGGTTGATGCAGGAGTTAGAGTGACTGTTATTGGTCTTAATCTAGCTAATGTTACAGATTATGACACAGCGGTAGTTGACGTATATGTGATAGATGAAAACTCTACCCAGGCACACTATGTGCGTGGTCTGTCAATCTCTCCCAACAGTACAGCTAAGATTATCACACAAGGTGAAAAACTGATATTACCAGAAACTGCAGGCATACGAATAGTCAGTGATACTGAAGACAGTATCGATGCTGTTATTAGTTACGTAGAAATATCTTAAGGAAAAATCATGCCAAGCAATTATTATGTAGGTCAAAGTCCAGATGAAGCACTAGGCGATAGTCCTCGCTATTGGTATGCTCTGCGAAGAAACAATGATGGCGAACTATTTTTGTATAGAAGTGATCAACTCAAAGACAAAGACAGTATCGAATTAAATTTGCCTGGGGCACCTGAAGAAAATTTTGAAGATTTTGAACCAGGAGTAGACTACTTTGATGGTATTTCGGCAGACCATGAGATAGAATATGACAATTTGAGATGGTCACAGTATCGATGGGACAATAGAAATATTCTGTACTACATTGATAATCAAGGCAGACTTACACAAAGAATAAATCAGGGATACACCTATCCCACAGGACATTCAAGTTAAAACGGAATAAATTATGGCAGAATTTAGAATCAGTAGGATTAGATATACATGGAGAAATTCGTGGAGTGCAGCCACGGTGTACAATCGTGATGATGTGGTACGATATGGTGGATCTACTTGGATTTGTCAACGTCAACACACCGCCGGAATATTTGCTGCTGATCAAACATATCTAGCCAACGAAAACGACACACAACCAACTCCAGCTTGGTTTAAAATGACCGACGGCTACGCATGGAGAGGGCTTTGGACAACAGCGCCAACTTTGTACAATCCAGGCGACCTTGCCCTGCACGGTGGCGTTATATACCTATGCGTAAACAGTCATACCTCACAGGTAACATTTGATGCTAACATAGGCGATTGGGCCGTGTATCTTTCTGCAGATAATTGGAGACCAGTATGGACCCCTGCCACACGTTACGGCATAGGAGATGTAGTAAGATACAACGGAGTAATCTATCGCTGCATAGTAGGACACACTTCAGGAACCACAGTACAAGGTCTTGAGATAGGTAACAACGATGCCAACGATGACAGCACAGGTGAACTGTGGCAGGTCTACTACGAAGGTATCCAATATAGAGGAGAATGGACCACTACTACCAGATACAGACCTAACGATCTTGTAAAATATGGAGGTAGTGTTCTTCGCTGTGTAACAGGACACGTGGCCGGTGCAAATATAACTAATGCAAATTTTGTTACAGCCTTTCCTGGACAGAATTTTTATGATTCATGGATCAACACAGTTTACTATGCAATAGGGGATATAGTTAGACACGGCGGATATCTGTATGTAGCATCCGCTAACAATTATGCCAGTGTGAGCCCGTCACAAGACGCTATAAACTGGAATATATTATCTAAAGCAGTAAATTTCGCAGGCACATGGAGTGCAGATGTTGATTATAAAATTGGTGACGTTGTACGCCGAGGCGGAAACTTATACATAGCCACAGCGGATACCACGCACGACGGCAGTTCATTGGATTATTTGGATGCAGGCAATTGGGAAGTGATTACTATTTCCCAATCTTGGCGCGGTTCGTGGACTATAGGTAATACGTATAGTGTTAATGATACTGTTGTATATCTTGGCAATACATATGCCTGTAATTTTGAACATACGGCCGCAGACTTCAATCTTCCAGGAGACAACGGATCGGGCTTCTCATATTGGGATCTAATTCTACAGGCTGGACAACAGTCTGGCATGAGCCTACGAGGGGATCTGCTAACATACAATCTTTCAAGGGCATTGCAAGGAGATGGTAGTTCATTTGGTCCTGCACCCGTGGCCATTGGTGAAGAAAATCAACTGGTTATAGTTAACAATCAAAACAGCGTTGACTATGCGTTCTGGGGCGATCTTGCTAGAGTGAAGTATGTAAGTTTGGACGGAGTCGATGACAACGCAGATCCAGAACGTGGAGCCAGTCAGTTTCTGCCTTGGAGAACCATACGCTATGCCTGCGAACAAGTAGACGACGGGTTTACTGGCACCACCACTATTAAAGTTCCGGTAGGAGAATTTGTAGAAATAACTCCAATCATAGTTCCACGAAACACAGTGGTTCTAGGAGCAGAACTTAGATCTACAACTATAAGAGCATCTGGTCCTGTTGCGGCATTGACTAACTACACTCCAGTAATTCTAGCAATATTGAGTAGAATTTCGGGATTGGCTAACAACGTTGTTAGAGGTTTGCCTGTGGTTAAAACTGATGGCAACTTAGAAGATCCTGTAATTCCTTTCACAAGTGTAACAGTGAATAATTCTTTTAATCCTCAACAGTATCTACAGGTTCCAACAGTGCCCCCTTCCTTTGATGGATTTGGTCAAGAACTAACAGTACCGGGACCTGAAATTTATGAAAGTACCACAACTGTGTCAGTGCCGTTGACTAATTTTGATACCGATACTATTGCTAGAATAACTGTAATTATTAATAATATGATCAGCTATATTAATTTTTATGTTAATAGCACAGGATCAAATCCCACAGTAAGCGGAACAAATTCGTTATCTACAATAGCAAGTGCTTTAAATGTGGCCACAGCCTTGCAACAGAATAAAGAATTCTTTCAGGAAGAAGCCGTAGCCTTTGTATCTGCAAATTATTCTACTTTTAGTTCTATCAGCGAACTCACAAGAAAATTTGCTGGTAGATTTATAGATTCGCTTATCTATGATATAAGATATACTGGTAATTACAAGTCTCTATTAGAAGCTAGATATTATAGAAATCATGTGCTAGGATGCACTGAGACAGAAGACATGTTCTATGTTAGAAATTCTACTGGTATTAGAAACTGCACACTAAAAGGTCTTGAATCATCACTAAACCCGCCTGCAGCATTTGATCTATATCAGATACCGCTAGGAGGTGCCTATGTGTCGCTGGATCCAGGATGGGGACCTGCAGACACACGTACATGGATCAATACTCGCTCGCCTTATATTCAAGGGGTTACTACCATAGGAACAGGTTGTGTTGGACAAAAAGTCGACGGATCTCTGCACAATGGCGGAAATCGATCTATAGTTAGTAACGACTTTACACAGGTTCTAAGCGATGGCGTAGGAGCATGGGTCACTAACAATGCTAGAGCAGAGTTAGTGTCTGTATTCTCATACTATTGTCATATTGGATACTTGGCACAAGATGGTGGAATTATCAGAGCTACTAACGGAAATAGTTCATATGGAACATACGGAACGATTGCAGACGGTATTGATGCCACAGAGGTGCCAGCAATCGCAAGAAACTATACCAGAGCACAGCAAGCCATAGTGGCAGCAGCATTTGCTGGAGACTTTGTCGACGAGATACAGATACTGGAGTGGACCAATGCAGGACAAGACTATACCAGTGCGACAGCTGCTTTTGAGGGAGCTGGTATTGATGCCGACGTAGTATTTGAAGATTTTCGAGATGATGCGGTATTCGAAGCTAGAATTTTAGATGCTAATGCAGGCACCGCACAAATTGCACAGGCTATAGGCGGCGGCGGGTATACACTTGTGCAAAACAATGCCCAAACTGGTAATGCTACTACTATTACCATAGCCACTAATGATCCAAATTCTATCACAGAATATCTTGGCATGCGTATTATTCTTACCAGCGGCGCGGGTACAGGACAATATGGTTACATCGCAGCATATAACAATTCCACTAAAGTGGTAACAGTATACAGAGAATCAGATGATCAACCAGGTTGGGATCACGTGGTGCCAGGCAAACCTCTCACAATACCTTTGCTGACCAACACCACATACAGAATAGAACCTAGAGTGATATTTTCAGCTCCTGCATATGCAGCACAAGAGATAGTTGTACCAACCAATACTACTTGGACTGATATTATTTACGGTGACACCACCGAATCCTATTCTGACATAGCAGTTAACGAGTCTGGCACAGGTACAACTATAGATGTTGTTGCAGCATTGGCCACATTTAATGTGGTAAAACAGGGCAGAAATTATACGCTAACTATCAATAACGGAGGCGCAGGATATCAAGCTGGTCAGTTGCTAACTATTGACGGTGATCTCATAGGCGGTGAAACTCCTCTAAACGATTTAATTATTTTAGTTACCGATGTTAGCGACGACAGTACCAACTCGATACTAGCTGCACAACAAAAAACATACGGCACAGGTGAAGACAACGAAGCCGCCAGCGGAAGATTTGTAGCAATTTCTTCAGGCGGCTCAGCCGCACTTCACAGTCAAGACGGAGTTGAATGGAATCAGTTTAATATGCCAACATCAGGCAACTGGAAATGTCTAGCAACAGGTAGAGTAACTTATCCTTCACTAGGCAATTATCAATTTGTAGCTATACGTCAAGGCAGTTCGATTGCAGCTAGCTCATCAAATGGAATAGCCTGGACAACACGAGCTATGCCAGCATCGCGTCAATGGAATTCAGTTATATATGGTGGCGGGCTATTTATCGCAGTGGCAACTGATTCAAATTCAGCGGCATATAGCTTAAACGGAATCAATTGGGCTAATGTCACACTACCATCAGGTGATTCAACCCTCAACGAATGGACAGATATAGCCTACGGAAAGAATACTTATGTAGTGTTAGGAAACAATGGAAACACTGTGGCCACAGGCACATACAATTCTACACTGGACACATGGTCATGGAATATATATACTATGGACGTGATCGCAGACTCCAGTCCTAAAGGATGGGTTAGTATTGCATACGGTAATGACAGATTTGTTGCTATATCTAACACTGGCGATGTTGCCTACAGCTTTGATGGAATAACTTGGCTTCCTGCTACCATGCCATCACAAGACGGTAGCTCAGCTCATAACTGGAAAAAAATAAGATACGCACAGGGTGTATTCTTTGCTATAGGCGATACAGGTGGTCGTAATATTGGCAACGATCCATCAGGAGTTCCTACAAACTATGCAGCACAATCTGCAGATGGATTAGTGTGGACTGCAAGAACATTAGCTTCTTCTGCAGAATGGGTCAGCGTGGCATTTGGCAATCCCTACGTAGATACTAGAGATTCCACAGTAGGCAAAAGCACACCAATGTGGATAGCCATAGACAACACCGAGACATTCAATAAGATACAGACAGGTGCTCGAGCCTTGGGTCGAGTCACACTAAGTTCTGGTATCATACGTTCAGTAAAATTATGGGATCCGGGATCCGGATACACAGAGGGACCTACTTGTACGTTAGTTGATCCAAATAACGGTTCTGATGCTCGTGTCGAATGTCGAACAGCTGATGGTGTTATAGGCAGTACTAGTTGGATCAATCGAGGATTAGGTTATCGTACTCTCAGTACCACAGTCACAATAACTGGCAACGGATTTGCAGATGTTATACCGTTTGGTAAATTCATTGTCATAAACGATTTGACGGCTTATCCAACGCTGGGTGCTAATCTAGTAATCGCAGGGTTAACTGGATCATATACATTAGTGAGTCTTGAAGAAATTGGTTTAACAGATAGAGGGCTAGCTGCAAGAATACGTATTTCTCCGGAAATTAAAGTTCGTGATAATCTATCGCATCTCAATGAAATCACAATTAGAACACAGTTTAGCCAATGTAGAATTACAGGGCACGATTTTTTAGATATAGGTACGGGTAATTTTGAAGAAACTAATTATCCTGAATTGTATTCGGGCTTTTATACCCCTGCCCCAGAAAACGAAGTAGTAGAGTTAGATCGAGGTAGGGTGTTTTATACTTCAACTGACCAAAGCGGAAACTTTAGAACTGGAGAGCTGTTTGCAGTAGAGCAGGCCACAGGAATAGTTACTATTAGTTCAGATTTCTTTGATCTAGGAGGATTGTCAGAACTAAGATTAGGTGGTATCAGAGTAGGCGGAACAGGAGCAGTGGTTCGAGAGTTTTCTACAGATCCATTGTTCACAGCAGATTCCAACAACATAGTACCGACTCAACGTGCTATTGCAGCATATCTTGCTTCAAGATTAAGCGTTGGTGGCTCTGAAATTGCAGTGGGTAGTTTTATTGCTGGTACAATTCTAATAGGTCCTGATAGAATTAACAACGTTGCAAGCCTGCGTATTATAGTACCAGTAAGAGCAGAATTTAATGGTGCAAATTCTGGAATAACTGGCATGATGCTAGCACAGGCCATGTTTAAAAAGTCTTTCAGATAAACAATATAACAAACTAAATATAGAATACGGAGTAGAAAATGGCAGAATTTAAATTAGGTAGAATTAGATTTGTTTGGAAAAACACATGGTCCCCATCCACCACTTATTACATTGATGATGTGGTAAGATACGGTGCTCGCACATATATCTGTGCAGTGGGACATACTTCTGCTGCAGATTTTAACACAGATTTAGAATACAGTCCGACCAAATGGAATCAGATGAGCGACGGTCAAAGCTGGACTGGTGATTGGAACGTCAGCACTTTATATAAACTTAATGACGTGGTCAAATACGGTGGCCTTCTTTATATCTGTAACGACAGTCACACTTCAGCAGCTACCACAGCATCAGGATTGGAAGCTGATCAAGCTAAATGGACTGTGTATGCAGAAGGGTTTGATTGGAAATCTAGTTGGACCGTATCTACCCGTTACAAAGTAAATGATCTAGTCAAGTACGGTGGCTATACCTATGTGTGTAACACCTATCATACTTCAGCTGCAACTACAGCGTCAGGATTGGAAGCTGATCAAGCCAAATGGGATACATTTAATCCTGGCGTGGAATACAAAGGCACATGGTCCACTGCTGTTAGATATAAACTCAATGATGTAGTAAAATACGGCGCCGGACTTTGGATATGTGCTATTCAACATACCGCAGATGCTGCATTTTTAACAGACAGCACCGCAGGTCGTTGGAGCCAGTTCACAGAAGGAGCAGAATTTGAAAGTACATGGAATTCCGCTACACTGTACCAACCAGGCGACATAGTTGTTTACGGTGGTAATCAATATATTGCAAAAACTGTACATACTGCCGCTGCTGTCACAGAAACTCCTACAACACAAGCAGCAAGATGGGATCTATACACAGAAGGATTTAAATTTCAATCTGCATGGGCTAACACCACATCATACAAAATAGGTGAAGTAGTATCTATAGGCGGCTACACTTATTTGGCAGCACAGGATTCTCCTTCAACTACTGTTACTGTAACAGCAGTAACCGCAGCCACTGACACATTTACCATAGCTTCAACCACAGGCATTGTGGTAGGCATGACAGTAAGATTTACCGGCACAACATTTGGTAATGTGTTCACCACAGCTAGATATTATGTAAAGACTGTGGCTGCAGGCAATATCACAATCAGCACTACATCTGGTGGAGCAACATTTAATGTCTCAGCTGATGCTGCCGGCACAATGTCTGCCACAGTGTCAGCAGAACCACCAAATACCACATACTGGTCGAGACTCAACGCTGGTATCAGCTGGCAGGGAGAGTGGTCAGATGACAGAGATTATCTACTAGGTGACGCAGTAAGATTGGGCGCTAATGCATATATCTGCTTATTATCTCACAGATCAGAAGGCGATGACGGATCCACAGTAGGTGCGGCAGGTGGTGGCCAAGCCAACAGCAGACCTGATCAAGACAGCACAGGCACATATTGGAGTTTACTAAGTGTAGGTTCTGAAACTGATATTCTTTCAGTAAGAGGCGATTTAGTCTACTACGGCGGTTCGGGTCCTACAAGACTGCCGATAGGTCGAGAAGGTCAAGTATTAACCTCTAACGGTATTGATCCAGAATGGGTCACACTGGGAGAAACAGATCACACATATTTTGTAGCACCTACAGGTGTTGACGGGCCTTCACCTATACATGGTAGAACCTGGGACAAACCCTTTAAGACCATACGCTATGCCTGCGAACAGGTAGAACGTGGTCCTCGAAATCCTGATGCACGATATCTGTTAGAACTCAACCGTGTGTTTATTCAACGCGAAGTCACAGAATTTATACAGCGTCAGATTTCCACAAACACAGCACCATTTACTACAGCATTTGTTTACGATGATTTCAAATGTGAGAGAGATGTAGGATTTACATTAGATGCAGTGATTTATGATCTATGCCACGGCGGTAATATTAAATCACGAGGTGTTGCTAATTCATTGATTGGCGGACTCAGCGAGGACGAAACAGAAGCATATCCAGGATTGGCCATTGAATCAGACGAATCAGTAGCTGCCTATAACTACATGCTTACAGTTGTTGGAAATGTTTTAGCACAGACAGCTCCAACTATAAATTATCAGACATTGAACGGCGACAATTCCACTGCCACAGTAGCTCAATATTTCAACAGCGATCTCACAGCAGAAACTGGGGCATTGGCTAATGTGACAGCAAGTGTTACACTGATCACTAATGCTATCACTGCTAGAGCAGCAGCAGTAACAGCACCTCAAATAGCAGCCGCCATAGCCAGTGTACCAGCAAGATACAGTCCTAGTAATCTAATTAATGTGGCCACAGGAAGGTATCGTGAAACATTGCCGATTATTGTGCCAGAACAAACTTGTATACAAGGCGACGAACTACGTTCAACTAATACAGGACCTGCAGGCAGCCAGACCAATAGATCCGATGCCGGATACAGCGTAGGCGCATTGACTAGATTGCAAACAGTGATTGATCAAATTGTACGAGGAGCCAATGTCACAGAAAGCTCAGGCAACACTGCTACACAGAGTGTAGCATTTCCATTTGCCAGCACTGAAGAAGCAGCAGATGCAGCACAATTGGTCAGAGTCATGCAACATCAGATTGATTTCAAGATCAGTTCTACGTTCATGGTGAGTTCTGCAGATCCAACAGGATACAATACATCATTCCTAACAGGATTTGGCGATGCACGAAAACTGCTGCGTGAAAACAAAGAATTTATCAAAGAAGAAACCACTGCATTTTTAACAGAAAATTTTCCTAATGTATTATACAGTAGAACCAAATGCAAACGTGACGTGGCATTTATTGTTGATGCCATGGACTACGACTTGACCTATGGCGGAGCTTGGGCCACACTGGTAGCTGGCACAGCATATTTTGATGGCGATAACAGCACTGCATTACAGATTGACAGCACAGAAATTGCGGCCACAGTGGCTGCTTATGGAAGAATAAAAACTGTGATACAAGAGATCATTGCCAACACTGCTGTGACTAAATCTACCGGAAATACTGCTACTCAGTGGACTGACAGCACTAATTTAACAGGCGGAGCCGCTGCCAATGCCACTGTAGGCGCATTGGTAGACATTATTACTAATATCATACAAGGCGATAGCACAGAAGGAAACACTCCTCAGATCAATGTTACAACTATAGCTACTCTCAACACACTGACTAGCAATAATCATGGACTATTAGTTGGTGATGCGGTAGTTCCAAGAATAACAGCTAACGGGTTAGTTAACGGCACCAAATATTGGGTAGTAGGCACAGTAACTACCAATACATTCCAACTGGCGGCCACATATGGTGGAGCAGTATTGGCTTCGTTCACTAACGGTGCCGGACTTGACATTGACTTAGAAATCATTAATTATCCTACAGCTACTAATGCAGTTACATCAACCACAGCATTGATAGCTGCGGCAGTGACTCTAGATGCTGCACAAGAAACCATAGTAACTGCGTCTACCGCTTATATTACTGCTAACTTTCCTGCATTAGTTTATAACTCAGTTAAGTGCGAACGTGATGTGAGATTGATATTAGAAGCAGTGATGTTCGACTTCATGTTCAACAGCAATTTTAAAACTAGAGAAGCTGCATACTCATATTTGAGAGCCACAGCCGCTGATGTATTCAGTTTAAATCAGAAAACAGCCACTCGTGCAGCATTTACCTATGTCAAAGGATTGGCCAGCGCCAACGTGGGCGGCAATGCTACAGCACAGGCTCGTATTGAAACATTAATGACACTGTTGGATGACATAGTCTTTGGTGCTACCAACGAAGGCAGTCGTTGTGCCACAGGCAATAGAATGGTTGACTATGCTGTGCTGCAATTAGAGCGCAACAGAGATTACATAGTTGCAGAAATAGATGCTTACATTGATTCAACTTACACTACCACAGTTACAGCAGCCACACAAGCCACCGATTTGTTTACCTGCACATCAACAGCTTGGATGACGAGAAATGCTGCTATAAGATTCTCAGGTACAGTATTTGGTGATATCAATACAACTACTACTTACTATGTACAAAACGTAGTAAGCTCAACTACTTTTAAGGTTGCTACAACTAGAAATTCAAACACAGCGTTTAACATTATAAACAGCGGCAGCGGTTCAATGACAGTGGCATTGTATTACAGCAGCGAAGCATGTCTAAGAGATGTTAACACATATATAGATGCACTAAAATACGATTTAAAATATCCAGGCAACTACAAATCAAGATTTGCAGCTAGATATTATGCAAACAGCGTGATGGGCAGTTTGGAAGAGGACATGTACTATCTCAGAGACGCTACTGGTTTAAGAGATCAAACCATGGAAGGCCTAACAGGCGACCTATTAGCTGTAAATGAATTTGGTACATCACGAGTAAGTGCAGGAGCATATGCATCCCTAGATCCAGGTTGGGGTCCAGATGATTATCGCACTTGGATTATCACACGTTCACCATACGTGCAGGGATTGACCACATTGGGCACAGCGGCCGTTGGTCAAAAGATCGATGGCTCTTTGCACAACGGCGGTAATGATTCAATTGTTTCCAACGACTTCACACAGGTAATATCAGATGGTATTGGTGCTTGGATTACCAACAACGGTCGTGCTGAATTAGTGTCTGTGTTCAGCTATTACGCCCACATTGCATATTTGGCAGAAAACGGTGGAAGAATACGAGCCACCAACGGCAACAACTCATATGGAGATTTTGGTTCTGTAGCAGAAGGTTTTGACGCAACAGAAGCACCGGACACAGGTATTGTTGATAACAGACTACAGTTTGAAGCTGTGATTGATCGAGTGATCACTGACGGGTCAGCACTGCTACAGATAGAATATCTAAATGCAGGTATAGACTACACAGAAGTTAGCTATACTCTTACAGGCGGCGGTTCAGGTCAAGTAGTTGAAACTGACGAATTCCGTGACGATGCTGTATTTGAAGTCCGCATGTTGGATCTTGTTGATGACAGCACTAATGCTCCAGAAGCAGACGGTAATCTTGGTGGTTTTGGATATATCACCAACTCTAACACCGCACAAGGCGGTTCTTCTACCTCAATTACTATCGCTGCTACAGACGGAGAATCAAGTACTGCTTACATAGGTATGAAAATTGTGCTTACAGGTGGTGCAGGTGTTGGCCAGTTTGGTATTATCAATACATATAATTCAGGTACTAAGGTGGCTGGATTGGTCAAAGAATCAGACGGCACAGCAGGATTCGATCATTTGGTAGCAGGTACAACAATTGTATCGCCTGATGCTTCATCAACCTATATCATTGAACCTAGAGTAACATTCTCAGCGCCCGGATATGCCAGTACAGCTGTCACACTACCAACTAGCGGAGCATGGAGAGCTGTAAAATATGGTGAAACTGCTGCTGTATATACATCAGTCACAGGCACTTATACAGGTTCTGGTGTTGGAGTATCATTCATGGTGATACGTAATGGATGGAAATATACTCCGTCCTTGCAGGCCGCAGGCACAGGTTATACAAGATTACAGACCATAACAATTTTGGGCACTAGCCTAGGCGGCACTACAACCGCTAACGATTTGATTATCACGATTACCGCAGTTAATTCCACCACAGGCGCCATTTTAGACTTTGATCATTCAGGCTACGGAATAGGTGGTAGATATGTTGCTCTAAGAAGTGGTAGCACAGTGGGTGCAACTTCAGAAGACGGAGTAGCGTGGACCACTAGAGCCAGTTTGATGCCTAGTGCTGCTAACTGGTCAGCAATGACCGCAGGATTATTTGACGACGGTTCTACAATAGGTAAAGTCAGCAAATTCGTAGCAGTTGCAGGCACCAGTGCTAACACCACAGGCGCATACAGCGACGACGGTATAACATGGACAGCAACCAGTATGCAGACTTCTGCTACATGGGTTGGTGTGGCATTTGGTGCACAAAAATTCGTAGCAGTCAGCAGTGATGTAACTACAGTAAGAATCAGCAACGACGGTGAAAATTGGGATCAAACTGGTACATTAACTACTACTGGGTTTACAGCTATCGCCTACGGCAAAAACAGATTCGTTGCAATCAAGAGCGGTACTAACGTGACTAATTATGCCACATCGACCACAGTCGCAGGCGCATGGACTGCAGGCACATTGCCTTCTAGCTCAAACTGGAACAGCATTGCCTATGGTAATAATAGATTCGTTGCTATTTCAAATACCAGCGGAACCATAGCTGCATACAGTTTGGATGGTATCACATGGACAGCCAGCACACTGCCAGCTACAGCATCGTGGACCAAAGTCACATACGGTCAAGGAGTATTCCTTGCAGTAAGTACAACCACAGCAGCAGCCACATCGCCAGATGGTGTTACTTGGACTACAAGAACTACATCCACAGCAGCAAACGGTTTTTCAGCAATTACTTTTGGTAACAGAAATAGATACGGCTTGTTTGTAGGTGTTGGCGCCAGCACAGGTGATGTATCCACATATATCAGAACAGGCGCTACTGCTAGAGGTCGAGCCAAGGTAGCTGCTAATAAACTGTTCCAGGTCAATATCACAGAACCTGGATCAGGCTACGCTACTATACCTACAATTACATTTACTGATCCCAATAATACATTTGAATCTCCTACAACAGTGAGAAAGAACAGTGGTGTATTGGCCAATCCTAGCTTTGTGAACAGAGGCACACAGTTTGTTACAGGTAGCGGCGAAGTAGACACCGGTGATGGTTATTCAGATCTGTTCCAATCTGGTACATTTGTAGCCACCCGCAGACTCATTCAACAACCCACACCGGGTTCCAACGTGGTGTTCAGTCATTTGCCTGACAGAACTTTCAAGTTGGTGAATGTGATCACGTTCCTTGGAGAAAATCTAGGATCCCACACAGCGTTCTTACAGATCAGTCCTACGCTGACTATATCAGAAGCGCCACCTGACGGTGCAGACGTTACTATGCGATTGAGATACAGTCAGGTTCGACTTACAGGACACGACTTCTTAGACATAGGCACAGGCAGCTTTATTGATACTAATTATCCAGGAACACCACTGCAATCGCCAATTCCTGCAAATGAAACTGTGGAACAAGGTGGGGGCCGAGTGTTCTTTACATCTACAGACCAGGACGGTAACTTCCGAGTTGGTGACTTGTTTGCTATTGAACAATCAACTGGTATTGCAACATTGAATGCAGATGCGTTTAACATTTCAGGTCTTCAAGAACTTAATTTGGGTAACGTTACACTAGGTGGAGGATCAGCTACAATTACGGAATTTTCAACAGATCCGTTTTTTACTGCAGATTCAGACAACATTGTGCCTACACAACGAGCTATCAAGGCGTTTATTGCTGGACAAATCGGCGGCGGCGGAGCCAGCTTGAATGTTAACTCTGTGACAGCAGGTAGTATTTTTATCAGCTCAAACATAATAACCACTGTGACAGCAGGGCCAATCAAGATGAATGCTACCTTTGAATTCAGAGGCGGAGTTATTGGCCTTCCTTTAGCATTCAACTACTTTTTGATATAAATATAAACATGGAGAATACATTATGGCAACAGGAAGATTAGGAATAGCAGACTTTACAGTCGTTGGAGCAGCAACCAATTTCACACTATATGAATGTCCGGTGGACACTTTTACAGTTTTATCTGTGAGTGTTTGTAATAGAGCAGCAACCGTATGTACTATTCAGATAGCGATAGCTAGTCTAGCTACTCCTACCACAGCTGAATATATAGAATTTAATGTACAGTTAACCGCAAACGGTGTTTTAGAGCGTACTGGACTTGTGCTTAAAGCAGGTGAAAAGCTAGTAGTAAGATCAAGTGCAGTTGGTGTAAGTGCTGTGGCGTACGGTATTGAAACTGCTACGGCTTAATAGGAATAGTAAAATGGGAAGACATACAACGACGGGCGTTATATCAACATCTGTTCAACCGAACGATGCTGTGGGAACTACCGCACAACGACCAGTTTATAATAGCACACAGTTGGGTATTACTTATTTCAACACTGATGTAAATCAGCTAGAAATTTGGAACGGATCTTATTGGTTCGTGATAGGTGAATTTCCCAACGTTGCCATTAGCACAAGCCAGACTTTGGGCTCCAATCACGCATACTGGGTAAATACCACAGGTGGTGCAGTTACATTGGCTTTGCCCACAACGCCAAGACAGGGTGATTACATAAAAATCACTGACAGTCATGGTCAATTCGGTACTAATGCCTGTACCATTAACAACAATGGAAATCCAATAATGCGAACCAATGACACCATGGTAATAAATACTACAGGTGCTTCATTAGCACTGGTATATTTTGATGCCACTCGAGGTTGGTTATTAGAAGCAATTTAAACTATGCCATTTAATTATCAAACACTAAAAAACTACACCACTCAATCAGTGGTAGACGCATCCGTCGCAGCAGATAGGATTGCTTCTACCACAATCGCTGCTGACAGATTAGAACTGGGAAGCGTGACTGAAAGTAAACTGGCAACAGGAGCAGTGGCACTTGGCAGTTCTGTAGTTACTGGTGCATTGGCATTGTCTAAAGGCGGACTTGGAATATCATCATTTTCGGGTGCTGGCCGAGCAATTCAAAGTGACGGTTCTGCATTATCACAACAACCGCATGGAATAGCCAGCATAAACGTTTATACAAGTAACTCGACTTGGACTCGTCCATCTGGTGTAAAATACATAAAAGTTCAAGTAAATGGTGCAGGTGGTGGCGGCGGCGGCCACGGAGAAGGTGGTGCAGCAGGAGGATACGCTGAATTATTTTTAGATGTTACAAGTATTAGTTCAGTAGGTATAACCATCGGCGGTGGTGGAGGTGGCACATACTATTCTGGTGCAGCCGGCAACGGCAACTCTTCTAGTTTTGGTCCTTACGTAAGTGCCGGCGGCGGCCATGGAGCCAATAGACAGGCACAGCACTGCGGTGGTGTCAGTGGCGCCGGAAGCGGCGGCAACTTGAACATTCATACAGGCGGCGGCTACAGCCATCACGGAAGAGATTGTTCTTCCGTAGCCGAGAGCTTTTTTGGTGGCGGCACAGCCAGCAATTATCCCAACGGTGGACAATTTGGACACAATCACAACGGACACTCTGCTCTCGGAGCAGGTGGCGGCGGAGCACACTTTCACAGCTATCGAGGCACAGATGGTAGACCTGGTATAATTATTGTAACTAACTTCTATTAAGAGACATCATGCCATTTAATTATCAAACTTTAAAAAATCTCAACAATAATTCTTTTGTAGCCAATACAATAACAGGCGGAGATCTAGCAGCAAATGCAGTAACTAGCACCAATCTACAGAATAGTGTAGTTACCAGCCAAGAGTTAGGTGCAGCTTCTGTTAATCTAACAGGATCAAAGGTTTCTGGATCTATTAGTGCAGCTCAAGGCGGTACAGGTTTATTTGCATTTGCCGGCGCCAATTTAATGCTGGGTGTAAACGATACCAATAACGGATTGACATTTAGAAATTCCGGAATTAGAAGCATGCAGGTGTTTACAGGTAGTACTACTTGGAGTCGTCCAACCGGTGTGCGTTTTATACACGTGATACTGGTAGGTGGTGGCGGCGGAGCCAGTGGACACGGAGAAAGTGGAGCAGCAGGCGGTTATTCAGAACGAATCATTGATGTTACTGGTACCAGCAGTGTGAGCGTGACCATCGGTGGTGGCGGCGGCGGCACATACTACTCTAGTGCAGGTGGAGATGGAACCACTACTAGTTTTGGTCCATTTATGAGCGCAAGTGGGGGACACGGAGCCAATAGACACAATCAACACAACGGCGGCTTGAGCGGTACTGGTTCCGGTGGCGATATAAACATGCATCAAGGTTCGGGTGGGGGTCACGAACAACGGTCCACAGGTATGGGTGGATCCACATATTTCGGCGGAGCTGGTCCAGCAGGACATCCCAATGCCGGCAATTTTGCACATAACCACCAAGGTCATTCTGCTCCTGGAACAGGAGGCACCAGCGGATATTTTTCAGGCCATAGAGGCGCTGACGGCAGGCCCGGAATTGTTGTGGTGTATGAATATTACTAATAGGTAAAGAAATGCCATTTAATTATCAAACATTAAAAAATCTAAACGGAGCAACTGCAATCACTGCTGCCAGCCTGGTAAATGCAAACATTGCTAGTAGAACTATACCTTCTGGGGATATTGCAGATGGAGCGGTTACAGCAGCCAAACTGGCCAACGCTTCAGTAAATTTAGGCTCAAGCACTGTTACCGGGCAAGCCCCTGTATCGATTGGTGGTACTGGACTAACTGCCGTAGGCGCTGCAAATACTGTATTGATGACAAATTCATCTAACAACGGATTAGAATACAGAGCCGTTGGTTTCAGCGGCATGCAGGTGTTTACCGGTAGCTCAACTTGGAATAGACCCAGCGGTGTGAGATTTATCAGAGTTAAATTGGTTGCAGGTGGAGGAGGTGGCGGTGGCCACGGCGAATCAGGCGGCGCAGGCGGCTATTCTGAACGAGTCATCGATGTCACCGGAACCAGCAGTGTGAGCGTGACCATTGGTGGAGGCGGGGGTGGCACATACTACTCTAATGCAGGCGGTGATGGAACCACTACCAGTTTTGGCCCTTTCATGAGCGCCGGTGGCGGCCATGGCGCCAATAGACAAGGACAACATTGCGGCGGTGTTAGCGGTACTGGTTCTGGTGGAAATCTAAATCTTCATCAAGGGTCGGGCGGTGATCATCATCACAGCTTTGGTATGGGAGGAGCCACTCACTTTGGTGGCGCAGCCCCTTCAGGTCACCCCAACGGTGGTAACTTTACACATAATCACCAAGGTCACGCAGCTCCAGGTACAGGCGGTTCAGGCGGTTATTTTGGAGGCCACAGAGGTTCTGATGGCAGACCTGGCATAATAGTAGTTGAAGAATATAAATAAAAAAGTTAAGGATATCATATGAAAAAAGCGATTGTTACTTATCAGGGATATGTACAAGATATTGTAGATCCCGGCGAGGATTTTCAAATTTATGAAGGACCCGATGCCACTATAGCCTGGGTTGATGCACCAGATAACATTCAACGAGAGTGGACTCTTGAATGGAGTCCAGGTCAACAGCAAATGATATGGGTGGAAAGAGATGCTGCATACACCGATAGAAAGGTAGCTAGAAAGGTAGCCTATGGACTGATCGAACAACAATTGGATTTGATCTATCATGACATTAGACAAAATGGTGTTTTGAGCACTGACGGCGATTGGTATAATCACATTGCTACAGTTAAGACCATGATTGAGCGTCCGCCTGCCGATCCAGATCCAGCGACAATGACTGAAGAATATTTACAAGCAGAAGCTCTTACCTCTGAGCCAAGTGTAGACAAACAATGCAGACCTTCCACAGTTGAAATTCCTGCTTGGACTAGGTATCCAGGTTGGAAGGGATATAATTCGCAATAACATTTATAAATTCAACCTACACACCCTAGAAATTCTAGGGTGTTTTTTTGTCTCAATAAATACTGCATGATAAATTATTGGTTTCCGACTGGAATATATCACTCAATATATTCCAAGCATGCTGATTTAAAAAAAGAATTATTGAAAATGTTACCTAGTTCTCTGCCAGCCACAGAGGGAAAGCAAATTGATGGTTGGCCTTTTTGGACCAAACAACATAAACTAGGCCCAATAAATCCGTTGGCAAGCTCTAGTCTGGAGGTAGATACGTTTTCTAATTGGGTTGTTGATCAAGTCACTGAATTTTCAAAACATTACAACAGCACATCATCCTACAAAATTAAGCAATGTTGGGCTAACATTTATCAAAAAGGTGATTTTCAAGAACCGCACATACATCCGAGGCTTGATTTCAGTGCGGTGTATTTCATATCGATCCCACCTAACAGTGGTAAATTAATTTTTGAAAACAGTCTTGCTATGTCTGATATGCGTCCAATAAAAACCAGTCAAGAAACAGAATTAAATAGCACCGCAGCAGTGTATGTGCCAATTGAAGGACAGCTTGTAGTTTTTCGCAGCAATCTACGACACGCGGTACTTCCTCATAATAACGCCGAACCAAGAATCAGTCTTGCTTTTAATTTAAGCGAATAGGTTCAGCAGTCGTTACCACAATAGCGGATCCATTACTTTTACATCTATAAATAACTCACACAAGGAATACACAATGAACGTTAAAACAGTTACAATTGTCGGCGGCGGAAGCTCTGGGTGGATGACCGCTGCTGCCCTATCGAAATTATGCCCATTCTTAAAAATCACACTCATCGAATCTCAAAAAATAAAAACTGTGGGCGTTGGCGAAAGTACGCTAGGACATATTAATAAGTTTTTACACATGTTAGATTTAAAAGATGAGGATTGGATGGCAGCGTGTAATGCCACATACAAAAACTCCATTCGATTCACTAATTTTAGAGAAGGCAAAGGCGAATCATTTGAGTATCCGTTTGCTCCCGGATTTGATCTCACAGATAAACCTAATGGACTAGCTTCTTGGGGCGATCTTGCAGCAGTATTTCCCGATGAATTTGGACCCGAGTCTTTTGCAGAATTTTTCTGCACAGGAAATACCATGTTGGCCAAATATAACAAACAATCAAAGAATGAGCAAGGAGTATTGAGAAATTTCAATTTCAAATACGATACTGCATATCACATGGATGCTGCACTATTTGGAAACTATTTGCGAGATAAAATAGCATTACCCAATGGTGTTAAACATTTACACGGTGATGTACACAGTTATAAAAAAGATAAATTAGGAAATATCGTTCAGATATTTACTGAAAATGGTCATGAGCTTCAATCAGATTTGTGGATAGACTGTACTGGCTTTAAATCTATTTTGTTAGAAAACTGGATGGGCTCACAGTTTGTGCCATTTAAAGACAGTCTTGCTAACGACATGGCTTGGGCATGTCGTTTACCATACATTGATAGAGAACGCGAAATGCACAATGTCACTGACTGTCATGCATTGGACAATGGTTGGGTGTGGAATATTCCGCTGTGGAATAGAATTGGCACAGGTTATGTATTTTCAACAAGATTCGTAACCCCGGCAGATGCGCAAAAAGAATTCCGCGCTCACTTGGCTATAAAACACAGTCCTGAAATTGCAGAACAAGCAGAAATGTTTCCTGTAAATATTTCACATGGCAAGCGCCGTCGAGCCTGGGTAGGAAACGTAGTAGGTATCGGGTTAAGTTATGGATTTGTCGAACCATTGGAATCTACAGGACTGCTTACCACACATGAAAATATTTTAAAGCTGGTAGAAATTTTAAATCGAAGAAATGGTTATGTTTCTAGAATCGAAAAAGACGGATTTAATTTAACCGTTGATAGAGAAGTTACAATATTTAAAGATTTTGTTGCTATGCACTATGCGTTTAGCATGAGAACAGATACTCCATACTGGCGTTGGTGTACACAAATAAATGAATATTCTCCGGACATGATGAATGATTTTATGACCACCAACGGAGGCTTTTCTAATTTGATAGGAAACGTTACAAGTAATCAAATATATCCCCCTGATATGCAAGGCGCTATGTATATTGCAGCAGGACAAGGTATTAGGCCTGAATCTCTTAAATCATTAGTGTACTACAAAGATTGGACTGGTCTAAAGACTCAAGAATTAAACGTAACAAGGCGCAACTATGAACAATACAAAGACTATGTAATAGAATATGTTAAAAATTGTCCGTCACACTACGAATTTTTAAAACAAAATATATATGGCGGTGTTGATGAGCATTCTGTGTAAGAAATTATTTGGAAAAATCTGGAAAAAGAAGCCTTGGGTAAGATTCTACTCTATGGAACCAGGAGTTACAACACTATTTCCTATATATCCATCTAAACAGTTGAATCGAAAATATCGAGCCTGGCCAGAAGATCCTAATGTGATGTCGACTAAAAATTGTCCGGGGATCCTCAAACTTACTTCAACAGGCTGGATATTGCCTGCACCAGCTGATTTTATAATCAAAGTAGATGAGTTAGGAATTTCATATGACTGGAGAGAGCCGTGGAGATTCAAAACCGGACCCGAATATCCGCCTGATGTAGCACGATATGTTTCAGCAGTACATGGCCCTAATCAAACCACGTGCTTGTTAGACGATCCCTCAGAAGTCTTGAGTTCTATTGTAAAAATAGAAACGCCGTGGCGTGTAGAAGCATCTGATGATATAGTTTTTATAATGATGCCAGTGCATTATAACAACGAAGACAGATTTTTTTCAGCCACAGGAATCTTAGATAGTAGATACGGGTACAACTTAAATATTCAGCTGTTTTGGAAAAAACGTCATGGTGAAACACTAGTAAAAGCTGGAACACCGCTGTGCCATATTATTCCCATGAAACGTGAATATCTGTCTGCAGGAACATACGAGACAATTATTGATGAAGCCGACAGCAAAGACTGGGTGAGAGAAAGAGCATGGGTATATGCATCTAACTGTGCCATAATGAAGACCGATTCTTTATCTGCAAGATTAAATAGACTGTCTAAGATTTTAAAAAATTACACAAAAAGGAAATAAATTATGTCACTAAAACAATCATTACTGGATAAAATTGCTGCGGTTGAAATCGAACACGCAAGATTCCAAAAAGAATTGCAAGATCTAGAAGTAGATTTCGCCAATGTTAAACTGAACCCTTATGGAATTACTGCCATTGATTTTTCTAAAAGACAAGAACTGTCCAGCGATGTGTTAAAAATGGAAGGCTGTTTGATGGGATTGCAACTAGCAGTTGAATTATGCGATGCATCAACCGCCTGATCAATCATCCTACGGCTCGATAAATTTATTTCAACCAGTCTTATGGAAATATCAATATTCGTTTGATTGGAATTTGCTTAAAACTAAAGTAAATTATTTGTTTTCGCAAATAAAAACAAATAGTCTATTAGAAAAAAATGCTGCGTGGTCAACAGTTGGTTGTGACAAAGATATGCAACCGCATCATTGGCCTGAATTTCAGCATTTTATTGATTGGCTTGATATAATTATTCTTGGAATAGCTAGAGATCTAAACTTTCAATCTGCAGATTATAGAATTACTAACTCATGGATCAACCTTCACAAAGAGCTAGGAGAAACTATTGAGCACAACCACAATAATTCTACTTTCGTAGTTTCAGCATATCTAAATTGTCCATCTAATTCAGGAAACATTGTTTTTAAAGATCCTCTAGAATATCATAAATCGGCTTGGCCTATCTTTCCCGAACAACATCTTTACCAAGAAGTTTCTGTAACTACAAATGATGTATTAATTTTCCCTGGATATTTAAAACATTATGTGCAACCTAATTTAAGCTCAGAAGATAGATACGTGATAACGTTCAACATACAATGATAAATTTTAAAAGATGTGATCCAGACGCTAATAGTTTTAATCAAATTATAAAATATAAACCGTTAACGGACTGGAAATTTGAATTTGTAGATCTAGGATATAACATCGGCTATTGGGTCGTTGACGATCCGTTTCTTAATGACGGGTTTGAATTATTTAAAAATGTCATAAATTGTTTTCCTATCCAAAAAAGCAATAGTTTGTCTAGCTCCATCCAACCCAATCCATTTGATACGGTGCATGTTCCGGAATGGGTTCACAAAGATCTTTGTCTATTGGTAAGAAATTTTTATTTACAACAGATCGATACTCCAGTATATGAACCGCAAGTACACGAATGGGGCAATGTATATTTCAAATCTTCCATTAACCCTATTAGTTGCTGGCGAATTCCTCATATGGATTATGAGCATGGAATGGTGGCTAATTTATGGTTTACGAATCACGAACTGCAAGACAGTTGCACAAAAATCTATAAGTATCACGGAGAGGTAAAAGATTTAATATACGACTTTCAAATTAATACAAAGCACAAGATGCATGAAGAATGGCGGGCTATGTCAGAAATCCCTACAAAAAATATAGGATGGTTTAACACTCCAGACAGCGAATTATCTAGATGGGGGTTTGAGTATCTAGGAAGTGTTCCTACCAAAGAAAAAACATTATCTATGTATCAAGCCAACACATGCCATACTCCTTTTATTTCACCAAATGTTGATTTTAGATGGAGTCATACATTTGCCTTTTCTCATTTAATAAGTAACAATTTAAATTTAAGGGATTATTTTAGAATATGAGATACGAATTATATTTTCCTACGCCTATTTGGTGGGAAGACACTGATGACATTGCAATTGAGCCAATATTAAAACTATGTTATGATCTGCACAACAAAGACCCTAAGGGCAGAACATTCAGTAATCAAGGCGGGTGGCAATCACAAGACTTTTATCCGGATCAATATCCAGAACTAGCAGATCTACATAAAAAAATATTAAATCAGGCAGTAAATTGTGTTCGAGATTACGGATACGACGAGGACGAGTGTATTCTAAGCATTGGAAATATGTGGGTAAACATCAACGGAGAACATCATACCAACTCTGTCCATATACACGATAATGCATTTATATCTGGAGTTTTTTATGTAAAAGCCGAACCGGGACAGGGACCAATTAATCTGTATAAATGTTATTCGCAGGACTATATAGTAGCATCGCAAGCTAGAGTTAATAATTATACTCCAATCAGTGCATCGGCTATATCGTTTCAGCCAAAGGTGGGAAAATTAATCATTTTTCCTGGATATTTACCACACGGTGTTGAGAGAAATGGAACAAAAAATGATAGAATTTCTATTTCATTTAATGTAAAACTTATGAGGAAAATAGATGGACTTTATTGGGCAAAAAATATTAAGTGAAACTGATTTATTAAAAAACGATACTCCTCATTTTTTTAAAAAATTTATTTTAGATGTTGCTGCTATTGCCTCGTGGACTGATATTGAAAGCTGCCTGAATCGTCCAGAAATTTTTAATTTTGAATTAATTGATAAAGATTCTAACATGAAGATCGATATACCCCAAGCCAACAAAACATGGGTATGGGATCACCAAGTTCAAGATAAAGGGTTTCTATTTGACAAAGTTAGGCGCGGTCACGGATTAGTAATAATGAATTACGCTTCGTATAGCGAAACAACCAATAAGTTAGTGCAAATATTTGAAAAATTATTTGATGTAAATGCTGCCTTACATGTGTATTGTGGTTTAGAGGGATCTAATTCGTTTCCCATCCACGACGATTATCCTGTGAATTTTATTGTACAGGTTGAAGGAAAAACCAGGTGGAAAGTGTTCCACAACAGAATTTCTAGTCTATATCAAATTGGAACGTTGAATAATCAACGATACGATAAAAAAATCAATGAAAGTGATTTGCAAGCAGCAATAGATGTTGAACTAGAACCCGGAGATGCACTATACATTCCTTCGAGATGCTACCATGTTGCTTATCCTGATTCGAAAAGAATAAGCCTAAGCATACCATGTTGGACCAAATACCCCAGCGATTTGCCAACTAAGAGTTCAGATAGAAATTGGTATAGTATAGGGAAACAATGATGCATGTAATTCCTCTAACAGTTGTAGATAATTTTTTTGATGATCCCGACGCTGTGCGGGAGTTTGCACTAGCTCAAGAATTTTTACCAGACCCTACCGGACATTGGCCTGGGACTAGAACCAAATCACTACATTTAATAGACAATGATATTTTTGACATTTTTGCAAGAAAATATTTTTCTTTATTTTTTGCTGTTGAGAAACTGGGGTGGACTGTTGATGCACGATTTCAAAAGATTGGAAAACAATACGGTAAAGGTTGGGCACACAACGACATCGGAGTAACAATTACCGGAATTGTATACTTAAATCCAATCCCCGCACCAAATAGTGGAACAGTGTTACTAGATAAACGATCTCTTTGGTCTAATTCAAGATTAAACGATAAGCAGACAGACAAAACAAATTTTTATAAAAATTTAGTATCCGAGGAAGATGTTGAGTTATCTAGACAGCGTAATAATAATGAATTCAATGACAGCGTGATTATAAATGCAAAATATAATAGGATGGTAACTTTTGATTCTCACATCATACATTCTGCTCAAGACTATCACGGAGAAAATGATCAAGAAAGACTTACCTTAGTTTTTTTTGTAAATGATATAAGCACGATCAACACACCAATATATCGTAGTCGTTGTCACATACTGTAATAAGTAAGTTTGTAAGTTGGAAAAATAATGTTTAAACCTTTAGAAATTAACAATGTTATAGATCAAGAATATCAAGATAAAATTTATAATCTAGTCACAGATATAGAATTTCCTTGGCACTTTATGGAAGATACAACTAACGTAAAAGTCACCGAAAAAACATCATCTACTCCCGCATTTGGAAATTTAATCTATCACCCTGGGAACTCACAAAATCCCTATGCTGATTTCTTCAAACCCTTAGTTAATGCCATAGTAGATCAAGCAAACATGGAATTGACTATCGTTCATAGAATAAGATTGGGTTTTCTACTTAACACCAAATATGCATTTGCAGGAAGTCCGTATCAGCATAATGCAGTTCATAGAGATATGGAAACCCCGCACTGGACCGCAGTCTACTATCTAAATGAGTGTGACGGATCAACAGTAATTTTTAGAGAAACTGCAAAAGCCGAAAAGTATTATCCGCTGCATAAAGCAGAACCGAAAAAAGGTAAAGTTGTAGTATTCGACGGACTTCATTATCATGCAAGCACCTGCCCAAAAGTTTTTAATAAACGACTAGTGTGTACTATAAATTTTTCAGCTAACATCAAATGAAAAGTATTGTAGAAAAATATCTGCAAGAAGAAGTCAACAGTCGCATGATGATCAACCGTCTTGACTTAAAAAATAGAGACTTGCATCCTTACTTTCCAACTATTATATTAGATAATTTTTTTGAAGCGCCAGATTTAGTCAGATCATGGGCGTTGAACCAAGAGTTTTTTAAAGGCGAACGAGGAACTTGGCCAGGACTACGGAGTGAATTATTACACAACTCTAACTTAGAATTATACAACTTGTTGATTAGAAAAATTTTCCAAGCAATCAAAGAGTATGGTGTCAATGAAATGTATGACATGCAGACTGGATTTCAGTTAATTGATAAGACCTGGGGAACTGGATGGGTGCATGATGACGATCCAAAATTGCATGTCGCAGGTCTGATCTACCTGTCACCAAATGCACCAGTAGAGTCGGGTACTACATTATATGCAGATAATATAGACTTCAACGGAGACAAGTATTCCAAAATTTTTATGGAAGATGTATTTTCCGCTGAAGAAGAAAGAAGTAAATTTGCAAAATATCGACTAGAGCAACGATCGCATTTTAGTCCTACTATACGAATAGGAAATGTATATAATAGATGTATTATTTTTGATACTAGAAATTGGCATAGCGCAGATAATTTTTTTGGAACTTGCAAAGAAGATACTAGACTAACTAATGTATTCTTTTTCAAGGTGAGATAAATGCTACCTAACATTAAACAACATTTTAAAATTGTTGATAATTTTTTAGAATTACCTGGGATGTGGCGAATCTTTGCATTACAACAGGAATATCTAAAAGATTATTCGGGGTATCCTGGTAAAAAAACCAAGACTCTAGATGAGTTAAATGACGGTATGTTTCATTCACTAGCAGAAAAAATAGTGCTACATGTCAACAAAAAAACTAATTTTCAAAGATTAAAAATACAATTTGCTTACACTGAGTTAAATGAATTCAAAAAGAATGCACATCAGGACGAACCTTTTTATAATGTAGCAGGAATAATTTATTTAAATGAGCGTGCCCCAGCAAACTCCGGCACTGTATTTTTTAATAAAACAACTAGCGGTGAGCTAGTAGAAACAATAACAGTAGAAAATGCCTATAACAGAATGATTATTTTTGATCCGGCAGTGTGGCATGCCCCTGCAGGAACGTTTGGTAACGATTTAGAAAGCAGCAGACTTACAATAACTTTTTTTGGAACAGCGATATGAACGATAACATATTTGAAATTGAAAATATAATTCCTATAGATTATCAAAATCACATCGAAAAAATCATGTTAGGATCAAATTTCCCTTGGTATTACAATCCAAATTTAGTCAGTCCTGATAAAGAATTTTTACAGCGAGTAGATAATCATCAAGGATTTAATCATTTGTTCCTTGAAGCAGGAAAGCCTTCAGCATATTTTGAAGCTATGTATCCGTTGGTGTTAAGCATCACGAGCCATCCATGTATTATTTCTAACAATCTTGTGCGTATGCGAGCCAATCTCACTCTTAATAGTGCAGGATCCTCGTTACAACATCATCTTCCGCATATAGATACATGGCGGCCACACTGGGTTGCAATTTATTATGTAAATGACAGTGACGGTGACACTGTGATTTTTAACGAGACCAACGATGACTACAACAGCGGCCAATCAGATATCGACAAATCACTTTCTGGTAATTTTACAATCAAAAGAAGAATTACTCCAAAAAAAGGCAAAGTGCTGATATTTGAAGGAAAATATTATCACACATCATCCTGGCCTATTGTAAACAAGTGTAGGAGTGTTATAAACATAAATCTAGAAAATGTTATAATTCCATCATGAATAACTATATCATCTATCAATCAGAATATATTAAAAATAATATTCAAGATATTATTATACATACACACGAAGCTCATAAAACATTTGAAAAAATGTACCCCAGCACTGATTCAACATGGTCGTATGACAGATATAATATTTTTAGTCTAGCCGGACCGTCAACTGTGTTTTACAAAGTATTCAAAGAACTGCAGGGTGTGATAAAACAACAGTTGGGCACAGATACAGAACTGTGGTTGCAATGCTGGGTGAATTATATAACCTACGAAGAATTAGATCGGTTAGATTGGCACGGCCATGTATTTGATTATCACGGTTATATATCCATCGATCCAAAAAATACCTATACCGATTTCAAAGATTACGCAATAGAAAACACAGCAGGCCAGATATATTTCGGACCAGGCTATCGCCAACACAAAGTTGTAGCACATGAGAGATATGAAGGAACACGGATCACCTTGGGGTTTGACATAGTTTCAACTAATAACAATGGCTTTGTTAAAAATATACACCTTCCTTGGGACAACCTATCTTTCATCCCATTATGATGCAAGAAGATTATAAACTTTTATCCGGTGCAGTTCCTGCCGAAATATGCAAGCTGTGTGCAATACAATACGAAATGCAGGAATCGTGTTGCTCTGTGATATATCCAAATACATCAATGGCTGACGGATCGCCCAATTCATTCGCACGGTATGCTCCTCTGTGTTTTGAAGCACTATCTGTTTATCTATTACCTGTGATAGAAAATATAGTAGGTGAAAAATTATATCCGGTTTATTCTTATGCAAGGATTTATTACACTGGTAGTAGATTAGATCCTCATTTCGATCGATCAAGCAGCGAAATAAGCATAAGTGTATGTATACAAAAAGATCAAGTAGATTGGCCGTTGTTTATTAAATCAGAGCAAGGTGTGACTCACGAAATTAGTCTCAATGAAGGGGATATTGTAATTTATAAAGGCAACGCTCAAGAACATTGGCGCAACGAATTTACCGGAAAAAAACAAATACAATGTTTTTTACAGTATGTAAAAGTTGCAGGAAATTTATCTTGGTTAAAATGGGATACAAGGCCAAGTCTAGGATTACCCTATGACTATGTCGGCCCTGCAGTAAGAACAGAAGTAGCTAGAGTTATTGCTGCTGACAAGCAAGCTGGAAAAATTTAGTTAGATTGTTTGACTAAATTCGGGCCTGCAACAGTTCTTCCGTTTCCGTAAGTTGCTTGAAAGTGTGCTTGAGCTTCTTTGATATTTGCTGCTTGACATGTTTCTCTTACAATTTTAAGAGAAGTCAAAGACTCTCGTAAAAAAATCTCATATGTTTTTAAATTATCCGACATTTAATGCTCCTTGTTGTTAACAGCCGATTTTTCCATCCATTCGTCTAGTGTATAAAATGGATCAACCAGCTGTTTGTAATATGTTCTACTCTTATTTATGATTTCTATTCCGGAAGTTTCTTGAGAACGAGCAGCCAGCCGCTGCTGTAGCACTGAGTGATCAAAACACTCTAAACCCTGTAATACCATCAACCAAGCGGCCTCGGAATATCCCAAACACTGGGGTTCAATACCGTCTTTGTAATAAAATTCTTCCCAGGCTTGAAGCTTTTCTTTTAAAGAATCTGGAATAGTATGCGGATCCTTTAATTTTTTCCAATATTCGCTATCGTTTCTTTTTCCTCTGTAATGCAGGGCTAAGAAATCTTTGATATCGTTATAGATCATAAACATTCTATTATTAAATTTTTCAATTTGTTGTGACTGTTCTTTTGTTGATTTATCAGGCTGCCAATGATCCGATAATGCATACATGGCTTCTATTATAACTGCAACCCCGTTGGCTTCTAGCGGTTCAAGAAATCCAGAACTTAGTCCGACTGCAATAACATTATTTTTCCAGTGTAATTTAGATATTCCCGGAGTATAGGTAAAGTTTGCCACCGGTTCTATTTTTTTATTGAATCTAGTTGATGCTTCATCAATGGCTTGATCTAATGTAGTACAGTCCGGATCAAAGATATAGCCGTTTCCTGATCTGTGCCTTAGATTTATATTCCACGACCATCCGTGTTGCATAGCAATAGCATTGGTAGTTAGAGACGGTACTGAGTCTGACCACCAAGCCACCACACTTCTTGCAGGAAAATTTTCACTGAGATCAATTTGCTCAACTTTCAATAATTTGTTGATAAGCAATCTAGAAAAACCAGAGCAATCGAAGAACCAATCTCCTTCAATTTTCCTACCGTCTTTTAAAATAATTTTAGTCACGGCACCGTCAATGTCTCGCTCACCGTCCACATATTCACCAAGGATCACTTCTAAATTTCGTTTTAATCCGATGTCTTTAAACCACAATGCACCTGCACGACTGTCAAAATGCCACATAGGAACACAGGGTAATTGACTATAACTACCAAGTGGAACTTTATTTTGTCTTATAAATTCACCGGAATGAAACATATGATGCAATGGAACATCATTGGCCACCACTGTTTTTAAATACGTACTACGTATTCTTTCAGCAAACACTTTATTCAACGCAATATCAAGAGTTGGAGAATTTTCTAAGAATTTGTCCCAATTATCTAACCACGGTGAATGATCAGTTTGCATAACATGAAGAAATTCTGTGCCAATACCATTCCAGTCAGTGAATCTTCCGCCCAGTTTAGGTGTTGCATTTGTAGCCTTGATAAAATCATCTTTGTTTATGTTTATTCTATTTAAAAAATCAGTGAACAGTGTGTTACCACTTTCCCCTGCTATGATTGGGGGTCTATTGGGATCTTCAATTACTGTGATAGCAAGTTTGGGCCAGTAGCGTTGAATGTACAGTGCAGTTACCCATCCCGCAGTTCCTCCTCCTAATATGACTATTTTTTTCATAATTATCTGTTAAAATTTATATTTTATCAATGGAATTCTTTTTTTGAGAATTTCAATACATTGACGGTGCGGTATAGATTCTGTTAAGTCAGCATTTAAAATCAGCATTTTTTCAACTTCGCCGTCGTACTTTTCTCTTAAATGGTCGTTGTATACTTTTAACGAATGCTGATTGTCAATTAATCTCAGCCCATGCATTACCTGCATGAAGTTAAGCGTTTTAAACAACAGCAGAGGTTCTCTAAAAAAATTGTTATCTACGTTATTTTTTTTAAAATAATCTAAATTTTCTTGATTAAAATCTGTGACTCGTATTGAGTTTTTACACCAATTCCAAAATTCACTGTCTGATCGTTGAGTAAAATAATGTAATTGTATAAAATCTATAATATTTTCTGCAACTTTGGTCATTAATTTATTATATTGACTTGCGGTAGCTTCTTGACCCTTTGTAAAATGGGGCATTGATGATACAAGATTGGCACATTGCTGTATGGTTGTACCAATACTGCTGGCTTCTAAAGGCTCAACGAATATACCGCTAAGACCAATGACTGCACAATTTTTAACCCAGAATTTATCTACATGTCCTGCTGTGAATTTAAATTTCTTTCCTATTGCAATATCACTTATTCCTAAATGACTCTTGTAATGTTCTGTAATTTCTAAAATAGCTGCATCGTCATTGATAAAACTATTGCAATACACATATCCGTTTCCGAATCTTTCCTGAGTAGGTATCCTCCAGCTCCAACCGCTGCTCAACGCTGTTGCTTCTGTATATGACGGAATATCTTCTTGATATGGAGTTTGAAATGCTATAGCACTGTTCATGGGAAGGAATTCACTCTTGTCAACCCATGATAATCCCAACTGATCACCGATAACTCTTTTAAACCCAGAACAGTCGATGTAAAAGTCATAAACATGCTCTTGATCAGCAGCGTCAACGAGGCTACTAATGTATCCGTTCTGATCTAATTTTACTTCTTTAATTACGCTGTCAATTACTGCAATATCTCGCTCAACACATTTGTTATGCAAAAAGCTATTCAATTTTACAGTATCAAAATGGAACTGGTTGATATTATTGTGCAATGGCTCGTAATGTCTTGATTTTTGACTGCCATCACCTAATGTGTGTAGCGGGTCCCACTTTTCTCCTATCATTTTGAACCATGTATATGCAATGTCGCTTTTGGGATCAACTCCTCCATAGTCTTGTAAGAGGCTATGGAAATAATGAGTGCCATCTCCATGCCAATTGGTAAATTTTATTCCAATTTTAAATGTGGCTCCCGTTTGTTCAAATAATTCGTGGAGGGGAATATCGCAATATTCTACAAAGAATCTCCAGTGTTCTGTGGTACCTTCCCCAACACCGACAATGCCGATCTTCGAGGATTCGATTATGGTAATTTTTAACTTAGGATATGCTTTGCGAAACATCAACGCCGCAATTAGGCCGCTGCTGCCACCTCCTAGGATGCAAAGTGAATTTATCATGTGTATTGTTGTTTAATAAGCTCTATAGTTTTTTCTTGGGAAAGAAATTGCCAAGTTTTTTCTGACGGTACTCTACTTAGCTCTTCTTCAGTTACTTTTTGCCAAACCCGGAAATTAGTCAAATATTTTTCTTTTATTTTTTCATTATTGAATAAGCCAAGACCGTGCATGACCTGTATCCAATCTAGTTCGTCGAATAATTCATAATTGTTTTCATGAAAGAAATTCCAACTTACAAAGTTGTCTTTAAAATAGTCAATGGTTTCGCGATTGAAATCAGTCAGTATCATATCGTTCTTGCACCAGCGCCAAAACTCTGTGTCTTTTCGCTGACCTAGATAATGTAGTTGTACAAAATCTAAAATATTTTCATATACTCTATCAAAAGTTTTGTTATACTTTCTTTCTATAAACTGATCCCCTTTCGACCAACACACTAGAGAACTCGCTAGACATTTTATTTGATTTATAGTAGCCCCTATACTACTTGCTTCTAAAGGTTCGATAAAACTTCCAGATAATCCAACCGCCACACAATTTTTAATCCAAAATTTATCTACTTTACCTGGGGTAAAATCAATTACTTTTGCTATTTTAATTTTATCTTTATACTCTTTCTGCAATTCATCGAGCACAGTGTTGACATTGGCAAAGTTGTTGTTAAAAACATATCCGTTTCCGTATCTTTCTTGCACTGGTGCTTGCCAACTCCAACCGTGCTTTCTGGCAACGGCTGTAGTGAACGTGCTTATTTTTTTATCCAAGGGTGATGGAAATGCTATCGCTGAATTTGTTGGTAAATGATTTTGATACGATATCCATTTACTACCTAGCTGTTTATGTATAACTCTTTCAAATCCGGTTGTGTCAATATAAAATTCAAATTGATGATTATATTCTTCGCCTATAAGGCTATCTACATTGCCTGATTCATCTAATTTGACTCTAACAACTGTGTCTTCTATAATTTTAATGTTGCGATCAATACATAATTTTTCTAAAAAAACATTTAATTTAAATGTGTCAAAGTGAAATTGACCTACTCCTGCACCTAACGGGCCTGCAATCTTACCTTCGAGTGCTAGATCATAAACAATTTTTTTTGGTTCTATGTTGTTAGCCACAAAATTCATAAGAGTAAACGGCAAGCCGGTATAGGTATCTTGAGAAACAAACCACTCGGGCAAGCTATGATAAAACGTATCATTGCCATTTTTCCAGTTTACAAATTTTATTCCGTGTTTGAATGTTGCGCCAGCATTTACAATAATATCATTTACAGATATATTAACAAGTCTCGAAAACTCTGTCCAGTGTTCATTTGATCCTTCGCCCACTCCGATAGCTCCAATTTTAGTAGATTTGATCACAGTAATTGGCAAATCAGTAAAACACGCTCTCAGCATCAATGCTGATATCAATCCTGCGTTTCCTGCTCCTAATATTCCCAGTGTGTTGATCATTGTAACTCCAAAATTATAGATGCATCTGCATCGGCACTTGAATTAATTTTGCCGGTGGGCAATACATTAAAGCTAATAACATGCCTATCAAAGTTTTCTACGTGAGGCGGAGAATGATGAAATACATAACTAGGAAAAATAATCAAACTTCCCGGAACCGCCATGGTTCTTTCAAAAGGCGAATGATCTTTCCTTAACACCTCTAACTGTGTCATGGTTCGTGGAATAACAGGATCCTCAAATACTGTAGGAGACCCACCAGATAGATAATAGATTCCACTAAAAAAACTATTGGTGTGTTTGTGATATGTTTGATGCATGCCTCGATTTTTCAAACTCTGATTATACCAACTAGAACTAATATTAAATTTATCGCAATCATATTTTTGTGTATCTCTAATCTGTTCTAGACAAATATGAAACCAATCAAATAATCCAGCAAGTTTTTGATCTCGATGTAACGGAATTTGATAGCTTATATTACTACTAAATTTTGGAGAAACATTTAGTGACTGGATGTAGTCAACAATCTCCAAAGAGCAAAATTGTTGGTTAGTAAATCTAAAAAATTCTATAGGAAATAGTTTTATTACTTCCATTTACCACTCGATCCAACCTGTAAGTAGATATTTTTCTCCTGCTAATGGAGGATTTCCTCTATGAGCATGTGTATAAGTAGCTGGCCATATAGCTAATGTGCCAACCGTGGCAGGTATCCGAATGCTTTGATACAACCATTCGGTCTCTCCTCCCTCTTCTACTGTATTGAGATACAAAGACCAGGCAGCTATTCGAGAACATCTTTCTAGACCGTCTGATTCAAAATGCCAAATATGATAGCCTTCACTGGGTAATGTTTTTTGTATTTTCATGGATCTTACAAAATGCTTGCCTGTTTCAGCTAATACACTATAATGTTTGAGATATGATTCCCAGCAGATCCAAAATTTCTTTAAGAATGGATGCAGTATCGTGAGGTCTGGAGTCAGTCGCATAGAATCATCTGATAATACAAATACAGCCCTATCCTGTTTAATATGACCGGGCGATTCAAATCTGGGAAAAGACAATTGCAAATTTTCCAAGGCGTGATATCTAGCTATAATATCATTGCACTCGGTGACATCAATTAAATTTTCCCAAGTTGCTATATCTTTTTGTATTTTCATAAATCCCACTTAAATTGTTTACTAACACTATATATCATATTACTCGGTACTTTAACATGAATCATGACGAACTCATACCCCTCTTTTCAAAACCTATATTAACATCTAAAATAACAAGTGTGGACGTCGACTTATCATCTGTAAAATGGGCAAGAAACTATCAAAATTGGATTAGCGAAAGTCAAAATATTTTAAGCACAGAGCCTTTCAAAAATATGCTAGACGAGATAGGAAATAAACTTGCTGATTATTTTTACGGTGTTATGCGAGTATCTACAGATACTGAAATTTATATTACAGAATCATGGCTGAATAAAACCGAAGCAGGCCAAAGTCATCATAGGCACTGGCATCCAAATTCGATATTATCGGGTGTAGTAACATTATCTGGCGATGCTGATTCGGGACACTTAAAATTAATAACTAGTCAATATGATACTTTAGAATTTCAAGTGATTGATGCATCGATATACAATTCAAAAAGTTGGTCTTTTCAATCAACTGCTGGCAACATTATAATTTTTCCTTCTAACGTAGAGCATTTGGTAGAACCCTATCACGGAAATGAACCTAGAATTACTCTAAGCTTCAACACTTTTGTTAAGGGGAAAATCAACAATTTGCCATTAACACAATTATATCTATGAGTCTTAGCCCAGTATCTCCCTTTCCGCCAGTAATTTTTCGAGATCATTTTGAATTTACAGATAAGCATCTTGCTGCCGCTTATGAAATGTTACATGCTGCCACAGACTTAAACACCAACTTAGAAATAGGCGATGCTCAAAGCACAGTGGACAATCAAAATAATGCACCACATAGACACCCGGCCTTCATAGATTTCTTTAAGTGGATGGAAGAAAAAAGCAATCATATATTAAAGCAATGGAATCTAGACACCAGCAATCAATTTTATATAGGCAATAGTTGGATAAATCGGCACGGACATACCGGAGAAACTGTTCCGCATAATCACGGATTCAGCTCGATAAGTTGTGTAGCATATATTTCTTTACCAGATCAATCAGGATTTACTCAATTTCAAGATCCGCATTATGCTCTTAAAAATCTGCATGAAACTAGTTCACTGCAAGAGTACTATTCAGTTCCAGTAAAACAGGGAGAGATTCTGTTTTTTCCAGGATGGATGATGCATAAGTCTGAAAAAAATTGCAGCTTTGAAGACAGGGTAATTTTGTCGGCAAATTTTATAAACTTTACTCTTACAAAATTTTTTACATTTGGAAACATTAATTCATAGATATGCTATGATAACCCAAAGTAAATTTTGTCATAAATATATGTATATGTTAATTGGATTCCCATGTCAGTACCTATAAAAAATTTAAGAATTACTCCAAGAGAAAGCGACTACCTCAATCGAAAAACCGGTGCCTCCGGAGAAATTTTTTATGACAGAGATGCTGATACTCTTAGGCTGTTTAACGGATCCGGACAAGGCGGAATTCCATTAGCCAAAGCCAGTCTTACCAATGTGTCTAATGCAGATTTCTTAGCCAAAGCAACTTCAGCAGGATTTAGCGGTGGAGTACAATCGGGGGTGGCTGGAAAAATAGCCTATTATCCGTCGAATGGATCTCAAGTCAACGACTTGACTGCGTTAACGTGGTTAGATGACTCTACTAACACGCTGGTGTTATCGGGCGTGATTGATATCACAGGTCAAAAAAATCGTATTAGGTTTCATTGGGATACTCTAGCAGATCTTACAGCCGAGGTATCTCCTGTAGATTATCACGGTATGGTAGCTCATGTTCATGACACCGGCAAACTGTATTATGCTCATGCAGGAGCTTGGGTGCCAGTAGCCGCAGAAAGCAGTCTGCCTAACACATTTAGTACCATATCTGTAGCTGGACAGCCCACTGTTGTGGCCGACTCCACTGCCGACACACTTACACTGGTTGCTGGTTCTAATATTACTATTACTACTAATGCTGGCACAGATACTATAACAATTAATTCAACTACCAGCACAGGTAGCATCACTTTTGTGGGAACTACTATAGATTCCGCAGATAGTTCTACCATCACATTCACTCCTACAGTATCTTTTGACAGTGATATTGTAGTTGGAAACGCTATTGTATTTCCAGACGGCACTTATCAGCAGACCAGTGCTGTGGGAGTTCCAGGTCCCCAAGGTCCCCAAGGTCCCCAAGGAGCTTCGGGAGCAGGAACAGGAGACGTACTAAGCTCGGGCGGTGGATATGTAGATAATGCTATCATACGCTATGATGGTACCACAGGTACTATTATACAGAACAGTTCGGCAACTATATCAGACGGTGGACTACTCACAGCTACCAACTTTAGTGGCGGTGGTGCATCGCTCACTGCCTTAAACGCCACTGAATTAACTTCAGGCACCATACCGAATGCACGATTCCCAGCTACACTACCTGCAGTAAGCGGAGTAAATCTCACGGCACTACCTGCAACATTACCAGCGGCCAGCGGCACTAATCTTACTGCGTTAAATGCAACTGAACTTACCAGCGGCACTGTGCCTGTTTTAAGATTAGGAGTATCGGGTACTAGAGATGCTACTACGTACCTGAGAGGCGATAATACGTGGGCCACTGTGTCGGGTGGTGGTACAGCATCAGACAGTTTTGCTACCATAGCTGTTGCAGGACAATCTAGCGTGGTAGCTGATTCAGCTACAGATACATTAACCTTAGTAGCTGGCTCGAATATAACTATAACAACAAACGCCAGCACAGACACCATAACTATCGCTGCTGCCGGCGGCGGAACGGCATCAGATAGCTTTGCTACTATAGCGGTAGCTGGTCAATCAAACGTTGTAGCAGATTCGGCCACTGACACTCTTACTATAGCCGCAGGCACAGGAATCTCGATCACCACCGATGCCAGCACCGATACTATAACTGTAACCAGCACGGTGTCGGCAGGCGCTACAGCATTCACAGGACTTAGTGATGCAAGTTCTGCTTCATTAACTGTGGATAAAATTTATCTGCCAGCAATTACTATGCTGACAGTAACCGCCAACGGAGCCACTGCATATAGATTTGATCAATACGGAAGCACTGATGACCCTACGATATATGCCATCAATGCTACTACCATAGCATTTAATTTGATGGGAGCTGGCGGCCACCCTTTCTTGATACAGGACAACACCGGTACAAATTATAATACAGGGTTAGTGCATGTGGCTACCGATGGTACAGTTAGTACAGGATCAAACGCACAGGGTAAGCAATCAGGAACGTTGTATTGGAAAATTCCCGACAGTATCAGTGGTAATTACAGATATCAATGTGCAAGCCACGCGGCCATGGTAGGAACTATCGTCGTTAAGAATTTCGGTACTATCTAATTTTGCTGTGCCTGTGACCAGTCTTTGATTCTGGTTTCTAATTTTTTTCTTAAATCTGTAATTTCTTGTTTCATATCTCCACCCATGGTAGGCAACTGTCTAGAATATACCATTTCTAGATGCATGTTATCAAGTTTTTTAATGCTATAGGTTAATTTTTGTAACAATTGCACAGTTTCATTTTTTACATTGCCCTCTGGCATAGTGGCTATTGCTGCCTCGTATCTTTCACAGTCTTTGAGAAATCTATTAGATTTTTGTAGTATGTTTGACATTTTCTAACTCCAATATGGTTTCAATTTTTGTACGGATTATGGTATTGCTCAGTGTATTTTTTAAACCTGTGTGTAGTTGTTTAGGCAAATGATTTAACGTAGCCCAACATATAGTAGCAGCCGATGTTGTAAGAAATTCATCATCAACTAGACAGATATAAGTGCCGTATTCAAATCCACGGTCCTCACTGAGATACAATTCTATGGGCAAAATTTTACCCACTGAGAAATTATTTAACAACGGTTCAGCATCTTCTAATAGACTACTGTTTCTCACAAATGTAGGCACAGTCCATTTGGCGTCTTCTAAAATAAGAAGAATTCTTTTAGTGTTTTTACTTAGGAATAGTAGACCGGCACGTTGTTGCATCTAGATACTTATCAAGCGTCTAGATCAAATCTCCAATATCCGGCAGCATATTCGCCTTCAAATGATCTCAACCATTGTGAGCCATCCCATTTGTATTGTACGCCTGTGGTCAAGTTGGTGAAATACTGAATAGTTGTCACTGTGCTGGGGTCAAACGTTTCTTGCCATACAGTACCAGTCCATTCGATTATTGAATTGGCTTTGATCACAGTGTCGTTACCTATAAGATCTTTCCAAGCATCTGGGCCGTCATAAGCAGTTGACCCAGAATCAAAGTTGTTCCATCCTGAATTTTCCACAGTCTGTCCCACATTTACACTGTTGTTAACATCGTCTAATACTAGGTATCTTGTGCCTACAGGAATTGCAGCAATACTTCCAAATCTTTCAATTGGATTAAACTTGTAGGGATCAACGATGGCAGTTACAGGTGATATTGTATTGCTAGGTACTGTGTCCATATCAATGTCTATTACTAGATATGTAGGATCAATTTCATTTACGGTGAATGTACCTGTGATTTCATAGCCGCTGGGTTGTGTAAAATGTATTCTACTGGTACCTGTATATCCGCCGTGAAGCTCTAGCACCTTGTACCAATCTAGTCTTTGTTGATTGCCTTTGTAAGGAGTTTCATCTAGACCTAGGGCTATCACTGCTTCATATACATTTAACACAGTGAGATCATACAATCCTGTAGCCTTGTTTAATATTAATAATACACCAAATCGATCCACTGTGTTTTGTATCTGAGTGGACGCACTGTCACCATTGAATATGAGATCTTCTAGACCTAACAATTGGCCCGACTCCCCAAATACATTCATGATAATGTTTTTAATGATGCCCATTTTCTTAACTTTGGCAGGTGGACTGATCCAGATAGGAGTTTGAAAATCTAGAGTGCATATATCAATATCACTTTCTGTACCCTGCGGAATAGTTCTTGAACTGAAATTTATGCTGCTAAGATCCACTACACTAATACTGGTCCAGTCGACATAGTTGTCTGTAGTTTGGATTTCGAGACTGGGATTAAACAATACCAAAATCTGTTCTAGCAATTGAAGTTTTTGATCTGTGTTACTGGTCCAAATTTCTGCTTTCATAGACAGTTTGAATGGAGTAGGCATGAGTCTTTCTACCGTGTATCCACCGCCCTGTACACCACCGTATTCTCTTTCGCCTGCCGGATTGATAGTATACTGCCGTTCTCTCACAGATAGTTTACTAACAAAACTATAGTCACTGAGTCTAGAATTATCCAACTCAAGACCGCTGATATAACAGGCTATTCTAGGCACCGTTGACAGTTTGTTCTCACTGTTGTCCTTGATCATGCTGGCAACCTGTCTGGTCATATCGCCGTACAACACAGGCACGTGTCTCTCTTCGGGAACATCACCTCCAGTTTTGTATTTGAATCCTATAAAGATTCTCATAAACTGTGTGACATATCGCCTTACTTGCGCATCGTAAAAATAATCCATTATTCATCTGCCTCTGGTCTAAGAGCCTTGCTGAGACTCTGTCTTTCTTTCACAGTGTGTCCATTTATTGTGTCGGTATTTGTATTGTTGATGAATCCAGCTTTTTGTGTCTGGCGAACGTCCTTGCCTTCAAATTGATCGCCTACTCCCACATCACTTGGTCCTAGATTATTCATGGTCATTCTTACTTTGTCTTCAACTTTGACCCATCTTGATCCGTTGTATCTAAACAATCTATAAGGAAAATAATCTTTTCTAAGACAGAATTGACCGTTTGCAGGAGCTAATGGAAAGGCTATACCGGCTGTGAATGGAGCACCGTTTGGCGGAACACCATCGCCTACTAGATATCCGTTATAACCAGATACTTCTGATGATAGTAAAGCGGTAGCAGCAGTAGATCCTACATACACAGGAGTACCATCAGTGTTAAACAAAAGATTGCCTGCTTCATCAGTAGCCTGAGTTTCTAAGCTAGCATCTAATAGGCTGTTATCTGCGCTGACCAGTACCGGTAATTTATTTTCGTCCACTGTAAGAGTGTAAAACTGTGTGGTGTCCGAACCACTCCTTGGAGCATCTGTTTCCGCTTGATCAAGAACTGCCTGTGTAATCTGCATTTCTTTTTCGTAGGTGCTCATTATGTTTCGTAAGCTATCGGCTAGTTCATAATAGGTAGAATTAGGAGGTGAGACTCCGGTTACTTCCTGTAGCACTGTATAATTTTTTCCATCCAATCCAGTAACAACATCGCCTGGATAATAGGTCACAGCAGCATTGTAACTACCAACCATAGCATCTTTGTTAGCAACCTGATCTAATATTTCTTTGAATTCTTGACTGTCGACCAATGGTTTACATTTGGCACGATATAAATGTGGATACCAAGTAACTGAGAAACCTTCCGCAGCCCGATTTACTTCTTCGATTACATAGAACCTTTTAAGAGCAAATTGAAAATCATTAAGAGCATGATCGTCTTTTAAGTGCGGCAGTTCTATAACATCCCCACTGATCAACTTACGACCTAGTTTCTCTATGGTATCGTTGATATGAAACGTAATAAACACAGTATCGTTTTGTAAAAACAAACCAAATTGGCTGAGATTAAAATCTAGATCTTGAAGGCTGTATACTCCTCGCATCACATAGATATCAGGGTCATACTTGCGATCTCTATTTTCGAGAAATAACAGATCTTGGATCTGTGTAGGATCGCTAGTATTATAGACAGGTTGTGTAGGGGAGGCAGTATTCCCAGTAGATCCGGGTCCTAGATATCGATGTATAAACACATCAGTACCACCAACCTGGAACATTTCCCAGATATTTTTATCTATAAATTTATAATCATTGCCCTTTTCAGGACGGTAAAGGCTTAGTCTTGGCATAGTCATATATTTACCGCTACGATAAATAGTTGTATGAGCCAAATAGACCAATCCAAGCAAGAAGTTTTTAATTACTGCAAAGCCATGCTAGGCGACGGCATGATTGATGTAGAACTAGATCCTATACACTACGAAACTGCACTAAACAGAGCATTGGGAGTTTTTCGGCAGCGTTCAGATAACGCCGTTGAAGAAAGTTATGCGTTTTTAACACTAAGACAAGATCAGCAAGAATATGTTTTGCCTAAAGAAATACAACAAGTACGACAAATTTTTAGACGTAGCATAGGATCTCGCACAGGCAATGGTACAGGCGGCACAGTGTTTGAACCGTTTAACCTAGCCTATACTAATACCTATTTGTTAAGTTCAACAAATATGGGTGGACTGTTAACCTATGAACTATTCAGCGGTTATCAAGAATTAGTAGGAAAGATGTTTGGATCATTTATTAACTTTACCTGGCAACCACAAAGTCGCAAGATTATGATTCAACAACGTCCTAGGGGTGACGAAGAAGTAATGTTATGGGTGTATAACACCAAGCCAGACTTTGCTATTATTGACGATACCTATGCAGGACAATGGATTAAAGATTATTCGCTTGCTAACTGTAAAATGATGCTAGGACAAGCCCGTGAAAAGTTTGCCCAAATTGCTGGACCACAAGGTGGAAGCAGTCTAAACGGTGCGGCAATGAAAGCAGAAGCCACAGCAGAAATTGAAAAACTCACAGATGATTTGATGAAATTAGTACCGGGCGGCCAAGGATATACTTTTATTATAGGTTGACCACGATAATGTTCTCCTGTATACTTTATGCAGTTGGAGAATATTATGATTATTGGAATTTGCGGTTTTATTGGTTCGGGCAAAGACACAGTTGCGGACTATCTAGTTAATTTTCACGAATTTAGACGAGAGAGCTTTGCATCTACTTTAAAAGATGCTGTATCTTCAGTATTTGGTTGGGACAGGACCATGCTAGAAGGCCGTACTAAAGAAGCTAGAGAGTGGCGTGAACAAGTAGATCCATGGTGGGCCTCTAGACTCGATATGCCCACATTGACTCCGAGATGGGTCTTACAATATTGGGGTACTGAAGTGTGTCGCAAAGCATTTCACGACGACATATGGATTGCCAGTCTAGAAAACAAACTGCGTAATAGTCGAGATAATATTGTAATTTCAGATTGCAGATTCCCTAATGAAATTGAATCTTTAAAACGTGCAGGCGGCAGCATTGTTTGGGTACAAAGAGGCACACTGCCCGACTGGTATGCAGATGCACTTAGTGCAAATCAAGGTAACAACGTGGGATTAAATGCAATGAAAATGCGCAAGATACACGCCAGTGAGTGGGCTTGGTTAGGCAGCGATTTCGACGTAGTAATCGACAACAACGGCTCTATTGATGACCTTTATAGGCAATCAGCTAGTCTAGTAGTCAGCGACAAGATCACCCTGTCGCCAAGTGATTCCTTCTTTGCCTAGTATTTGAGCACAGTTCGTACACACAGTTTTTAAGTTACTGTGGCGACAGTTATCTAGATTGCCGTCCATGTGAAATACTCTAAAAACTTCTTTGTGTGCTGAGCGAAAACCGCACTTATCGCATTGGTTTTTAATTCGATATCCAGATCGATACCATCTAGGAATACCGGACCCTAGACCGTTGGCCATGCAGATTTCGCAGAGACTTCGATAATATATCTTGTCGTTCTTTTTATAGTTCACAGCACGGGGTCGTTGTCCGCACCTACAAAGGGGTCTCATAAACATATTTACACCTTTTCAGCCCCTTTTTCAGCCTTGCATATCTTGGTGTTTTTTAATGATGCCGCTAAATAATAGTACATTGATTTAACCCTAGGAGACAGTCGAATGGCACTAACATCACCAGGCGTAGAAGTACAAGTAATTGACGAGAGTTTTTATACTCCAGCTGAACCAGGAACGGTTCCGTTAATTATTGTAGCCACTGCTGAAAATAAAATAAACGGAGCTGGCACAGGCACAGCTTCAGGTACCACTGCAGCCAATGCAGGTAAGGTATTCAAAGTTACCAGTCAACGAGAACTTGTTGATACATTTGGTTCGCCGTTCTTTGAAAAGACAGTATCGGCCAGTCCTATACACGGTGGAGAAAGAAACGAATACGGTCTATTAGCTGCGTACAGCTTGTTAGGCGTTTCAAATTCTGCATTCATACTACGTGCAGATATTAATCTAAATGAATTAGAAGGTAAAACAGATGCACCGGGAGCGGATCCAGCTGATGGCAAGTGGTGGGTAGATACACAAACCACCACTTGGGGTATTAACGAATGGAACGGCTTGGCTCTTGCAGACAGCGGTCAAAAATTCACTGCTAAAACTCCATTGGTACTCACAGACGCTGATCTTGACAATATCAACAGTAATGCTCCTAAAACATCAGTAGGTACAATTGGTGACTACGCTGTGGTGTTTCAAACAGCCGCAGGCGACGGAACATTTTTAGCTGAGGATGAACTGGTAAGAATATACTACAAGAGTGCAGGCAATGCTACTGCTGGAATTACAGCTGGTACTTGGGTACTAGTTGGCAGTCCTGGATGGACTGCCAGTCACCCCACAGCATTTAGTTCGGCAGCGGTAGGTGCATTATCAGGCACATTAATTATCAACGATGTTTCTATTACAGTAGGTGTTAGTCTAGCTTCTTGTGTTTCCAGTATTAATACATTGATGAATGGCAGCGGTATTACAGCCGTTGCCAACAACAACAGATTGTATCTATATAGTGATGGTACCTCCACTGCTACAGGTGGTGACTCCACAGCACTTTTTGGCGGAACTGGTGGTATTGTACTCAGCGGAACGGCCTTAGGAACTGGTGCTAACAAATTGAACATTGCTGCCGGTACATACATGTGTCCAGCATTGGCTCAACAACCACACACTAGCATACCACTGTTTAAGAGATCAGATTTTGGATCTACTGTAAATGCTCGTCCTACAGGGTCTGTATGGCTGAAAACTACTGAACCAAACAACGGATCTCGTTGGAGAGTAAAACGCTACAATCAAAGTACTGATGCTTGGGTAGCCAATGAAGCACCGTTGTACGCAACTCCGCACTCTGCCTTGTACTTTTTAGATAAATCCGGCGGCGGTATAAATCTTCCCAAGGATGCATTATTTGTGCAAACAAATGCCAGTGAACACGCAGGATCATATTCTGCTACTACTGGAGCAGTAAATGGTTTTGACGCACCAGATGAAACATTGGCCACTACTACTTTTAGAATATTTAAAAGAGCAGCCAGCGGCACAACTGCAATCAAATCTAAAATTATTACCACAGGGACAATTAGTGTATCTACACCAAACGTGGCAGCGACCGCATTGGTAGTTGGAACATATTACATAATTCAATCGCTTGGAAATACCAATTGGAACACAGTGGCAGGTACAAGCGGTGTAACATATGCTGTTGGTGATACAGTTGTTCCTGCAGTAGTTGGCACCGGCACCGGAACTGCGTACCTTGCTAAAACATTTACTATCAAACAATCAATAGTGGGTGATGCAAACATAAGCGCAGCAGCAACTATTGCGTTTGCAGCAATCAATGCTGACGACTCTTTTAGAATTGCTGGAGCAATAAATGCTGCTAACTATGTTGACTCAACAGGTGCTGCCATTACAAACAATGTAGTTGCTAGTGTTACAACCAATAACGAATTAGTGATCACACACAAGACCGGTGGCGATATCAGACTAACTGATGTTGCAGGTACTGCTATTGGTACACTGTTCACAGTCTACAATCTAGCAACAGGAGCCGGAACTAGTAATTTCTATGCATTGTCAAGTGGTTTGGCCGCAGGAGCACGAGAAGGTTATTTGGCTTCTTTATGGTTGCCATTGGTCAATGATGTGTTTGCTGCTACACCAGATGCTCCATTAGAGGAGCCAGCAGATGGACAACTATGGTACAATCCTGCCTTTGGCGAAGTGGATCTAATGATACACAATGGCACAACCTGGGTAGGCTATCAAAACTTTACAGGATACACCCTTACTGATCCAGAAGGACCGATTGTATCCGCAAGTATGCCTGAAACACAAACCGACGGCACTACATTAGTCAACGGCGATATTTGGATCAGCACAGCTGATCTAGAAAATTTCCCAAGCATATACAAATTCAACACTGACGCAGGCACAAAACTTGCACAAAAATGGGTATTAGTTGACAAGACTGATCAAACCACAGAAGAAGGTATTTTATTTGCAGATGCTCGTGCAGGCACTAGTGGTGGGTCACCCACTGCTGCACCTTCTGGATCAATCAAAGATTTGTTAACTAACAATTTCTTAGATTTTGACGCACCAGATCCAGATCTATATCCAAAAGGTATGTTGCTGTGGAATCTACGTAGAAGCGGTGGAAACGTCAAGAAATACAACAATGGTTATATTGACACCACAGCAGACAATGTACGCTTCAACAATAGCGAAAGTATGGAAGCATACTGGCCAGATCGTTGGACTACAGCTAGTCCTAACAATGAAGACGGTTCAGGCAGCTTTGGCCGCAAGGCACAGAGATCAACTGTGGTTGCTGCATTGAAGAGTGCTATCGATACCAGCGAAGAAGCACGTGACGAAGAACGCAGAAACTTCAACCTAATTGCTTGCCCTGGATATCCAGAAGCACTTAGCAATCTAATCAACTTGAACCTGGATCGCAAGGTCACAGCTTTTGTGGTCGGTGATACACCATTGCGTCTAAAGAGCGATGCAACAAGTTTAACTACCTGGGGTACCAATGCTAATCTAGCACTAGACAACGGAGACAATGGTATTGTTACCTATGACGAATATGCAGCGGTTTACTATCCAAATGGATTCACCACTGATCTTACAGGCGCAAATGCTGTAGTTCCGGCCAGTCACATGATGCTGAGAACTATTGCTTTAAGCGATCAAGTGAGCTTTCCATGGTTTGCTCCAGCAGGTACACGTCGTGGTGGTATTACCAATGCCACAGCAGTGGGATACATTGATTCGTTGACAGGTGAATTCCAAAGCGTTGCTCTAAACAACGGTCAGAGAGATACACTATATGATCTAAAAGTCAATCCAATTCCGTTCTTTGTAGGTACAGGATTGGTAGCTTATGGCCAAAAAACTCGTGCAAGAAATGCATCAGCACTGGATCGTATCAATGTAGCACGTCTAGTTGTATATCTACGCAGCCAGTTGACAAAACTTGCTCGTCCATATATCTTTGAGCCAAACGATTCTATCACTCGTGACGAGATCAAACAAGCTGTAGAAAGTTTGTTGCTAGAACTAGTGGGTCTAAGAGCTATCTATGACTTTGCAGTAGTGTGTGACGAAACCAACAACACACCGAGTAGAATTGATCGTAATGAATTATATGTAGATGTTGCCATTGAGCCAACCAAGGCCGTTGAATTTATTTACATACCATTGCGTCTCAAGAACACAGGTGAGATCTAATGAATAAATACAATATCGGAGCATAAGACAATGGCAATTACATCATTAACAAATTACTCGATTAACCCATCTGGTCCTGGTTCAAATACCGGTATGTTGATGCCAAAACTAAAGTATCGCTTTCGTGTTACTTTACTAGGTTTTGGCACATCGTCTAGTACAGAACTTACCAAACAGGTCATGGACGTTACTCGACCAAAAGTTTCTTTTGAAGAAATCCCAATCGAAATTTACAATTCTAAAATCAAAATTGCAGGCAAGTACACCTGGGAAAATATCACATTGAATCTCAGAGATGATGCCAGCAGTAGTGTTATCAAATTAGTTGGTCAACAGATTCAAAAGCAGTTTGATTTCCATGAACAGGCCAGTGCTCGTTCTGGTATCGATTACAAGTTTACCACTCGTATTGAAATACTAGATGGTGGCAACGGTGCTGCTGCTCCAGTAGTTTTAGAAACCTGGGAATGCTATGGATGTTTCTTGCAAAACACGGACTACGGTGATTTGAACTACACAACCAACGAACCAGCCACAGTGGCCTTAACTATTGTTTATGACAATGCAATGCACACACCAGATGCAGTTGGTGTCATTGGTATAGGAACAGCCGGCACAGCTAGACCAACAGCTAGTGCTTTATCAGTAGGTAGCTCAGGTATTTAATTAATACCCAAACACAAAAAAGCCCGAATTATTCGGGCTTTTTTTATGACTAAATAATTATATGGCCAATAAGTTTACACGATTTTTAAATAGTGCTCTCAGAGGACCCAAGGGTGTGGTTGGAAATTTTCAGCATGCCACACGAATATTTGTTGACAACAACTATCGTCTAACCCCTAGAACCAAATTTCTTTATTATGCTGTATTTTCGGGTGCTGAAAGAGAAGTTAGCCTACTAATCAAATCCACTGATTTGCCTAAATTTAATTTTGACATGGCAAATAAAAATGTGTACAATCGTACCAAACAGGTTTATAAGAAAATAAATTACGAACCTCTTAATTTGTCATTCCACGACGACAATGCTGGTCTTATGCATTCTATGTATTCGGCCTACTACGCACACTATGCCAGCGACGGCGGAAACAGTCAAAACGATCATCCCATGAGTCTGTTTAATTATTCTGGAAGTTATGGCATGGGCTTTGCTACCCCAACAAACTTTTTTAGAAAAATATCTTTATATACTCTAAGCAGACATAGATTTAACGGATATGAACTATTGGCGCCAAGAATTAAATCTTGGTCTCACGGACAGGTAGATTATTCATCAAATGAACCGTTGGATAACACAATGACTGTCGAGTACGAAGGTGTAAAATATCTTTCGGGCAGTGTGGCCTATGGACAGCCTGATGGATTTGCCAGCCTGTCTTACGATGTTGTACAAAGTCCCAATGTGTTAGGTGGTTCACTGGGATTAGGTAACGTCCTCGGCCCTGTTGGAGATGTGCTAGGTGGTATCGAATCTGTATTCGGTGATGTAACCAAAAAGAACATTTTAAAAAATCCAGGCGGATTTATAAGCACAGCAATTTCTCAAATCAATACTTACAAAAACAATGGAGGCCAATTCCCCACAGTAGATGGAGTTATTGGAGAATTAAGAAATCCTGCAAATATTTTGTCGGCGGCCAACACTGTTGGCGGAATTGTAGGAGCCAGTTTTCCTAAAATAGGTGCTGCATTAGGATCTATTGCAGCCACAACTGCCACTAGGAAAGTTTTGCAGACACAGTCAGCCAATAACACATTCCCATTATCATCTGGCAGTCGTAACGAAAGCCCAACTGAATTTCCATGAGCACAATTAATTTACCAGCAGTTACAAAAACAGACAGTGCTTCAAGTACAAAATTGTTTTTTGATACCTACGGCCGCCGGCCTTTGGAATTTGGCTCCAATGAAGTTGCTGCCAGCATAGGATTTTTTACAAGCAGAGGATTTGAAGAAGAAGCTGCCTTGACCACGGCAATGACCATACTGCGTCAGGCCAAAATTGATGGCGTTGGTGTTTTTGAAATACTAGACACCTTGAAAGAACTCAACGGTACACAACTTAGTGCAGTAGTTGCACAGATTCTTAACAAATATCGTCCCAACACATCTTCATTAGGATTTAGAGCCCTAAATGTTATTAAGATAAATCAAACTAGAAACATTTTACCATAATGGCCAAATTTGCTCAGGGAAGATTCGAAATGAAAAATCCTAGCAAATATGTTGGGACCAAAACACCATTGGCAAGATCAAGTTGGGAATTTGTTTTTATGCGAATGTTAGATGAACATCAAGGTGTAGAAAAATGGGCCAGCGAAAGTATACAAATACCTTACAGAGATCCGCTAACAGGAAAATATACCATATATGTTCCTGATTTTTTTATTACCTACGTTGACAAGAACGGAGCAAAGCATGCAGAAGTGGTTGAAGTAAAACCAGCTAGTCAAACGCTGTTGGCCAATGTTGGCAAGAGTGTTTATAATCAACAACAGTATATAAAGAATTTGGCCAAATGGGAAGCTGCCACTAAATGGTGTAAGCAGCAAGGTATAAAGTTTCGTGTGGTCAACGAGGAACATATTTTCCATCAAGGTTCAAAACGCTGATAAGTATTGCTATGACTAAGAAACTTGAAGAATTATTTAATTTAGACGACAAACAGATAAATGTTGTGCCTAAGTCTATTAATGAAGAATTAGTAGAAAAAGCCATAGAAGTAAAAAGTCTAGATGACAGCATCGAAGCTGTGAATCAAATAACCAAGAGTTTACCACAAATAGTTGAATTAAATGATTTAAATGACAATGATCTAGATAGTCTCGCCAACAAAGCTGAAAAGGCCTACGATGATCTCATGGATCTAGGTATGAATGTTGAAGTACGTTATAGTGGGCGCATATTTGAAGTGGCAGGCGGAATGCTTAAAAACGCCATCGATGCTAAATCTGCTAAAATAGACAAAAAGCTAAAAGCAATAGATCTACAACTAAAAAAATACAAGATTGATAAAGACAACAACGAAGATCCAAATGACGTGATTAACGGACAGGGTTACGTAATTACAGATCGCAATGAGCTCATTAAGAAATTAAGCGGAAAAGCATAAATACTAACATGAAACCATTTACAGAATATCTTGCTGAAAGCAAAAAAATCTATAACTTTAAAGTCAAAGTGGCCGGAGAATTGCCTGAGGCTTTTCAAGAAAACTTGAAGACAGCATTAGATCGCTGTAAATGTATCAAGTTAGAAAAAATTAAGACCACACCAATACAAGCATTGCCCCTAGACTTTCCTGCAATGAAAAATTGTGAAGTAACTGTGTTCGAAGTAATTTGTGAATATCCTATTACAGGACCAGAAATAACCAATGATGTCAAGGCATTGGGACTCGACGAGGCTAGCTTTCGTGTACGGGGCGGCAGTGAACCAACAGAAGCTGATCAAGTTCTGTTAGATAATGAGCCATCAGGACAAGCACTGTTAACAGATTCCAACTATAAAGAAAACACAAATGTTAAACACAAAGACTATTTTGGTGATGACTTCAACAAAGGTTTTTTAAAAGACCTTGAAAAAACTGCAAAACAACGTAAAAAAGATCAAACCGGGCCAACAGAATACAAGCTGCCCAAAGGCAAGACTGACAAGTTAGGCCTTAAAAGCGCAATGGGGAGTAAATAATGGACTTTAATCAACTGTTAGCCAAGATGAGAGACTTGGATCAACCAATCACACAATCAATGCCTGCCACAGAAGCCTGTGGTGATGCACCTATGCCTATGAGTATGCCACCGTCGGTGACTAGTCAACCACCGCCAAGTCATCCTAGTATGAGCGTGAATCTCAATGCACAAGGCATGGACAACATTGAAAGTTTGATGAAACTTATGACCAAGGTTAATCCAGATATGATTAACCAGCCATCTAAGATGATGCCAATGCCTGCTATGACTGCAATGCCATCGTTGACGCCACCAGGACCTAGTATATCTGCCATAGGTGATCTTGGTAACTTGGATGCCGGTCCTTTAAAGATGCTGCCAAATCTAGACATGGACAAACCACACGATGAGCCTGATGCAGATAATATGGGCGGCCCGAGCGATATGGACTCTGATAATATGCCTGGTGACAATGACCTTGACAAAGTTCGAGGCGATCGAGATGGTGATGGTGATCACGACATGGATGATCACGACGTAGAAAACGATGACGAAAAGAAAAATGAGTATGCCAACGAACCAGATGAACAATACAAAGACATCGACTATATGGTAAACAAACTTGCTGGTGGTATGAATGGCCCTAAAGGCACATATCCCAAAGTAGCAGGCGGTGACAACCCTATGCAACGAGTTGAAGCTGTTGATTTAAGAACTTCTATTAGAAATGAACTACGTGATCGTTTAGCAGAAGTTAAATCTGAAAAGTTTGATCCATTAAAGCACGTTAAGAATCCTACTCCGGGTGAGAAGAAAGCCGCTAAAGATGTCAAGCGTGGTAGCTATGCAGATCGTGCGGCAATGTTAAAGTCAGCCGAAGCTGATGGTAGATTAAAAGATTAAGGAGATATAAATGGGATCATTTACAAGAACTAACGGACTCAATTGTACAGTAGCCACTCTGTATAATTTAAATGCTAATGCATTTTTAATCACGGTGAAAAATGCAGCAGCAAGCGCACGAGATCTAAGAGCAGAAGATGATGCTGTAGACGAAACAGTTGAAATGATTGTTAAAGAAATTAATCCTTTGATGTTTTTGGTAACTGATTCATCGGCAGGAACAATACACATTGTTACTGATTTAAGTCTTTCAGCAGCAGATATTCAAACTAGGATTAGAAACCTAGGTACAGTAGTTGGCCCTAATGATGTTGACGTTACAGGAACTACCGTTACAGCAGCAACAAGTATTACTGTTGCTTAATATAACAACATAAACTCAAATAGGCTCTTCGGAGCCTATTTTTTTCAGTAAATAACAGTATGGCAAAATCACTAGACGGTAATTTAATTAAGAAAGCACACGCACCTCAGCGATATACGTTAGAGGAAGTCAAGCATCTAGAAGCCTGTATGGATCCTGTTGACGGTCCGTTATATTTTTGTAAAAACTTTTTAAAGATTCAGCATCCTGTTCGTGGATCAATTCCCTTTGTACCATACGAGTATCAAGAACGATTGATTCAATCATACCACAACTACAAACAGTCTATTGGTATGTTACCTCGTCAGATGGGCAAGACCACATGCGCCACGGGATACTTACTATGGTATACACAGTTTGTGCCGGAAGCACAGGTGTTGATTGCGGCTCACAAGTATGAAGGTGCGCAAGATATCATGAATAGATATCGATTTGGTTATGAAAATCTTCCTGATTTTATTCGTGCTGGCGTTTATTCATATAATAGAAATACCATCGAATATGACAACGGTGCTCGTATACAGGCAGTAACTACAACAGAAAATACAGGTCGTGGTAAGTCTCTTTCATTGATCTATTGCGATGAGTTTGCATTTGTGCAACCACCAGAGAAAGCCAAAGAGTTTTGGACTGCATTATCACCCACTTTGTCTACAGGCGGTAAATGTATTATTACATCAACTCCAAACTCAGACGAAGATCAGTTTGCACTTATTTGGACAGAAGCTCAAAACCGTTTTGATGAATTTGGCAATGAAACTGAATTGGGAAAAAACGGATTTCACAGCTTTTTTGCACACTGGAATGAACACCCTGATCGCGACGAAGCATGGGCTCAAACAGAAAGAGCCAAAATAGGCGACGAAAGATTTCGTAGAGAATTTGATTGCGAATTTTTAATCTTCGATGAAACACTAATTAATTCTGTTAAACTTGCAGAACTCAAAGGCATTGACCCCATAATGACCATGGGTCAAACACGTTGGTATAAAGAAATCGATGCTAGATGCACCTATCTAGTGTCATTGGATCCCAGCCTTGGCACTGGTGGAGACTATGCTGCCATCCAGGTGTTTGAAATGCCTAGTATGATTCAGGTGGCTGAATGGCGTCACAATCTAACTCCTATACAGACTCAAGTAAAACATCTAAGAGAAGTCTGCAAATACATTCAAGACAGAAGCACAGAACTAGGTGGCGCAAGTTCGCAGATCTACTACAGTGTAGAAAATAATACCCTAGGTGAAGCTGCATTAATTGTGATTAATAATATAGGCGAAGAAAACTTTCCTGGACTGTTTCTAAGTGAACCCATACGCAAAGGTCACGTTCGTAAATTCCGCAAGGGATTCAACACCACACACCGTACAAAAATAACCACCTGCAGTCAGCTCAAACATATGCTAGAAACACAAAAGATGAAGATCAACAGCAAGCCTTTGATTTCTGAATTAAAAACTTTTGTAGCTCACGGAGTAGGATTTGGAGCCAAGACCGGAGAACACGACGATCTTGTGAGTGCAACATTATTGATACTGCGTATGGCCACTATTCTTAGCGATTGGGATCCTAAGATCTACGAAAAAATGACTGAAAAACTCACAGAAGATCAAATGCCAATGCCGATCTTTGTCAGCAGCGGTTATTGATAAATATAACTATGGATGCAACAAACAACATTGCCACTGATCTATTCTACAAAATCCGTAGTAGATTTTCTGGCCTAAAATTAGGTAACGACACAGGTGCTATCACTATCAATCCTGAAGAAGCAAGATTCTTTGATTTTGATTATAAAGACGGTGAAGCAGCCATTGGTCATGTAAGTATCAGCCTTGCTGAAAATAATTCTATTAAAGTATATTTCTCTACAGGTATTACAGAAAGCATGGATACCTTACAGAAGGAAGGCTGGTATGGATTTCTAAAAGAATTACGATTGTTTGCCAAAAGAAGATTAATGAGTTTTGATACTAGAGATATTGCCAAAGACAATCTAGATCGTAGAGACTTTGCGTTTTTAAGTCAATACAACACACCAAAAAAATCACAACCAAATACAATTAACACCACTGTTGGAGAATCAATTATGAGCGAAAGCGCAATGTATGGTAGCAAGAACGTCAGCTTCCAAAAATTGATGGATACACGTCTAATCATCAAACACAGCAAAGCAGTCATGGACGACACTGCCCCAGGTAGCAGAACAAGAAACATTGGTGCATTGTTTGTGGAAAATCAAGACGGTGAGAGATTCAAGTATCCCTTTATTCACCTAGCTGGTGCTCGTGCTATGCAACGTCACGTAGCCAATGGTGGATTACCTTATGATGAACTTGGAAAAAGTATTGTAGGTATGAGTGAAGAAATTGCGCAACTAAAAAGTTTTGAAAGTTATGTTGTACGCAATGACCTAATGAATTCAATAAACAATTCTATTGTAGAAAGATCATCTCAGTATTTAAATGGTCTAAGAGAACAAATCAAAGCACTGGCCAAACAAAGTCATTATGAGGCATACAAAGAAAATTTCCAGGCAATGGAACCCGTAGAGATTCCGCAAGATGTAGTAGAACAGTACACAGATCAATTTACAGTAAGAAATTTCAAAGAAGATATCAAATCAGTATTTCCTGTTCTGTATAGAATAATGAAAGAAAACGAAATAGGCTATGACGACATAGTCGAAATGACGCAACCAGACGTAGTAGAAAACGAGGTTGCTGTAAATTACAACGATCCATTTGCTAAATTTGAAACTTGGGCAATGGGGCTAGGTGAGGCTTCAGCCATTTCCAGCGAAGACCAAGAAGAAAAATACGCAGCCATAAAAGAATTACAAGAGCTAGTAGGCCAAGCATTTCCAGCAGGTGTAGATGGTACAAATGCTATCGAAAGCCTAAAAGGTATAATTGAAGATCCACAATTATTTCAATCAATTAAAGAACAATCAAAACAAGATTCTGAACTAGATACAAGAGGTCTAGTAAAAGAATGGTTAGAACAAAATGCACCAGATACGCTAGAACAACTAGACTTTGGTGATTTTGTTGAACCAGAAGGTGAAGCGCCGGCGACTGACCAAGGGGGTGATATAACAGCGCCAGAAGCACCACAAGAAGAAGCCGATGGACCAAATAAAAGCGATGTTCCTGCTTTTATGAGAAAAGCCAAAGGCGGAGATGACTGGAAAGTTAGTACCAAGGATATAGATGACGAAAAAACAAAATCGCCAACTAGTTCCGCAGGTCTAGCACGTAAAAAGAAAGAACTAGGAATGGAGAGCCAACAGCTTAATGTTCAAGAACTTGCAGAATTTGTTCATACATTTTATGATCGTGAATCAGGCACATTCCCTAAAGGCCCAGAAGGCGTTGCTATTATGGTAGGCAAGAAGTTTGGCGAACAGGCAGAAATGGTTGCTCGCAAAATGGTAGAAAGAATGGCTCCACAACAGCAAGATCCGCAGATTGCAGAACTTGCTCGTATTAGAGAACTTG
>Ga0164294_10000174_pt1 | contig 60806 bp, 59 predicted proteins | sample GEODES005metaG_FD_111479 | JGI IMG/M metagenome (GOLD analysis project Ga0164294, IMG submission 111479) | Oligotrophic lake water microbial communities from Sparkling Lake, Wisconsin, USA - GEODES005 metaG | ecosystem: Environmental > Aquatic > Freshwater > Lake | place: USA: Sparkling Lake... | reverse complement strand
CGGCCTTGCGGCTTTTGCCCTCTGGCGCCTGCTCCCCATGATGGGTCCCTGTCGCTGCCACTACCTGTTGCTGGTGGCTGTTTGGGGAGGCCTCAACATAATCTATCTCGCCTGGTTTTTTGGAAAGGCCCGAGATCGTCACGCAATGAACTCTTTTCTTGAAAAGAGTTCATAACGATTTATGTCGTCTTGCGATATATCGATCATAACCCCGGTTTTTAATTCGATCCGCTGGATCGATCTGTGTATCCGCTCGGTGAGGCATGCCCTTCAAGGACGAAACTATGAGCATATCGTTGTGGATGGCGGCAGTACGGATGGAACTCTGGACTATCTAAACCAGCAGAAAGACATTCGCCTCATTTCAGGCCCAGACAAGGGGATGTACGACGCCTTGAACAAGGGCATGGCTGCCGCACGTGGCCGAATCCTCGGCCACTTGAACGCCGACGAACAATACGATCGGGCGGGCCTATCCTTCGCTCTGGAAAAGCTAGAGCAATCCAGAGCTGATGCTGTTTTCGGCCCCACCATCATGCTCGATGAGCATCTGAACTTCCTTTACCTCTTCAACCAGATCACAGTCCCTCGACCCATTGATGCCGATTGGCACATGCCTGTGCAAACCTGCTCGTTCCTGTTTCGTCGTCAAATTTGGGAGCGGTGTCCTTACCCTGTCGAATATCGCGTCGTGGGGGATCACGTCTGGTTCCGTCGTCAGATGAAGCTTGGGCTTAACATTGTCTCTGTCCGCAAACCAATCGGCATCTTCACATGGCACCAGGATGACATTGCCAAACGCCTTGGTTCCCACGGCGAAAACGCGTTGGCAGGTGTGAACAAAAAAGCCCTCTACCTACGCGTCGCAAAACTCTGGTTCCGCCTCAATCACGTCCTAGAAGGCGGCCACTTTCCCCCTCGCAAACTCCGATTTGAGCTTTTTTCCGACGAATTCCCGGGAAGGACTCAGCTTATTTCATTTCCTCGGTTGGGTCTTTGATTCTACCGTATTTTTTCTTGGCAGGAGGATTCCCCGTTCGGGCTGCAAGAGAGCCTCCGCCACCAATCGATGCCCTTCCTCATTCCAGTGGGCATCATTTTTCCAGTAGTACTTTTGAATGATTTGGCCGGCAGGCTCCTGATTCACAAAAACAGGAAACAGGCTGATAAACTGGCCGCCGTTCTCTCTGACCCAATTTCCCCACTCAGTCTCCGCACGGGAAGGCCTTGTTCCGGCCCGCACTTGCTGGGGCCATGGGTAAACCACCACCGTTAAGGGAATCCGCTCCTGGTGCAAAAAGCCCGCCAATTGAGTCATGTTATCTTTGGCTTTTTTTAGTCCTTGCTCGACAAAATTGGCATAAGGACCTTTATAGTCCGGCCAGTTATAAGCCCAATCCGGAATTTCGTCTGAAGCCATCACCCCGGTCTTCGATGTGTGCCGACGCCACTGGAGTCGGAGATTTCGAACCGCTGCCCCCACGATGACGAAGTTTTTTTCCACTTTGACTTCGAGCCAGTTGCAGATGTCGTCAATCCTCGCCAAATCCTTGGCGTCCTCGTGAAACGGACCATAGGGAACGGACTGGACGCAGCCCGCATCATCTTTTCGGTAAAATAGCTCGTCTTTCACATCCGAAATGTCGATAAAAACAACCACCCGGTCCACCCGCAACCCTTGGTCTTTCAGGTAGTAACGGATCTTTGCGGCCATGATCTCGGGGCAGTAGGAGGCCACCCCCGCATTTAAAACTTCAATCTGTTTTTTGGATAGTGCCTCCGCAACGAGGCCCACAAAGGTTTTCTGCCACGGGATAGGTCCGGCCTCCGTGAAAGAATCGCCAATGAAGAGGATCCTAGGCTCGTCAGAAACCATGGGAACGTCCCGTACTTTTCCATCGCGAAAACCAAGGGAGTTACTGAAATAAGGAGCTCGGAAGGGGCCATAAATGTCCTCCGAAACTTGATTGGGCAAGATTCCGTGATGATAAATTTCATTTCGGACCCGGTGCGGGTGGAGATCCTGAAAAGGTTTCTTCCAAAGGAGTAGGTAGAGTTGCCGAACCCCCCAATCTCCGGCGAGAAAAACCACCGCCACCAAGCCGGCAGCTAGAAACCGGAAGGCTGGTCTAGAGCTCATAGCTTTTCCAATTCCGGCAAAATATCTGAAAGTTGGCGAATCCGTGCCTCCGGCACCAACGGAAGCACCTTGGGGTTGCGAAAAAAAAGATCGACTTGGTGAGTAGCTGAATCAGGAGTCATGGCAGCTTCCAGAAATAGCAAAACGAATCTGGAAAGGCACGGCAGGACATTCGGCAAGCCTAGTCTGTAGATTTTCTGGCTGAAAGAATTTGCTCGATGGCCGGAAGAAGCTCCTCTGCCACCCGTGCATGGCCAGCCGCATTCCAGTGGCCGTCGTTTGTTATACAAAATCTTTTTTCGTAGGATTTTCCCATAGGTACAAATCGCGGGAAAAAGTTGAGCAGGGCGACCCGGTGATGCTGGCACCAATCTTCCCAAAAAGTCTCGGCCCGTGATGGGCTCTTCCCTGAATTGACCTGCTCCAGCCAGGGGTAGATGACTACAAGGAGCTCTGCGCGATGTGCCCTCACTAACTCAAGAATCCCATCCATGGATTGCTCCGCTTTGGTCAAGCCCTCAGCAATCACTTCGTCGGACGGCCCCTGATATTCAGTCCAGCTGGCCCTTTTTAATTCCGCGGTTCCCCCTACGCTTCCGGCTTTCCGCCAAAACTGACGGACATTCCTGCTTAGCGCCCCCAAGAGGGTGAAGTTTTTTTCCACCCTGACTTCCAGCCAGTCGCAAAGTTTTTTGTCCCAGGTCCAACGCCAGGAAACGTCAAACGGGGAAGTCTCTGCTAAGGAAAAACCTCCACCCGGTTGGGCTTCGTATTTCAACTCGTCCTCAATATCCGAGATATCGATAAAGGCCACCACCAGATCGGCCCGGAGTCTTTCTTTTTTATAGAGCTCCTTGAGCCTTGCAAGCATGAGCGAAGGACAATAGGAGGCAACCCCACCGTTGAGCACCTCGATGCCCTGCGGCGCCAGGGCGACGGCAACCCGCCCTACCGCGGTTTCAGCCCAAGGCACCCCCACGCCCTCTGCATAGGAATCCCCCAAGATGAGCACCCTTGGCTGTGGGCTGTCGAGGTAGACAGTCCTGATTTTTCCGTCCCGGAATCCACCGGAATTGATGAAGTATTCGGTTTGAATCGGCCCAAAGTATTCAATCCCGGAAGAATTTGGAACAAGACCGTGATGATAGACAGGATGGCTGCAACGGAACGCAGATTTCAAAGCGGGCGGTTTAAGGCCAGCTCCACTTCTCCTTTCCAACCAATTCTTCTTAACACTCCGATAAACTTGTTGGGATCCAAAATCGAAAGTCAAAATGACTCCCAAGGTAAAAAGTACCGCCCCTAGCCGATAAACGATAGATGGATGGCGCAAGAAATCTTAGAAAAGCGTGTAAATGAACGGGGCAGCGCCTGTACCACCTGCCAACAAAAGAGCTCCCATGAGAAGGAATGCTAGAAGGATCGGCAAAAGCCACCACTTTTTGTTTTCCTTTAGAAAAATCCAGAATTCGCTGAAAAATCCGCCTCCGGCTTTCGCGGCCTGCTCTTCGAACTTGGAAGATCCTTGATTGCTCATCTTTAACTTTGCCGAAGATAACTGGCCGCCTCTGTTCTGCCAATCGGCTTTTTCCACATCGATGGGACTTGTGGAGGACTGAGATCCAATGTGTCATGCCCTGTAGCACGCAATAAAATCCCAATCGGGGTAACCACCCCGTAAAAAATCAGCCCCAAAAGAACATGCGAAACCACCCAACCAATCGGATAGGTTAGTAGAATCAGCCCCACGAAAATCGGTCGGATGAGTGGAGGAAAAACTAACCCGGCCAGGGAAATGGCGCCTGCAACAGCCCAGCCGATCTCGACCTCATGCCAATGCCCGGTCTTTCGTGCGATCGACCACCCAACCAAGGCGCAGAACGCGGGAAACCAGATGCCGGCAAATTGCCGCAACTGTTTTTTCGCAGGATTCCATTGAATATCGATCATGGCTTCGATGAAGAAAGGGAAATGGAAGATGGTCGATAGGGCGTGCCCCATCTTCCATCTGCCAACTTCCATCTGCCCTTGGTTTTCATAGGTTTAATCTAACTCGAATTTCTGTAAATATTCCGCCCGTGCAGTGACACTGGCGACGGCATTCTCCTCTTTGAGGAGCAGAAAGTTTCCGATCACCAAGGCATCCATGTCGGTGTTGAGAAAGCAGCGGTAGGCCTCCTCGGCGGTGCAGACAATGGGTTCCCCCCGCACATTGAAACTGGTGTTGATGATCACCGGAGAGCCCGTCTTTTTTTCAAATGCCTCCAAAAGTTTTCGATACCGCACCCCCCTTCCTACCGTTTGCATTCTAGCGGAATAATCCACGTGAGTGATCGCCGGCAGACTGGATCTCCTATCCTTCACACGATCCAGACCCGTCTTTCCTTTGCCGGATGACTTTTCCCTGTGCTTCTCCAAAATCGGTGCGACCACCAGCATGTAAGGACTGCGGTGCTTCCGGTCGATTTGAAACCAGTCGGCGGCCCTCTCCTCCATCACCGATGGGGCAAAAGGTCGGAACGACTCCCGAAACTTGATCTTCACGTTCATCTGCGTCTGCATCTTTTCGCTTCGAGCATCCCCCAAGATGCTGCGTGCTCCCAGAGCGCGCGGCCCAAACTCCATTCTCCCGTTCACCCACCCCACGACCTTCTCCGATGCAATCAGGGAGGCGACCTCGTCACAAAGCCTGCCCTCCTCAGGAAAATACCGGAACTTCGCCTCCTCCTTTTCAAGGAAAGCGCGGGTGGCCGAATCTTCTGGCTCCGGTCCAAGGCATGATCCATGCATGGAATCCTCAGCCTTCGCAGTGCGCGGCTTTTCGAGGAGTTGATACCAAGTGAAGAGAGCGGCGCCCAAGGCCCCACCGGCATCCCCTGAGGCCGGCTGAATCCAGATGTCCTCAAAGGGCCCCTCACGCAGAAGTTTTCCGTTCCCGACACAGTTGAGTGCCACACCCCCGGCCAGACATAGATGTTTCATCCCGGTCAATTCATGCGCATGCCGTGCCATCTTCAGCATGATCTCCTCGGTCACCACCTGAATCGAGGCGGCCAGATCCATCTCTCTCTTCCCAATCGGAGACTCTTTCTTTCGAGGCGGCCCGCCAAAAAGTCTATCAAACTTTTTGGATGTCATCGTCAGCCCCCCCGCATAGTTGAAGTAGGACTGATCCATCCAAATCGACCCGTCGTTGAAAATGCGCACCAGATGCTTTCGGATCAGGTCGGCATAGACTGGCTCTCCATACGGAGCCAAACCCATAAGTTTATATTCACCGGAATTGACCTTGAAGCCGCAGAAGTAGGTAAAGGCAGAATAAAGAAGCCCTAGGGAGTGGGGAAAATGAAGTTCCTTGAGCAATTCAATCCGATTCCCGCGACCCACGCCAATGCTTGCCGTGGCCCACTCCCCCACCCCGTCCATCGTCAGGATGGCCGCTTCTTGAAAGGGCGAGGGGAAAAAAGCGCTGGCGGCATGGGACTCATGATGGCTGGGGTAAATAAACGCCTTGGTGTAGCCCGGAAGATGCCCCCTCATCTTCTTTGCCAAGAATAGTTTGTCCTTCAACCAGACCGGTATGGCCCTCAGGAAAGAAGGAAAGCCGGATGGCGCCAGAGCAAGATATGTCTCCAAAAGACGGTCAAATTTCCGCAGCGGTTTTTCATAAAAGGCCACGTAGTCCAGGCCCCCTGCCCCGATTCCTGCTTCTTCTAAGCAATAATTTACCGCGTGGGAAGGAAAGGACTCATCGTGTTTTTTCCGACTGAACCGCTCCTCCTGCGCCGCCGCCATAATGTCCCCATCCACAACTAACGCGGCAGCAGAATCGTGATAGTAGGCCGAAACACCAAGAATCTTCACAATTGTTTTACTTTACCGGTTTTTGTAGGACAAAGCGAATCTCCTCGAATCCTCCAACCCAAAAACACCAGATTCTCGAACAAAGGGCAGGACATAGATTTGCCGCCAAATCAAAGATTTCCCCGATCACGGTTCCAAGAAATCGGACCGGCCAGGGAAGGATGGTTCTTTTCAGATCCCGAAGTGCCCACCAAACGAATCTTTGGGAAACGAGCTCAAATCGAACCCCGCAGAAACCTCCCTGGAACTCGGGCTTGAAGTAGTAAGGAAAGGAGAGATCAAAACATCTCTTGTGATCTGCATGGGTCATGCCCCGGCTGAAGTGGGGCACCGAAATCCGAACTCGGCCTCCGGGCTTGAGGATGCGGTGAATTTCCCTCATCACGGAAAACACATCATGGAGGTGTTCGAGAACATGGCGGACCTCAATTAGGGAGAAAGAGTTGGCTGGGAAGGGATAGGGGAGCCGGTTGAGGTCGAGAATCTGGTCCGGGCGAGCGGCCGCATCCCGATCCACGTTAAGAAAACCCGGGAGAGGAAACCTCCCGCTACCGAGGTTCAGCTTGTCGGGAAGGCTTTTTTGGAGACGTGGTCGCTTCATGGATTCCTTTATTAGCCTTTATCTCGACTTTTAAAAGGCGCATATAAATGCACCCTTTCTTTAGGATAGAAGTGAGTATCCCAGGGGATTTCCAGCGCGGTGTCCCGGGGCAACCCGGCTTTTTCCAAAGGCCAAATTCGACGAAGATCCCGGGGGATGGAGGTTTTCTGGCGGTACAAAATCCAACTCCCCTCCAGGGTTGTCGCCGGCAGGGATTCCAGCACAAACCGGGTGAATTCCCCGTTCGGGCCGGCCAAACGCGGTGACATTCCAAAATACCAGGGTACCCCCGGGGATTTGCCCCCAAGAAGATAGACCAAGCCGGGCATATCGGTGAGGGCAACGATGGAATCGCCCGCCTGAAAGCCGCCAGTCCGCATGGCTGCGTCCAGCCGCCGGACAAGGTCTGCGGTAGAAGCGTCCACGATGATCCGGCCGTTCTCCGGGCCAGCTCCTATCCGGGAATCGAGATTCCAGACATTTCCGATGCGGTAGGAAAAAATCGTGGAACTGGCCGCCCGGGTCGCCTGCAAAAGACCGAGCGAAAGAATCAGGGCCCCCGCCACGGAAATATTTTTTTTGTCCACCGCCATCGGGGCAAGCAACAGCCACCCAGCAGCCGCGCTGAACACGGTCCCGTGTCCAGCATAGTCTGCCAGGGAGGTGTCGGTCGCAAGACCCAGCAACCACGGCAAAGCAGCACACAGCCCAACCCACCACCCCATCCCGGGCAAAACGGAACGCCATTCCCCACTGCGCCAGCCGATCCAAGCGAGGCTTCCCAGCCAAAGTCCAGCCAACACGCTCTCCTTGCTGAAATTTTCAGCCCCACCTTTCCAATATCCCCGAATCAGGGCCAGGACTACCGCAGCAAGGCAGACCCACGGAATGAGACGAGATCCAAAAACATTTTGGAAACGCGGTACGCGGGAGAGGCTCCAAAAAATAACCACCAAGGGGACAATCCAGATGGCCGCCCGGGCCACTCGGTAGAGGTAATACAAAAAATTCAAGCCGTACTGGCCCACCAGCCACCATCCATGACTTTTCGTTTGGGCAAAAATCAGCTTGGCAGACCACCATCCGGACTTGAGGGAATCGGGGCCCACGTAAAAGTAGCCGGCTAAGATCAACGTGGGAATGGTCCAGCCCAAGACGCGAATCAGCCAAATCCGCGCCGGCCCCGGCTGTGGCACGAACCACGCGCCCCAGGCAAGCAAAGGAAGGAGCGTGAGCGCGGAACTCCAGCGCCCTGCGGCCAAAGCCACCCATCCCACCACACCCAGAAAAACGGTGAGGTATGTGGGTGCTTTCCCCTGGATGCGGGCTCCCCGAAAAAAAGATCCCAGCAAAAGGGCCGCCCCCACATGGGCCAACCAATTATAATTGGGCGTGCGGATACCGTCGGAATACAGGCTCAGGGATGCCAACAAAAGCGATCCGGCGACCCAAAACCCGGGAATCGTGGATCGCTCCCTTCCTAAAAAACCGGCCAAGGCTTGCCGAAGACCGAGGGACAAATAAAGGCAGACCAGAAGCCAAACCAACAGACCAACCCAGCGAAAACCGGCCAAGGACTTGCAGGCCAACTCCCAAAGGGGAAAAAGGGCAAAGCCATAGAAGCTTCCATGTGCGGCGGAAAACCATGGGTCGCTCGCGACCAGTAGGTAGGCCCCCTCATCGGACATTTCCAATCCCCGGTTAAAAGAAAGGCCCAAAAAAAAGACGGCGCTGACTAGCGCAACAAGAAGGGCCCCGCTCACTAGCGATTTTTGGGAATTTTCGGCTAACATGACGGGAAGGTATTTTGGACCGGGGTCGATCCCAAGGCGATTCTGGATTTCAGTTTTCTTTCCGATTGAAGCGGTTTAGGTTGAAGGCTCTTGAAACAAAGAGGCTTTCTCCAAACTCTGGGAATGGCTGCTTTGGCCCCTTTTCTCTCGGCCGGATGCAGAAAGGGACCCGAACCTGACAAGTGGGCGGATCGTTTGGAAAAAATCTTTCCGAACATCCCCCCGGACGAAATTTTTCACTGGGCCAAAAGTCAGGCCCGAAACCCCGGAAGTAAGAACCCTTCTCCTTCCTCTCCTGCAGGCTCCAAGCCGGATCTCCATGCTCAACTGCGGTCGGCTTTACAGCTTCCCCCACTCGCTCTGTCGGCCACAGCTGAAGATCAAAAGAATGTCGCTTCCTCCATTCGATCCCTGCCGGATTTTTTACCTGCCAGCCTTCAGACCTCGGCGCACTTGGTCACATTTGCCAACGGGGCAAAGATGCCGGTTGTAATCCTTGCTCCCCGACAACCCTCCCGTGTGCCCACCCCCGTTTTTTGCCTGCCGGGACACGGCCGGGGATTGGCGGATTTGCTGAATCCGAAGGGGGCCTGCCAGGCCTTCCCTATTCGATTGGCCGAAGCAGGCTTTACCGCGATCTGCCCGGAACTGCCCGGATTTGGCTGTCGCCGCTTGGCAGGAGAAAACGCCTCCAAAACCCACGCTTGGATGGAGTCCTCTCTCCGTTTTGTGGGCGTCTCTTTTCTTGGGTATTGCCTATGGGAATTGATGAGCCTGAAAGACTGGGTCCGTCGCGTCGGTGCTCCAGCCCCTGCGCTGGGGGCCTGGGGATGGAGCCTGGGCGCGGAGTTGGCCATGCTATGGGGGGCTCTGGACACGGAAATCCACTCCACCTGCATCAGTGCTTTTGTCTCCTCCTACCTGGACTCCTTTTTGTCCACGCCACACTGCGGTTGTGGTTATGTCCATGGTCTCGCCAAGGACTGGACCCAAGCGGAAATTCTCGGCCTGATCGCTCCCCGTCCGGCTTGTGTGCAAAGTTTTAGGGGGGATATTTTCCCGTTGGGTGCCGCCGAACGGACCGTGGCCGAGGCCAGACAACGATATTCTGCTGCCGGGAATCCCAACGGACTAACACAGCAGATCTTCGATGGGGGGCATGAAGTCAGGGCAGAAGAAGGGGTCCGTTGGTTTGAGAAGGTGTTGCCCTAGGGCAGGAAGCGCAGGAACTGTTCCACCACAAATTCCGGGCGGCAAATTTCCCGGTAGGCGCTCGAGGCCGGCGACCCCGGCTGGAACCTGAGAAGAAGCCGTTCGAGATCCGCGCCATCTCGGTAAGGGAAATTTCCCTCCCCCAACATTTCCAGATGGGCACGCTCGGGAGATCCCGCCCATGTGAAGACCGGTTTTCCCAACACCGCAAACTCCGCCACTGCCAAGCCAAAGGTCTCCCCCCTTTTGCGGGCATGAATCATTCCGTCACAGGTGTTCAGAAAGTTACGCTTGCGCGTTACATCCACAGTCGGTGGCAAAAAGCGAACCCGCGGATGTCGGGCCAACTCTGGATGCGCTTGAGTCCCGAGGAAAAGAAACCAGATGTCCGGCCGTCGTAGTAAGCAGGTACGGATGACTGCCGGAACCCAGGGGATGTCAAAGGAGTCGCCACCCCCGTGCCGACCGAAAACAACAGACCCGGCAGGGATCCCCAACTCCCCACGGAGATCGCCGGATATTTCCGGCAAATCTACCATGTGGGGAATCCATCCGGCGGCACCTCCGGTCATCACCCGTGAGAGCCAGGCCGAAACGTAGACATAAGCATCTCCATGAAAATCAGCCTCCGGAAAGATGGCGTGTACCAAAGTTGGAAGGCTTCGGCTAACCACCCCGTCGTCCCAGCCGTTTTTGATGCAATACAACGCATCCACAGATTCCTGGGCAAGGATTTCGTCCGCCTCCCGCCAGTCCTGATACTCCCGCACGGCAAAGGTGGCCCGAAATTTTTGTGCAAGCTCCGGACATCGCGTGGTGCGTGATCTGGGCAGAAGTATCATGGTTTCGATCCCGGTGCGGGTTCCGAGATGTCGGCCATAGTCGTAGAGCGCGACTTCCGTGCCTCGGTAACCAAAATAACTGGAATGCAAGGCGATCCTCATTCCAACTTCCGGTAGTATTCATCATCATGGATGAAATTTTCTAAACGATAACCCAGCCGGCACAATCTGCGCCAGATGGACGGTATCGCATCTCGAGCCTGCCACACCAGATAACGAGGTTGAAGCCACTCCCCCATGGCTTCCAGAAGAGCCATCTGGCTTTCCGGCCGTCGGCACGTGACAAGGTTAGGGCTCTCCGGAGGACCCATTTTTCGTGCTTCCGCAGGGTCAACACCCCTTAGCACCTGCGCGGTGCGCCGGTTGGCGGAAAGGCGGGCGGCGGCGACGCGACGTGCCTCCACACAAACTCCCCGCCAACCCCGCTGTTCCTCCAGAATCCGCGCATGGCTTCCCACCACTCCATCGCCCGCATCCCATTCCCAAAAAATTCCGGTGGGTTCCCGGATCCATTGGCTGAGGAATTTCTGTTGAGCCATAAAAGGCTCAAAGTCGTGATCCCGCATGGCCTGCCGATCCCAAGCCTTACGCCGACACCGATAGAATGGTGCACATAGTAACGGCAAGTGTCGGTAAATGCCGTAGCGCAGGGGTTTCCAAAAACCTTCGGTTCTGCACAAGGGTGAAAGCTTCTTCACGATCGCCCCCACCCACCGATGCCGACTCCTGGCGTTGTCGGCAAGTTGGGCTTCCCAACTACACGGCCGAACTGGAAGCCCGGCTGTTGGTTTATTCCCATCTGATAGCGGCCGCCTGCGAATACAGATTCCGGGTCTGGAACGACTCTCTTCTTCCCTACCAGGAGGTTTTTGCCGGCCAGGAGAAAAACCCCTGCGATGGGTTTCCGCCGCGCAAAAGCAGCTGCCTGTCCCAGGGGCTTTCCCGTCCTCTCCGGAGAGGCATCGCTTGCGCCACTCGGCTCATTGATCGCTGGGAAGGAAACCACCTCCTCCTTAGTTTCCGCCACCAGCCAGATGGCCTGGAGATGAATCTGCAGGGAAGCCTCTATTTGCTGGGGACTTACCAATGGCTGGTTCTTGGGGGGTCCTCCTACCGCTCGGGAAATTTGCGCCAAAAACATGCCGGAACCGTGTGCGGATTTTTCCAGCTCTCCCGATTTTAGGCTAGAAAAGCCGGCGGCATCTTGGGTCCTCTGAGGGCCCGGAGGCACAAGGTCGTGGTTGTACATATTCGTCAGCGAGTCTACCGCAGTTTTTTCGGAGGGCGGTATTTTTTTGAAACACCAACCTACGTCCGCTGAGCCCGCGATTGGCTGCAACAGGCCGACCGCGACGGCACCAAATTCCATTTCGTTGTTTGCAGTGACACGCCGGAAGATCGCGCCCTTTGGGCCTCCCTGACCTCCATTGTCTCCCTTCGCCCGGTAACCTTGGATAATGGTCTGCTGCCCGCAGCCGACTTTTGCCTCGCCCCTCCCAGCAGCCTCAGCCAAATGGCCTGTTGGGTGGGCTGCGGGCCGAGAATTCTGCTAGAAGATGTCCACCAGCCCCTTCCGGAGATTGCATCTAGCCAAGGGCGGGCTTGAATGGAACCAAATGAAGGTTTCACGCCGAACCTCGCTCGCGTAAGGCTTTGCCGTGTCCTTCACCTTTCCCCAAGGCATCGATTCTCTCCTCGCCTTTTTTCCGCGCCCGGTCCTTGACCAGCTCGAAATCCACGCCAACCCCACTCCGGTGCACGCAGCCGAATTAGAAAGCTGCCTTTCTTTTTGGCGCGAGCGTCGCGTTGCCTTTGTCAAACAGTCCTCTTATCATGCTTTGTATCAACCAGGAAAATTCCCTTCTTGGGAATCCCGGGCTTGGTCTTCCAGCGGTCACATGGGGGCACTCGCCCTGTTGGCAGATCTCCATGCTGATTTTTATGTGGTTCGGCAAGATGAGGCGCCCGAGACCCGACTGTGGGAGACCAAGTACACCTTCTGTCCAAATCCACAGGAACGGGCCGCGGAAAGGAACCTCTGGGCCCATGAGCTCGAGGAAAAGCACGGTTCCCCTACGATTCCCAGCCCGCGGGAAATCGATTGGGGCATCTATGACCTAGTGGTCTGCATCGACATCCCCGTGGCCGCAGAAACCGTGGCTCGCTTCCCGAATCCGGTTTGGGCCTATTATATTTCCGAGCCCGGCATGCCTGCCCACAAACAATCACTGAAAGAGCCTCTCTTTGGATACGATCTTTTTTTGAACCACGGTTTCCGCCGCTTCCGGGCCCGCCCTTGGAACCGGTGGCACGTTCTGGAATTTCCCTACAGTTTCCAATCGAGAAACGCTTGGGAAAAACTGCTGGCCCACGGCGGGCTCCGTGACTTGCCCCGGTCGGGAGTTCTGGTCGACGGGCCTTCCTGGGACGAGTCCCCTCCGGACCCCGGGCAGGCCGACCGGCTTAAGGGGGATCTAAAGGAAGTTTTGCGTGCCATGGCCACCCATGCCATCGCCATCCGCACCGCCCAGTTTCCCCGCTGGGGGAATTGGCAAATTGAAGCGGTTTTGGCTGGATGCCTTTTCTTGGCCGATCCCAAACCTCTGGCCCAGATCTCCGGCCTGCTACCAGAAACTATCTGCTCCAACCTCGCGGCTGGGTTGAAGCTCGCCGCTCCGTTGCTCGAAAATCCCGCCGCTTTAGAAATCCTTTGGAATAAACAGGCAGAGGTGGTCGAGGAGGTCTCCTTTCGCCGACCTCTTGTGGAGTTGACCTCGCGGGTCCACCAGTTGCGCCTCTCTCCATGAAGCCCCGGGTTTCCCTCGTTTTCAGCGATATCGCCGGAGGAGGGCGCAATTTTTTCACCGCTCTTTTGCAGCCCTACTTTGACCTTCACTGGGACGAGCCAGCGAATTTCATCATCTACAGCCATATCGGGCACGGCCACCGGCTTCACAACGGGATCAAAATTTACTGGAGCCAAGAACTCTATGGCCCGGACTGGAAGGAGTGCGACTATGCCATCGTGCCTCATAAAACGGACCACCCCCGCGCTTTTTATCTTCCGATCTATGCTTTTGATCAGCTCCTCGAACCAATGCTGCGGAAGGAGACACCGGATCCAGAAAAGATTCGTGCAGCCAAACCCCACTTTTGTTCTTTGCTCTGTGCCTATGCCGACCGCACCACCCGCCACCGCCAGGAATTTTTTCAGGTACTGAACCGGTATCGCAAGGTCGATTCAGCCGGGCCCGCATTGAATAACACAGGGTTTCGCGTCCCGAAAAAAGATCGCTACCGCGAAAAGATTGCTTGGATCAGAAACTACCGCTTCAACATCGCGTTTGAAAACAGGCATCGGCCCGGATGGACCACGGAGAAGCTCGTTGATCCGCTCCACGTCCACACCATCCCGATCCACTGGGGCGATCCCCGGGTGAAGGAGGATTTTAATCCGGATAGCTTCATCTGCGCCGAGGATTTCGGATCCCTCCGGGAACTGGCTGAGTACGTTCTCCATGTCGATGAGACGCCCGCCCTCTACGCACGCTATATTCAGGCACCGCCGTTTCGGGACAACCGACCCAGCCCTGTCTACGACCTGGGCCGGTTGGTGGAATTTTTTCGGAAGATTTTCAGCACCCCGTTGCACCCCGTCACCCAGCGCCGTTGGTTTTTCCCTCTGACCAAATGGCGGTTGGCCAAAAGAAACAAGCTTCCCGGCCAATAAGCTTGGGGTGCGCCATACTGTGCCCTGGCCTTGGCCCAAACCCCTCCTGCCCTGGGCTTCGCGGAAAGTTCTTTGCTCCGCCGAGGTCCATGACGAGCCCAGAAAGCTTGCCGACGACGAGACCCAGAAAGCCTTGACCGGCTTGTCGTCCCTCCGCATCGCGCTGGTCAAACAGGAAGTGCAGGTGGCCCTGCCCAATTTTCCCGGAAAACACCCCATCGCGGATTTTATTCGTTCCGCTACCTCCCACACCGGTTGTCTTTCCCTCCTACATGAGCTCGGTGCCGAGCTGATCTTGGTGCGCGAGGCGCCAGACTCCGAGTGCCGCCTCTGGGAGCAAAAGGTGGCCCGGGACCCTGACCCAGAAAGTTCCCGGCGCTGCTACCGCGAGGTGGCCCGGACCCAGCCGTTTTGGACTCCAGCAGGCCCCCGGACCCGCCACGAAGTAGCCCAAGATCCGGATGAGATCGATTGGAGCGCCTATGATCTGGTGGTATCCATCGATGTCAGTGTTCCGGAGCGGCTCATCCAAAAAACCCGCCACACCGTCTGGGCTTGTTTGTTAAGCGAGCCGGGCATGCCCCTCTATCGTGCGCTGGAAAAGAGGCCCGGATGGGGCATGGATCTTTTCCTCAACCAAAAATGCCGGGTTCATCGTGTCCGACCGTGCAATCGCCCCCACGTTTTGGATTTCCCTTGGGCGTATCAGTCTGCCGCCTGCCACGCAAACCCGCCGGCGCCGGAGCGACCGGCAGTGTCTCTGGACCCACACACCCTGCCAGGTGATTTGGCCATCCTGAAAAAGGGCTTGCCCGAAATGAACGTCCGGATCTTGCGCGGGCTCCCCCCTTCTGACTTTCTCTCCGGCCTGGGGACTTCCCGCTACTTTGTGAAGATCGGACCCCGAAAAACTTGGGGTGCGATTTTGATCGAGTCCGCCTGCGCCGGGTGCCTCGTGATGGGGGATCCCAGGTCTGTCGAATGTCCTTCCCCGTTGCTGCCAGAAGCTATTGTACAGTCCTCCGACCACGTCCTATCCATTCTTCGCGTCCTCGAAGCCAATCCGGAGCAACGTCGCAGGCTTCGGGAGACACAGATGCGCAAAGTTGCCGAGCTTGCCTGGAGAAGACCAACCCTCGATCTTTGGAAGGCATTCCAAAATATATCGAAAAGAAAAAGTAGAAGATATCGAATGGTGACCTACCGAAAAACATAACCAGGCCTAAATTTTAGCGAACCCATGAAGCGTCGGGCACGTTCGGTTGCCTCTTCGTCAACTGAACCTGCCCCCGCCATCTATCCATGTCCTCCTTTGAGCTCGAAACGCAGAACTTCAGGGGAAAGCCTTCTGTACGGCCTAGGCCTTCGCCATGCGATGCCGGAATTAGGATAGGTCTTGTCCTCTAAGCATCACATCACCATCTTGTTTTGACCGATTCCACGGATGAACTCCCTCGCCCAGTTAAGATCTATCCTTTCCGAAGTTCTCTGCCCAGGAGATGACCTGGTCGTTCATTCTTCCCTGCGGACCTTGGGGGAGGTGCCGGGAGGCGCCGACAGTGTTCTTGACGCCCTGTTGGAAGCTGTCGGTCCGAGCGGAACACTCTCGATGATGGCAGCTACCCGCACCTCCTTCGGCACAACTAAACTTTTCGACCTTCTGAACAGCCCTAGCGAAACCGGGGTCCTGACAGAGGTTATGCGGCGGCGGAATCCAAAAAATCGATCGTTCGTGCCCATGACGTCCTTCGTGTCTGCGGGAAAACGGGCCAGCGAATATTTGCTTCCGTACAACTCCTTTTTGGATGAAACCTCACCTTTGCAGCGGCTTATCCAAAACAATGGCAAGATTTTGTTGCTGGGAGTTAAATTCGACCGTTGCACTTTGTTTCATTTGGCCGAGGAACGGCACCAGGTCCCCTACAATTTCTACATGCTGTTTTCCGGAATCGGGATCGATGCCGCTTCGGCAACCCAACCCATCAGCCAGCGTTATTTTGTCAGAAAAGACCTGAGCCTTTTAAAAAAACCTGACCTAGTAAGTCTTCCCTTTGTGGCAGACCCTTCATTGTGCTTTTCCGCCAAATGCGGGGATGGGGAAGTTTATATTTTCAAGGCGGCAGACTACGATAATTTTATGACCCAGCGGCTGACCGAAGACCCTTTTTGCCTGGTGCGAGATTGAGGACGCGGACGAAACAATCCTCGCCCTCTATTCTAGAGTTCCGAATTTTCGCTTCAGGAGCTTTCCCTTTGGTTGGCGGTAAAAAGATTAAATTCGAAGTTGGGCTCTTTTTTTTTAGAGTTTGAGCATGGCGTTCTTACCTAGGTTTAACCGTTTGACTGGGCTGAATTGGCAGCGCCACCTGCCGCGGGAACCCTGGTCGCATGCGGAACTCCTTCGGCAGGAGACGGACATCGGCAGCCTGCTCGCAGGCTCCCGGCCCGTCTGCATCGGAAAAATCGGCACAACGGAATTGTGTGGATTGGAGTATTTCGACCGCTGGATCCGTTTGCCTTGGCCCCGTTCCGCCAGCTGGCACCGGCCTGCCCAGCGGCTTCACCACACCGCCGGGCTGTTCCCTATCCGCAAGGACGTATTCTTTCGTTGGGCCGCGGAATATCGGGAGAGCATTGCGTTTTTGGATGTCACCGCCCAGTGGCAGGATCCCAAGGATCATTTGGGGGCCTATGAAAACGTCTTCCTCGCTAAAAATCTTCCATCGGTCCGCCGGGTTTATTTGGCTGCCCTTCGGGTGCGGTTTGTCTCGTGGCTACCCCAACTTTGTTCCCGTCGCTGGCTGGTGATCAGCCCCTTCCGCCGCACCATCGAATCCCAGTTGCCACACTTGAATCGGCTGGACCTTTACAGAAATGTGGAGCCGTCCGTCGTGGATCGAGCGGCGGCGAACTGTCAAATTCTTGCCTGTCCCCAACTGGCTTACATGGTGCCCCCGGTACACCGGGATTGGCACGAGGGCCTGGCTGACCTGAAGCGGCAAATGGAGGCTACAGATTTTGAAGTGGCGGTCATAGGCGCCGGGGCTTGGTCCATTCCCCTCGCGGCTCATGCCAAAAAGATGGGCAAGATCGGCCTGCATCTGGGCGGGGACACCCAACTTCTCTTCGGAATCAAAGGCGGCCGTTGGAGGGATATCAAGGACTTCAACGACTTTTGGGTGCATCCGCTTGTAGGAGACCGGCCGGAAAACTTTCGCCTCATGGAAGGAGGAGCCTATTGGTGAAAGCTTCCCTACAGGAGTCGCTGCGGCGTGTTTCCATCATACTGCCCAGCTACCAATGCCGAAGACAGCTGGAACACCATGTGGAGTTCATGGCGCCGGTCTTGGCAGCTTGCGGTCGTACCATCTGGGTCTCCAGTCCCTCGAATGACGGGACGCATGAATTTTCACGGAAATGCGCAGGCTGGTTTCACGGAATTTCGCTGGTGCTCCCCCGTGGGCTCTACCGTGCCTGGAATCAGGGGATCGCTCATGTCAAAACCCCGTGGACCTATATCAGCACGGTGGGAGAATTCGCCCTCCCGGAATTTTTGGCCCGGATGATCCAAAGAGGGGATTCGGCCTGTGCCGATCTGGTGGTTTCTGCTCCCTTTCTCACTCCGGCCAACATTGCCTTTACCCGACGCTGGCCGGTCCAAAAGCATAAGTGGTTTTTGTTCTGCTGGCCGGGACGCCTTCTTCCCCAGCCCTTCCTGCTTTACTCCAGTTTGGCCGGTGGCCATGCCACTATGATGGGATCCTCCGCCAGCAATCTTTATCGAACCGCTTTTCTTCATGATAACCCCTTCCCGGAAAATTATGGTGACTTTGGCGACTCGGCGCTCTTTTACCGGACCATTGCCCGGATCCGGGTGTCATTTTGCCGGGGCTGGGGAAGCGGATTCACCGCCCACTATGCAGAACGGGTTTTACCCCGGATGTCATCTTTCCGGCGCTTGGTGTATGAAACCAAATCCTCCCTCCCGCCCCCCGTGTGGAACCCTCTTTTTCGTTTTCTCGCTTTTCGAACGCTTCTCACTCGGAAACGCGGTGTCAGGCCGGGTCGCGGTTGGTGGTTGAACCCGCTCCTCTTCCGGTTACGGATTCTTTCGACTTGGTTTGGCCTGAAGGGTCCGTTTTTACTGCGGCGTCAAACAGTTCCCGCATCCAGGATTTCGGGAACCCCCGGCCGATAGAGGAAACCGGAAACGCCGATATCCCCGGGGTGGGGTCGAGATCCCCGGCCCATCACCACTGAGCCGGCCGGAATCCTTCCGGCCAAGATGCCTTGGGCCACCTGGGCCACTTCTTCCGGGGTGATTCCCCGGATGCACACCGGCTCCGCTTGGATGCATTCCCAGTGGCATTGGAAACAAGCGAGGGGTCTGGTCAAAACCACGGCGGCATGGTTTGGAAAGAACCGGCCGTAATCCCCTCCGCCCAGAACAACAAGGACAGGAGTTCCCAGAGCGCAGGCGAGATGGGCAGTGCCGGTGTCGGAAGCCAGCAAAAGGTCCAGCCCCCGGACCTCCCGAACGAGGGATTCCAGGTTGGTTTTGCCCCTCAGATCCCGGCATTCCCGGTTTCCAGAATCGAAGGATGGCGAAATAGGATCGCCGGCGAGTCCCAAAACCGCCCACGAACATGGTTCCCCTGCATCCATCAAGGAGGCGACCTTGTCCCAGTGGGGATATTCCTTGATCGATCCCTCAAGGCCGGGAGCCACTCCAAGCTTGCGTTTGCCTGCCTTGGACTGAGGGGACGGAAGATGGGTAGCCGACAAAACGGGTGGTTCGATGTCGCCGGATGCGCCGAGGTGAATTAGCAGACGCCGGTATTTTTCGAGCTCATGCAGATCGGGTCGGGCCAGCCCGAGGCTTTCCTCTTCCACGCCTACCTTTTCACGGATCCATAACTCATGCCACCAGCGGTGCCGTTTGCGCACGCCCCTCATTTCCCCTTGAAAAGCCACTTTTTTACGGGCGCGGCAGTGACGAAGGAGCCAGAGCATCTCCTTGTTGCGGTTGAAAGAGGGCACCGCCGCCAGGTCAAACCGACTTCGTTGCAGCCGCTGGAGGAGATCGTGCAAAACCGCCCGCTCGGAAATCCTCCCGGATTCAAAGGTCTCCAACTGCAGAGGAAGCTTGCTGAGGTCGTAGACTTCTTGGGTGTTTTCCGGAACGGCCAGGGTGATCCTGCATTCCGGAAATTCCCTCACAAACGAACGCAGGAAGGAGGTAAACAGAACCGCATCTCCCAGGCGGTCCCCTCGGATCAAGAGGACGCTGTGCCATGGGGCAGCAGCGGACTGGAAACGAAAAGTCACCTTCCCAGCGGGACCTGGCATGGCCACGGGGAAAATACCTGCCCGGACCGGTGATTCCGCTCGGGCGGCTGGCCAAAGAGGCTCAAGGCCCCGCCGGAAAAAATTCCGGAAAGTCCGCGCTGTTCCCAGCTCCGCTTGGCGCACATGGGGAAGGTAGTTCCTGACTTTCGGACAAGGCGAAGGATCCCGGGCCAGGCGCTCCATGCCGGTCACCAATCCCCGGTAGCCGTAATACCTCTCCTTGAACCGGATCTGCCGTTCATCCGCCAGGGCGTAATGCTGGAAAATCCAGCCCCGCCGACGGGTCTCCCGTTGGCAGAGGGGTTTCCAAAATCCTACGTCGATGACTTTTTTCCCATTTTTCCGCTCCAACACGGGAGGTTCATGGCTGCGCCAGTGGTCCCCGGACCGGAAACGCCAAATCCGAAGCCACTCCCTGCTACGGAAATTTCCGAAAACCCCGGGCCGGGAGCTCACCCGATCCCATCCGAAAAAATAATGGCAATCAAACCACCCTGCCGAGGTTTCGGGATGATCCCGAAAATAGCCGACGATCTCGGCCACCTGCCACGGCTGCCAAAATTCGTCCGCATCCACCTGCCATAAAAGATCGCCCTCTTTAGCACCGGCGGTGGCGGCCCTGACCATGGCGGTTTTGCCCGGCCACAAACCGCCGGAGGGCTCATCATGCAGAAATATGCGCCCATCCTCCCCCGCCCATTGCCGGAGGAATTCACGGGTTCCATCGGTGCTGATGGGACTAGAGGGTAGGGATCCTCCCTGTTCCGCACACCAAGCAGTGTCCGCCTCATGCCGGGCTAGGCCCTCCGCCCAATGCCAGCAAAACTCCAGGTCCCGCAGCCGTTCTGAAAATTCTTTCTGCCCGCGGACCCATGGCATTCCCTCGTAAACGAGGGAGAAAAAATAAATTTTCATTCGCGCGAAACTGGCTGAGCCATGCCCGCCAGTTCCTGACAATCCGGCCGGAAAGAAGACAACCAAACCAGCATTTGCCGGATGCGCATCTCAATAGTGTGTTTTTTTATAGTTTCCTCACGTCCGGCGTTGGCCACGGCTTCCACCTTGTCCGGATCGGCCCGCAGGGAGCGGAGAATTTCCCTCAGCTCCTCCGGTTGATCCGCATTGTACCCGAAATAATGTTGCCCTTCCACCAGCAGTGCCCGGCTTCGGGGTTGGTCGGCCGGGAGGCGGTACTGCAGAACCGCCGAACCGACGGCGGCGCCCTCAAAAAAGGCCGAGGTGAAGCCCGGACAGTTGGAGGGGGCATGCAGGCAAAAACGGTAGCGGTCTTTTCGCTCTACTGCCTCGGCAATGCTCAGCCTTGGACGATAGGCCTCCTCAAGGATGAACCCTTCCTTCCCGTTGACCGCCGCCAGCACGCTTTGCCTCTTGGCATAGACGCCTGGCAACCCATGATCGCGGAACTGCCCCCGAAAATAAGCCTGGGGTTCCTTCTGGGCATGCCTCCGGCCCTGGCGGAAGGTTTGGGCGTCGACGTATTGCGGCCACCACAAGGCGTGGCCTCCCTTGGCGGCAAAGACTCGCTCTGCGCGTTCATCGCAATAGGTGAAAAAATCAAATGTCGCCAAAGCCCGTTCTGTCTTTTCGAGGCTTCCCGGGAAGGGGCTATCCACTATCGCTTCGTCACAGTTGCAGATCGTGGGGATCCCCAGTTCCCGCCAGGCACATCGGTCACTTTCCTCCCGGTGCAACATCTCCAGGTGGTGGTCCCCGCCCAATAAAAACACGGCCTGGGGTTTTTTCTTTCGGATATCTGCCAATATTTTTTCAGGCCGCCCTTTTTGGCGTTCAATCCAGGCCTCCACCACGGGGATCCCCAGGCTGCGAAACCCTTTCAACCACCCCTCCCGGGCGTTCCAGGAAAAATCCTCCCGTGGCAACCCAGGCAGGCAAAGGAGAAAAAAGGGCTCCGCTGTTTTGCGAAACAAATTGAGTTGCCAATTCATCTAATCAGTTTGGGGAAACAGCAGGCTTCGGAAGTGGAGATAGTTTTTTTAAAGTCATCTATTCCGTTGTCCAGATCGGGAATATTTTTACACAGGTTGCCAGAATTCGATCAACATCATTGGCAGGCTCGGCGGCTACTACCATGGAAAGATCTTCCCGCCTCATCCTAGCTCCTATTTTCTGAGTAAAGCTTCACCTTCTAACTTCTCATTTTATGACTACGCGCCGGCTCGATATAGCTTTTTAAGCAAAACATTCTGGATGCATTCCTCCAGAAAAACCCCTTTGGCTGAGAGAACTTGTGGCTACGACGATTTACATTCTTATCTTTCATATTTCTAGGGGCTATTTTCCAAACATGTATCGCAAAGGTCTGCCTTTGCGAATGTGACTGGCCCCATGGTCCCCCCGCCTGCATCTCACGACCTAGATCGAATCCTCGTGAAATTTCTCATCTGCGAACCCCCATTTCGTTGAATTAAAAACCACGGGATATCTAGACCCCCGGCAATAATCTTCGTAACTTTTCAGCTGCCCATCTAGATAAGGAATTCTTTTTTCTTTAAGCCTGGCAAAGAGTGTTTTGTCACTTTCGGGGGACCATCCGTCGGCATGGTCTACGTGAAAGTGCACTTCAGGGTAGAGTAGAATCGTCTCAGGATATCCGTTATTGTGCGCTTGGGCACATAGGATGCTATCGATATGAAATGAGTACGCAGCGATTTCTGGATATCCACGCAGTCCCTCCCAAGCCGGCTGAGCCATTAGGGTGAAATCCCCGCAGGCGTTTGTGTGGAGTTGGTATTTGGATCGTATTTTTAAGGGAATTCCTTTCCTTCGAAAAAATAGCCGCAGCTTTTCCCTGAGCCTTGCTTGTAGTTTGTGTTCCTTGCTTACAAATAAGCCCTCTTCTCTAATTATCTTGGCATGAAGCAAAGAGATATCCATGCAGGCCCCACGTTTGTTAATCCTATGGGTATTACTGAAGGCATCAGCATCCTCGAAACGATGGGAAAAAACCTCTGGAAAAGAAAAGCCCACATCAAACCGGTCGGAGCGATACATTTTTTGTGAAGATAGCCCTCTTGCGGCAAAACGGTTCATGACTTGGTTGCTCATCATGACATCGATGTTGGTCGCAAGGACAAATTCTGCCTCCGCACGCCTGATGCCGACGTTTTTTGCCCACATTTGGAAAAGGGGCAACTTCGAGGAGTGGGGTATCCTGAGGTGAATTTCAGGCGGGACTCTTATCACTCTTACCCGGCAAAATTTCGAGGTGAGGTTCCACCCGCGGAACACCTCCCCAAGCGAAGGCCGGTCCGGCGGGGGGTTCCAGTCCACCACGATATATTCACCGTGAAGCCCATACCTTTCGCATTGCCAGATAAAGCGTCGGACCGCCATCTCCGTTCGTTTTAGAGGATCACCTCCATGGTCGTCGTTGCGGGAGGCGACCACCATCGCCAAGTACGGTCGACTCATGCTCTCTGCCCCCATCGGCGGTTGAGAAAATCCCGAATCGCGGTGCCTAGGGCGATGAACTTCGGTTTGTAGCAGAGACCGAAATCAGGCCTGCACTTTTTGCCGGATTCCCGTTCCAGGATCGGTAGGAGCCCGTGCCGGGTACCGCCCAGCAAGACAGTGCTGGTCATCACCACGGGGTCATATTGTTTTTTAGCCTTTAGGCCCCGCCCAATTTGCGTGAAGGCATGTTTGGTGTGCTCAAGGCTGAAAACGTCAATTTTCATATCATTTTATTAGGTTAATTGAAAAACACTTCTAGCTATTTTTTGATCCCAACCAAAAGCCAGCTGGGATCGATCCAGAAACATTCGGAATAATGTTCTTTGAAATAGCTCTCGCCAAGTTGTTTAATCCCTTGGGTAACACCACGGACTGAACTCATTGATTCGATCACCTCAGGAACAGGACAGTAATCGTGCCAAATCATCACACCTCCAGACCGCAAAAGCGGAAGAGTTTTTCTGGTATCGTGAACAACCAACTCCGGCTCATGCGAACCGTCTATTAAGATTGTATCAAAAAAAGATTCGGGAATGTTTGAAGTATCCCATTCTTTGGAAGTCGCATAGATTTGGTTAACACGACCACCAAGTCCTGCCTCTCGGTACATATGCCCTATCATGTAGGCCGAATCCGTTTGAATAGTTGAATTAATGTTCACTTGATGATTGCCAACCATTTCAAGTAAGCCTTTTGTATTAACTACATTCTTAGACGGTTCGCTGTAAACAGGATTGCCGTCTGCATTTCTTTCCCCTTCCCAAGGGTTTATAGTCCACACCGTTGCCGAGGAGTTTTCCGCCGCAAGTTTTGCCCCGAAACCTTTCCACGTTCCGATTTCCAAATGCCTCTTGGGCTGAAGCTGTTTATAAAGCTTGCCCAGAATTTTTGCATCATCCTGCTCCATCTTGAAATCACGTAGCTCTTTGCAGGGGTCTTCTGCGCATGATTTTGCGCATTTGATTTGACGGTAAAAGAGTTCTAGCTTTTTCTCAGAAATCATCGGGCTTTTTTAAATACTACGAGAAAAGCCGCCCAACTAGACTGGAGTCCCTCGGAGGTAGTACTGCAAAAAAGCCTAGTCCCAACCGGATGGGGGGTCTCTCGCAGGGGAAGTCCCCGAGGAAGCAGTTTTTTATCGCGCTGTATTATATTAAGCTTAGTTAGTCTTTTCACGATTCGCTCAAGATTAATATTCGAAAAAGAGCAGCAATTGATCTTTATCAGGTTGTCATCCTTTTGCGTCTTCCGGAAAAAGTCGCTTTCCTCGTAGTCGAAATACTCGCACCCAAAAAGGAGAAGACCGCCAGGACGTAAAACCCTTTCGATTTCCAAAAAGGAGTTCATTCGTTCTTCGTCGTTAAAATGGTCAAAGCTTCCGTTTGTGATGGCAAGATCAAGAGATTCACTTTCAATATTATATTTTGCACCTGCAGCTTGACGATGCAACACATAGGATGGCTTTTCTCCTGGCAGAAAAGTGTTATCGAGAAAATGGTATTCTTCGCAGTTCTTGACCAAATGGCATAAATCCTCGCTTTTTCCTGACCCAACATCGATGGCTTTTTTGACTTTTAGTCCTTTCAACCATTTTGCTCCGTAAACATGAATGAGCTCCTTGCATTCGCAGTTCATAGCCCATTTCAGCGAATTTCCGCAACCTGATAATCTTTTTAAAGATTCATACATGTTTATTCATTATCGCAACATCAGACTTCACTTCTTTTATCATTGAAACAGAACTTTTAAGGGCAAGACCTTTTATTGTTTTAATTCAGTTTTAGATGTTTTTATTTTTATTCTTAGCTGAGAAATGCCTTCAGTTTTAAAGTTATCAGCTGGAAGATTTAGAATCTTAAGATCTTCTGCTGTGAAGATTGATATATCTGCATCGCTATTACTTCGCTTATTTATATGATCACATAAATTTTTAAAGTTTTGGAACTCGTTTTTTATGCCACCAATGTCTGAATCCCTTTTCATCGTCATGTCAGGCCAAAAGTCCAAATGGGAGAAAAGGTACGCCCCAATTAAAAAACTATAACGGGCAGTCTCATTTTTCTCCGAGCAAAGGCCATGATACAAATTGTAAATATCATTCGCTTGAATATTATTATTCTTGAGAATTTGAATAAGGTTTTTGCTTTGCTTCTGAAAACTCTCGGGAAACTTTTTCTCGCTGATTCGAAGGCGAGGCTCAGGAAACAAATCATTTCTGCAAAGTATGTTATTGATATTTTTATTTAGTTTAAACTCAAGGTTGTCGCTTAAGAATAAATCAAGCGTAAAGTAAGAAGCTTCCAACCCCGGGTCTTCTTTTAGAATTATATCTGAAACCGTATCTAGTTTAAGATTATCGTCGCAGTAATATTTAAAGGATTTATATTGCGAAAAGAAAACCGAGAATAAGATTATCCATATTAATGTAATCTGCACGTATTTCATTTCTTTCTTGATCCAATCATTAAAGCAAAACTAAGAAAAACAAGCTGAGGAAAAGAAAAGTTTTCAAAGTTGTTTATCATGACCATTTTTCCTGTAATTACTTGTTGATTGCACATCAATATTGGAATTATAAATCCGACAAAAGCTAGTTTTTCTATTTGTGCTAGTTTTTTTGATTTTATGATTATGAATAACAAGGCAATAGCACTAAAAATGCACGACAGAGTAAATGATGGCGCTGAGCTTGAAAATACAAAGCTTTGTGCATGATTTTCAGATGAAACAGCAAAAAGAATCTTAACAACAAGACCTAACACCAAAAACCAAAGTTCTGGAACGAAAACAGCCTTTTTTCGCAGGAAAATAATGTAACCCGCAAGAATAAATGGTAAAAATGGGAGAACGACAAAGTTGTAGCAGAATGGGAAAACAAAAAACATCAAGTATTTGAAAATTGAAAAGTATTTCTTGGTTGTTTGGCCAATGGGTACCTCCCATTTTTTAAAGCTTAAGAAAAGGATCGAGAAGGTAATCGCCTGCGAGATTTGTGGTTCCGGTGTCCTAAAGATCCAGAAAGTATTCGTCTGGTTGTTATTAATAAATATCTGTGCCGATATACCCGGGATTGCGCCTAGTATTTTACCTATGAATTTGCCAATATTCAGGTAATCTAATTCGAGACAACTTCGGTTGCAGAATATTTCGGGACTAAATATAAAACAAAGGGTTGCTAAGGTTATTGATCGTTTTGTTTTAAAGAATAAAGAAAATAAACTGTAGCTAATAGCGCATATGATTGCTGGAAAGATTAAATCGCATAGAAAGAATGTTTTGCTACACGAGTTTACAGTTTTATTAATCAGTTGTAATACTATATTACTAGCAACCCGCTCGCAAACGTTGCCGGCTATCAAAAGTCCTGAAAATCCATAAAATCCCTCGTCGTAGGAATTGATTAAATACAGCCATTGATTTCTTATGTGGCTAAACCACAAATGCGGAAGGATTCCGGCACAACTAACCAAAAAGGATAGAGCTAAAGCAGATTTAATATTTTTACTATTTTTGTCCACTTACTTTATAAATTTCTTTAGTTAGTATGCTTATGATATTCTTTTGTTGCTTTGTTTGAAGTGAATAAAACAATGGGAGTCGAATTATGCGGCTAGCAATTCTGCTTGTGTGCAAAAGAACCTGTTTTCTTTTTAGATACTGTTTGCCTTTAGCGGATTGGTGGAGCGGCACGTAATGAAACACGCTTGCGATTTGTTTTCTTTTTAATGATCTTAATAGACTGTCCCGGGTCTTTTTATTTTTTAGCAAGACAAAATACATGTGGGCGTTATGCCGACAGGCCGGTGGTAATGTTTGCCGGCGCAAGGCACCAGACCTTTCCAGTTTTTGGAGTTTTTTGTGGTAATAATTCCAAATTGCCAATCGTTTTCTTGTTATTTCCGCAGCCATTTCTAGCTGGGCCCAAAGGAATGCGGCCGTCAACTCGCCTGGCAGGAACGATGAGCCAATATCTCTCCAAGTATACTTATCGACCTCGCCCCGAATGAAGCGGCTACGATCAGTGCCTTTTTGCCAAATGATTTCCGCCCTTTTTATAAATTTTGTATTGTTCACCAGTAGAGCCCCACCTTCGCCGGAAATGATGTTTTTCGTCTCATGGAAACTTAAGACCCCGAAATCTCCCATGGTTCCCAATTCCCTATCTTTATATGTAGCTTTGACTCCGTGGGCGGCGTCTTCAATTACCAGAATTTTGTGCTTGCGAGCGATTTGGAGAATGGTGTCCATCTCGCATCCGACCCCGGCATAATGGACCGGAACGATAGCCTTAGTTTTCCGCGTGATGGCTTTTTCAATCAGTTTTTCATCGATGTTTAGGGTATCGGGCCTGATATCGACGTAAACCGGCACTCCACCTCGCAACACAAAGGCATTGGCCGTGGAAACAAAGGTATAGGATGGCATGATCACCTCATCTCCTGGTCTGATATCCGCCAGGATCGCTGCCATTTCCAGGGCGGATGTGCACGAATGCGTCAAAAATGCTTTTTTTGAACCCATTCTTTTTTCTAGCCACTGCTGACATTTTTTAGTGAAGTGCCCGTCTCCCGCCAATTGCCCCCTTTTATGAGCCGCCTGAATGTATGAAAGTTCTTTTCCTGTAAAATATGGTCGATTAAAGGAAATCATTTTTCCCAAATGAAGTGGCAAGCTTTGGGGCCAACATTAAATAATAAATCAAGAATAGAAACGTTGGGTATAAAAGGGCTGTCGATTTGGGGATACTCCGGATAGTCGTAGTTCATAAATTCCAAAGAAATGCCCGCTGCATCGAACTTGTCCTTTTGAAGGTAGTCTTTAGCAGAAGGACCAGAGATATAGTGTGTCGCTCCAAGATGCGTTAAAATGCTGAGCAGCCGATCCGTCTTGCTTCCCTGCGCTGGCAACTGGGACGAACGTAGAAATTTTGTATGTTTAATCCCGAGTACCTGGCAAATTATTTTGGTGGTTGCACAAGTAAAGTCGGCGAGCTTTTTATCACGGCGCCCATAAATTGCTTCGATTAGGTCCCCATAGTCGCAGAAAAACGGCGCTTTTGAATAGTTTTGAATTATGCTCGCTACGTGTTTAGCAGCCCAATCTCTCGTCCAAACTATTGGAATATTGGCGATTTTTAGCCCTGTCCTGACGCATCCTTTGGTGTTAACGGGCACTGTAAGCCACTGTTCGCCATTAACAGTCTTGATTACGTTTCGGTTTCTCCAGCCATGCTTGTCGTATTGGACGCAGTCGTAAAAGACGAAAACATCCGATTTTTGGATTTGATGGAAATAGCCACGCCACGGGATGTAGCTTGGCTGTAGAATAACAACTTTCACCAGCGGTTAGTTGCTACTAGCAGCCTTAATGTGTCCATAGCGGTACATGTCGATCATTTCTGGCGGTATACCCCAATCATTGGCACCCACTTTGTCGTGTAGTCGTTCAATTTCGCTTCGATACATGGCTTCCATCTGCTCAACCATGCGATTTTTTGCAGGTACAAAGTCATGCTGATAATTGGCGTTCATTGAATGGCGGACAAATAATGATATTGCTTCCTCACGGCCAAGTGTTCGTACTGGACTCCGGTCGGGCTTAAAGAGGGATATATCGTAGCGTGACGGGCTCCCGCAAATAAGGTCGACAATGCACTCAGCAATTAGTGGAGAACAATGTAAGCCGTCCCGTTTTGTGGCAGTCGCAACAAAGAGATTTTCAATGGCAGTGCCACCAATCATTGGAAGGGTGTCCTCAGAAGTCGGACGCCATCCAACATTTACTGCTGTTAGATCCGAGCGATAATAGTCCTCATTGATTTGCTCCATCGCCGATTTTAGAAGCGTATATACGCTCGTCACTCTTGCATGCGCCATTGGGCTGGGCGCTATAAAATTACTGGCCCCTACTATCGTATGTTCACTATCCCGCGGGGTGGCGTAGATGCCGCACGCCAACCCCCGGTTCGGCGTTCGGACGCAATTAAACAATGTGCCTTCGCCAGTCCCAAGGACAACGGTGCAACCAACCCCATAAAAAACACGGGGGAAACTTATGTCTAGAACTGATGCGTCAATTATCTTGGTAAAACTAGCGCCAGGCGCCAACACATAAATATCACCAGACAACACAGCGCCATCCTCTAATTTGACGCCAGAAATCTTTCCATTTTTAGCGGTCGCCAAAGAGGCGCAAATCTTGTCTACAAATTTCGCCCTGCCTGTCCGCTCAAGTCCAAGCGAAACTGCGCTCAGTAGCTGCACTGGATTCACCCATCCTTCATTCGGAATAAAAACCGATCTACCAGCCCTCTTGGAGCTTGAAGGTTTGTAGTGTGGAATGTCTATGGGATTTATCACTTCAAAGGGCTCGTCAAATTTTAGGAGTGCATCCAAAATAGCATCGTAATTTTCGTCTTCGAGAGTATCAGAAGCTTGATTGTTGATGAGGTAAGTTCCAAATCCTCCGCTCAGCGACTCACCTGATTCTACCGATATCTCCTTGAGGCAATCGGGCCAAAGCGGAGAGGCCTCATGGTTAAACAACCATTTCTTACGTTCGATCGGGTTTTTAAAGGTGCCAACGTCAATTTCTGCAAATGAGTTAAACATGGCAGCGGCAGCAACCGACGCACAGCCGACGCGGTCGACCGGTCCAACAATGTCGACTGTTGCGTGCGCGAGCCTTTTGATGACCGCCCTTGCAATCATTAGGCCGACAGCGCCATTCCCTACCACAACAACTTTCATCTTTAGCGTTTTATCAGATAACAAAGTCCTGGATAGATTGGAGATCTTAATAACTCATGATTGTGCTTGTTAAGAATCTGTTCTACATAGACCATCCCCTCGGCCGGGATAACATTCCGAGTGAGTTGCCAAAACGCAATAATCCCCCCTGGGATAAGACGCTCAAAGATTGCGTCAAACGCCTTATGCGACGCATCGTAGCTATTGACATCAAAAAAGGCCAAAGACACAATTTCGTTCGAATATTCTTTTAGGAACTTGGGTAACGTCAGACGACAATCACCCACAATCACTTTGTGTTTTCCGAAGTTGTGTCCCATGACATTATTGCGCTCATGGATAATAAGTAAACGAGATAAAAAGTCTGCATATTCGCGACCGCCAACGTCATACGTTCCATCCTTGTGAATACTTGTCTCTTGGTCTTTTGCCGTGAAGCCCTTATATCCTTCAAATGTGTCAAAGCAAACTACGCGTCGGTTTAAGTGAAGGGGCTCATAAATCGCACGGAGGTTCTCACAAAGAACAGCGGTTTGCCCGCGCCATGTCCCTAGATCGATAATAATTCCAGGCTTTGTGACGATCTTTGAGTAGATGTCGGCGATTGCCAAAATACGGGCCAGAAGCGAGCCGCGAACAAAAAGAGCAAGCGACCGCTCTTTTTCATCATCCGTTGCCGGGTAGTTATTCATTATATTGAACAACTCATTTCGTGCTTGGATGCTTTCTTTTGATGAGTAGGTGATGACTGTTGACTCGTGCATAGTTGTGTAGGTTCCTTGAAAGTTCTTAGTAAGCAAACTGTAATTCTTAGAGTTTTTACAATTTTGCCTTATTACCCTCCAAAATTTACTTTCTCACGAATTAAATAGAGCGGCCTACCCTGTACTTGGGCCAAGATTTTCCCGACATATAGTCCGCACAATCCAATGACCAAGATATGTCCACCCGAACAAAGAAGGATAACCGCCATGGTTGAAGAATATCCTACTAGCAAATCTGCGAAAAACAATTGCCTGAGAACAATTGCTCCAAGCCCAACAAATCCCAACGTGGCGATAATTAGTCCTATGTAAATCACGCATTTTAAAGGCCTATCAGAAAAAGCAATTGAAGCATTTAGCGCAAGTTTCAAGCGCTTAATGAAAGTATATGAGGTCTTCTTGTCTAATCGCTGTAGATGATCGGTCGGCACATACTTTACTCGGTAACCAAACCAGGTCTCAAGGCCCTGAAGGAAAGGCATCTTATCATTGATTAATTTGTAATTATCGGCGTATTGTTTTGTCATTATGCGGAGTGTTGCCGTAGAGTGCGGAACATTGCCGCCGATCAGAATGTTGAAAAACCACACAAAGAACCTTGAGGTCACAACGTCCAACAAGTTGCTTTTCCTTGCCCGCTGTATACCTATGACTATGTCGCAGTCGCCAGCTTTGATTACTTCGATCAAAGCAGGAACTTCAACTGGGGGATCTTGCATATCAACGTTAAGTCGTCCAACCAGCTCGCCTGAGGCGTGATGGTATCCACAGATTATGGCGATGTGCTGGCCAAAGTTGCGACTTAAATCGATAGTTTTTACAAACGAATGCTTCTTTGCGACTTTATGTAGAAGTTGCAACGAATTATCCGTGCTTCCGTCATTAACAAATATAAGTTCAAGGTCTTCATTAATACTTTGTTTTTTAAGATACCCCATGAAAACTCTTTGAAACTCAAAACAAAAAGCGTCGGCCAAATAGCCGTCATTAAAGATCGGAATAATAAATGAGTATTTCATTAGATTTATTTTATAATATTTGTATTCTTAGATTTATAAATTAGTGATTTCCAATTTTTCGCGCAACTAATAAACAGCTGGCACCAAAACAAGATGGCCTTTTTTTTTCAATTCTAGTTAATTCAGAATAAAAGCTTTTTTTGATTAACGCCGAGAAAAGACCTCCGTTAGGCAGATGAGCTTTTTTTGAAACATTTCTTTCCAAGATACCTAAATAATACGGCAAAGCTCTAAAAAGAAAAATTGGCAAAACTAGGAGCTTGAAAATATATGTGCCGAAGATCAGTGAAAACCCAGCAGAATCTAGTTTTTGTTCTAATTCAATCAGTCTGTATCTGCGAAAATGCCCTGCATTAACATCATTTTGTGACCAAATAATATTATAGGCGGGTACTGTTAAATAGATTAATCCTTGTGGCTTTAAGGATTGTCGCGCTTTTTTCAGGATATTTAGATCGTCTTTTATATGCTCTAATACATCGAAAAGTCCTATCGCTGAGAGACTCCCTTTTTTAAAGTTTGTAGATTCAATAGTTCCACAAATTATATGATCTAAGCCTCTTTTTTTTGCGTTTTTTACACCACTCATGCTTGGTTCTAAAACAACAACACCCCAACCTGCATCTGCTATACTCTTAGCCACAAATCCATTTCCACCTCCTAGATCAAAAATTGGGCCTTTCCCTTTCGGGGGAAACTTTTTAATTAGCTGAATAATGCACTTATTGCGGTGTTCAAACCAAAACGACTTGTCCTCTATCCCGAAGCACTGTTCGTTACCTTTAGCAGGATAGGATACTTTATTAGTTTTCGAAGCATACCAGATTCCGTCTTGGCGTTTTTTTAAACTATTCGTATAGTGAGATAAGCACACTTTCTTTCCGAAAGGTTTCTTTGACTTGGCCGCGGTAACTTTAGCTACTGTTTTACGCACCATGAAATAATATACTCGTGGAGAACTTTGAAGCTTCTTTTTCTACGGACAAAATATTTCTTTTTTAGCAGGCCCTCCAATGCATTTTCAGTCCGAGGAAAGCTTCCACGATCAAGAAACCACAAGAGTCTTCCTTCAATATTCCTTGGATTCCAAATGGCGTCGTAAAATAGGAGTTGGCCGCCATTGCGCAACACTCTGCTTATTTCATTTAACACGCATTCTAGCTCTGATGTCTCAAGGTGGTGTGATACAGCCGAAAGAATACATAGGTCATAGGTTTCTTCTGCAGCAGGAATGTCTATTGCTGATGCTTTTATCGTCTTATCTTTCGGAAACTTTCTTTGGAAACCCTTCAATTTTTGAGTGTCGCAGTCAAGACACGTGTAATTCCATGAGCTTGGAAGAAGGGGCCTTAGAAGACCCGTGCCTCCTCCTACATCCAGCACAGACCCAATCGCAGACAAAGACGACATCTCTTCCTTTAATATCTTTTGACAAATATTACTGCCAACAAGTTTTTGGGTGGCGTCGTAAACAGTTGGATTAGCAACAATTTTGTGAATCCACCATAGGCTTTTTTTTTATATCTCATAAAAGATTTTTTCTATTCTTTATGGTTCTTGTGAAAAAAAGATTCAGGCCTCTCTTTCCATTGCGATAATAAATCGAGGTATGTTTTATATCCCTGCATATAGGCAGCTGTATCCAAAAAAGATTTTTTGAAGGACTCTCGAACATCAAGACTCAATAATAACTGTGCGGCACTATCAATCTGGTTATGAAGGGTCATCAGAGTGATCTGTTTTATATTTTTCGCTAATGAGAGAGCGGGAGGATTTTGATTAAGGAAATATACAGCATCTCCTTGCGTCACTGCGCCAGTTATTGTTTGACCGAAGAAATCGCCTTCAAAGCGTCCCGGCAATGCGTTTTTTGTGTAGCGTCGTACGCTTAGATCGTAGAGCTCGAATCCGTTTTTTCGCATGAGACGATCCATATTGTGAAATGTGTGGTCGCTTGGATTAGTAGTTCCATTGAAATTAACCTCCAGCTTGAATGCAAGGACCTGTAATTGCGCAAGGCTTGACTCTAGGGCCATAAGAATATCAAAATCAGGGCCGTCCACATCGATTTTGATAAAATCAACATGTGCATACTTATTTTCCTGCAGAATCTTTTCAATATTTGCATAATCGGGTCTTGATCGATTCGCCAAAGGATTTTTATTTTCTTGGCTTCGATAATACGCATCCCAAGCACTTGTTTTGGCAAAAATCTTGTGACTCTCACAAACAAATGGCGTCCCTCTCGCTGTCCGGATCGGATGATCTGGTGACAGGTCTAGGTTGCCTGCAAGGTATTTTATAGCTTTATTTTTCTCTTCTTTATTTAGTTTTTCTACTTCTTCAACATTTAAATCGATTCCAATCACCTTTAAATACGGCTCTAGCAGTCGCCAATCCGCACTAATTCCGCCAGAGCAACCCAGATCAAGCATGTGAAACGGTTCTTTTGTCAGCTCTACTTGAAATTCTTTTTTGATTATCTCAATTAATTTATTCATGATTATCAGGCATATTGATTAGCTTTGCCCTTTTGCGACGACACTATTCTGATCCAGACCATGGTCCGCTTTAGTCATTGGAGGGAGCTCCTCTTTTAGGGTTACCTGGCTCACTGTTCCGCTGGCTTTCTGTTTTCAATGATCGCACTTGGCAGGATGAGAAGCAGATTTAAGAGGGCAGTGGAATATGATCCTTAGGGTCTGCATAGCTTTTGTTTAAATAAATCCGAGGTTTTAACTGAGTTTTTTTGGGGCTCATCATGGGTTTTTATTGAATTTTCGAGTTCCATCATTGCGCCAACGGCTTGACCAGCCTCATCGAAACCAGGCCATCCGCAATTGCCTGCGAGACGATCCGATAGCCCGGTGAATCTGCACCCATCTCGCAGTGAATTTGATCCGCATAAACGGATTGGGCTGTTTTTGAAAACACCTCCACTAAGCTGAGGAAGGGATAATTCCCCCTCCTCCCGGCATCCCGGTAAGCCTCCTCCAACCGACCATAGACATCCGCGTATCCCAAATCCCCGACTTTTCGTCTTTCTTCAGGCGTTAAGGCTTTCCCGATGGCTGGACAGGGCTGTAGAAAAGACGCATATTCGCAACCTTGTTGGCGCGCGATTACTGCGTTGAGCTGGAGATACCGTCTCAGCTCAGAAAGCTGAGCCCTCTGTCTTTCCTGAGTGAAATTATCCCCATCTTGGCCCGGAGGATACTGGAACAGGGTCGTGGGGTTTTGTGCACTCCGGGACCGCTTATCAACAAACTGGGCCAAGGCCACTGACCCCCGGCCAAAAGCGTAGCCAAGCCAGAGGCGGTTTAGTCCCGGTGTTTTTTCCACCCCCCGCGTTAAGGCGCCCGCCGCCCATAAGCCAACCAATGCGGCTTGATGGTGAAACCCCAGAGGACTGACAGTCCGGTAGTTTGGGCAGGGCATTTCGAGATAATTCGAATCGCCCTTTACAACATAGTGTTCATTAAACCCATCGATATTGATCACAAGGTCAAATCGATTGGCATTCAGTAAAATCTGAATGCTTTGTTGCGGAAGCTTCCATCCCCCATCCGCGCCGTTGTAAACTCGGATCGGCCTGCCATCGGCAGCAACATACTTCTCCTCCAATTTGCGGCATAAGGCACCACTCTCAGGCTGAACACCCGCCAGCTGACAGGCCACCGACCCGCCTGTCACCAGAACTTGGAAGACTTTCGGATTCCTCGATTCCGGAAAATCCCTGCCGTAAAAGCCCTGCCGGTTGACGCTTGGTCCAGGTTTGTGCACATGCGCCAGATAAGGGTGGGAGGCCAAGGTGGCAGTATAACCCGCCAAAGTGGCCCCTGCTTCCGCCGCAAACGCGTTTTGACCTTTCCAGGCTTCGCCAGCCGAAAAAAATTCGCCGTGGCGCAAGAGCCAGGCCACCCGGCCGCCAACCTCCGCGATGGCGAGGCACAGAAAGATGGAAAAACAAACCTTGAGCCAAACCCTGCCTCCCTTCCGCCTCACGAAAGACCTCCTATCTGGACAGGGACAAAGTTGATCGGCGCGTAAAACTCGGCCGCCTCAGTGTGATCCGGGACGGGCAAGGGCCCCAGCGGTGGGCAACGAAAGATCACAAATTCCCGCGGGGAGCAAAAGCTCAATAAATCGCAGAAAACCGTGCGGTTGTCCTGGTTCCAACGTCCGAACTCAAACGACATGGAGGAGGTGGAATCGGTTATTTTTTTTCACCGGTGTGTTCGCGGTGGGTTGCATCCCAGTAGCCCTCGGCCCATGGCCGGGTAAAGGTGCGACCGTTTTTCATCCGGTAATCCGGAAGGGAATCCTGGCTGGCCTTCCGGAAAATCAGAAACTCACGAGCCACCTCCATGCGAAGCGGGCGGAACCGAGCCCGCAGGTTACGCCAAGCGGCACGCAGTCCCCGGGACACCGGCGGGGAAGCAAACGGCTCAACTCCAGCCTGGAGTCCCGGCCGAAACGTCGCCGCCTTCTCCAAAACGAATCCGAGGGAGTCCAGGGTAGTCGTGAGGGCCTTGCGGTTGAAAAAAGTGCAGGAAGTCGGCTCATCATAGGGGCTGCCTTCGACTGGGCAGTAAAGAAGCTCCTGTTCGGCCAGATGGGGAGTCGAAAGGGTGGCGGTTTCCAAAGCCAAAACCCCCCCGGGGGTAACGCAGTCCAGCACCTTTCGGATCCCGTGGAACGGATAGCGCAGATGGTAAAGCACCCCGAACCAGAGGATGACGTCGAAACGGCCTTCCCGCCCCGGATCCAGTTGGTAGAGGTTCAATTCGGCCAAATGGATCCGGGAACGGAAAAAGGGGATAAGAAAGTTGGCCAACCCGGGAGACAGGTCGTTGTCTATTCCTACGACCTCGCGGGCTCCCGCCCGCTCCGCGTGAAGCGAAAACAGCCCGTCCCGACATCCGATGTCCAGCACCCGTTTGTTACGAAAATCTACTGCCTTCAGGCAGTTGAGGTTGAAATCCCACATGTTCTTGAAATGGGGACAGGCAGAGGGTGTGATCAGGCCGGGCAAAACCTCGATCTCATGGTACCAGCGGTACTTCGAAATCTCCGCGCGCACCTCCTCGGGTCTCATCCCAAGTTGATTCATGGCCGGTCACCCCCCGCCGTCCGGGCCAGTGCCCGGGGAGAAAAGAAGACCCTGCTCATGCTTTTTCTGTTAGGATCCACGTCATGCAAAAGTTTAGAAGAATTTGGCGTTTTGGCCTGCCTTTTTTGCGACCCGAACTGCTGGGCCGAAATGGGGCTTTTGCCCAGATGGCTCGGCGGAAGGGTCTGGAGGCCAAGACCCCTTGAGACTGCGGGAAATCTGGAAAAAGGCCAGACGGACCGCGAAAATCCGAGACTATCTTCGCGCGGGCCGGGTCCCTTGGAGCCGGGGATACGAGGAGTACCGGGAGGATCAGCTCGAGTTGACCCTTCGCCCTGGAAACCCTCATCCAGATCCCCTGCCCGAGGGCTTTGGAACCGGTTTGGACGAGAGGATTGTGGAGATCCCGTGGCTGTTTTCTCGCCTGCCCAGCGGGGCTGCCCGCCTGTTGGACGCGGGCTCCACCCTCAACCGGGAGATCTGCTTGGAGCACCCTCTGCTCCGCCAACGGAAAGTTCATGTCTGCACCCTGGAGCCGGAGGCGGACTGTTTCTGGCAAAAGGGGGTTTCCTACCTCTTCGAGGATTTGCGCCGCTTGCCTTACCGGGACGGCTGGTTTGACGAGGTCGCCTGCCTCTCCGTCCTTGAGCACATCGGCATGGATAACACCCGCCATTACACCAAGGATGCTAGGTTCCAAGAGGCTGCCCCGGACGGAGCTATCTTTGCGATGAAGGAGTTTTCCCGGGTTTTGCGCCCGGGGGGAGCTTTGTACCTCACCGTGCCTTTTGGGCGTGCCGTTTCCCACGGCTGGTTGAGGATTTTTGACCGTGCGGGATTGGAGGAACTTCTCGGAAGTTTCCCGGCCACCCGGAGAGAAATATGTGTGTATCGATATTCCGTGCGGGGTTGGCAGGCCTGTCGGATGGAGGAGGCCGCGGACGCGGTCTTTTTTGATGTCCACGCCGGAAAACCCTGGACCCCATCCCAACCTGCCTGTTCGGGCGCAGTCTGCTGTGTGGCGTTGCAGAAATCGGCCTAAAGAGGCCATGCCCGCATGGAACTGACCTTCATCCTGCCCGTCCGCAATCGGCGACCGTGGGTGCGCCGCGCGGTTGACTCCTGCCTGCAAAACTGCCGGGGCGGTCTTCAGGTCCACGTTTTGGTGATCGAAGGCCACAGCACTGACGGGACTTGGGAGGAGTTGCAGACGGCTTATGGCAAGGACCGGCGGGTCAGGCTGTTGCGCCAAGAAGGGGAGCCGGGCTTCATGTCCGCCTGCTTCCAGGCGGTTTCCCGGGTGGCCACTCCCTGGGCCACGTTTATGTATGATGACGACGTTCTTTCTCCCCACTGGCACATGCTCGCCGACCTGGCGGAAGTCCGGGGATTCTGCTTCGCCATGGGTTTGGGGCTTCAGCACCCTATCTCTCAAGTGATGGACTTTCCCGCGCCCCAGGAGTGGCTCCGAATGGAGCCTCGGGAACTTCTGCGGGGATACGCGGACGCAGGCAAGTGGTGGCAACCCAACTGGCTCCCGGTCAGTCCGATCTGCTGCCTCACCGAGACCAGACTGCTGCTGGAGTGGGTCGAAAAGGTCCAGGCTTTTGCCCGGGAAACACCCTTTCGGGCTGAATATCTGCTCCGGAGAGCGGCCGGCCCCGATCTGATGATCTATCTCCTCTCCCTTCTCCGCAGTCCTAAACCCGTGGCCGTTTTGCGCTGTCCCATCGCCCAGTTTTCCCTGCACACTGAAACCATTTCGGGCCACTCGGGAGACGAGGAGTTGGCGGTCGGGTACTGGCTGGCCCGCGTTTGGCTGGCTAGGGAGTTGGCACGCGCAAACGACCCGCAGGCTCCGCTGTGGGGCGGCTGGGTCTGTCACCGGGGCCTGCTGCTTTTGCGCGACCGGTGGAGGCGGGCTCAATGGAAGCACTCGGGCGAAATTTTTCAGGAGATCATCCGTCTTCGCGGGCTTTTTCAGGGCAGAAACAGAACGGCATGGCGGCAAAATTTTCTGAGAAGATTTCTTCCGTCGGCTTGGCGGCAAAAGCCAGAAATCCGGACTGAATCCCTACCGCTGGCTTCCTAAGCCGGTCCTTTCCGCCTCCACCATTAGGCGGGCCAGTTGATTCAGGGAAACCCGGGGCCTCCAACCAAGGGAAAAAATCCTGCGGGGATGGGAAACCAGGATACGGTATTCGGGGACAAAGCCGTTCCGTCCCATCACGATCTTTTTTCGCCAGTCTCCTTGGTGGACGGCAAAACAGGCCCGAACCCAGTCTTCGATGGAATAGGCTTTCCCCGTTCCGATGCAGGCTTCCATCACCCTAGTTTGGGAAATAAGAGCCCACATGCCGCGGACGATATCCCCAGCATAGGCCCACTCTTTCCGCACCCGCCCGTCCCCGATGAAAAGAGACCCGCGCATCTTTCCCGCTGCGGCTGCAGCGATCCGTCGACTCATCTGTTCCGGTCGCCGCCGGGGGGACTCATGGTGGAACAGATATCCCACATAGGCGCGAAGCCCGAGACGGCGGAAATACCGCGCCGTCTGGACAGCGGCAATCCGAGCAACGGCGTAAGGGCTAGACGGATCAAAAGGGTCCTCCTCTCGGATGGGACGGCCTCGGTTAAGAAACTGCAGCCCGCTGCCGGCAATCAGAACCCTGGATCGGGGCACATGTTTCCATGCCGAGGCCAGAATGTTCCAGGCCCCCAAAGCAATGGCCCGAAAATTATCGGTGCCCGCGTCCAACGATGTCGTAGAGCGGGCCGCGAAGTGAAAAATCCTGGCAGGCCGATGTGTGCGGATCCATCGATCCACCGCCGACGCATCCGCCACATCCACCAAGGCGGGCTTCCCATGAGCGTCGAAAGGCGCCACTTCCCAGCCTTTTTCCAGCAGCAGATCCCGGAGATAACGACCGTCCTGGCCGGTCGCACCGAAAATGATCGCTTTCTTAGAGTCCAAGGAGGATTAAATGATCTCGATCTCAGGGAAAGGCACGATGAACCGGCCCCCGCGGGCACGGAACTCAGCTTCACGGCGAAGGATGCCCTCCTTGAAATGCCAAGGCAGCAAAAGGAAATAATCCGGTTCCATGGCCCGGGCTTCCGCTTCCGAGACAATGGGGATCCCCGTTCCCGGCGTGAACCGGCCGAATTTGTCCTCGTTGACCTCGGCGATGGCGGGCAGGTCGGCGGGGCCTAGACCGCAGTGCTGTAAAATCACATTCCCCTTGGTGGAGGCGCCGTAGCCGAGGATTTTTTTTCCTTCTGCCTTCAGAGCCTGGATCAGTCGGGTAAGGTCGATCCTATGCCGCTCGACCCTCTCGGCGAACTCCACGAAGGGTCGCCCGCTCGAAAATCCCATCCTGTCTTCTTGGCCCAAAAGCCACTCCACCAGCCGGGGGTTCCCCGGGAGACTACGATTTTCCCGCGGGGTCACGGTGACGGCAAAACTCCCCCCGTTAACCGAATTCATGACCACATCCAGGATCCGGAGGTCGGCGCGCTGCATGATATCCTCGATGTTTCCGAGGGAGTAGTACTCCAGGTGCTCATGGCAAATCGTATCGTAAGAGTTCAGTCGCAACATGGAGGGCATGTAGCTCTGTTCGAGGTGCCAGATTCCCTTCGGGGCGAGGATTTCGCGCACCTGACGGGCAAAACCCACGGGATCCTCAAGATCGTAAAACATGGCGATGGAGGTAACGAGCCGGGCCTGATGGCCGCCCGATGCCTTCCGGTAGGCCTCGGCGGAAAACAACTCGGGCGCCAACCGAATTTCCGGAGGATAATGGCTTTGAAATTTTTTCCCGGTGGGGTCGATGCCGACGCGGTGGATCCCCGGGGTGGAGTAGGATTTCAGAGTGGTGGCGTCATTGCTACCGATGTCCAGGACCCAGTCCCCGGCCGTCAGACCGGCCCACCGCTCCAGCTCGGTCACTTTCGCCTGGAGATGGGCGACCATCGAAGCGTTGAGTCCGGAGCGGTAGCCATAATTTTCCCCGTACAGCAGGGCGGGATCAAATGAGTGGCCCAGTTGCAGAAGTTTGCCCGTTTCCGACCAGACCAATTCCAAGGGCCCGGAGGGAACTACATCCGTAGGCTGGGGAGGAAAAATCCCCGTGAAGGCGGAATCACCAAGCTTCAAAACGGAAACAAGCCGTGAGTCCCCATTTAAGCGACATTTCTTCAGCGGGACCCCCGACGGATGGGATCCCATTTCTGCTGCCGCAGAGGACTTTGTGTTCTGGCGCGAAACTTTCATGGCAAGGGAGAGCCGCGCATTCCAATCGAAAGAAAAGTTTTCAGATCGAGACCCCGTAAACGCGATATTGATCTTGTAGTTCAAGGATTAATTCCGTCTGCCCGCTTGAACAGTGCTTTCGGATCAGTCGCGACATCCCAGTGATTTTTCTGCACGCCTCGACAAGTTTCCCGGGTTGCCTCAAAAACCCGCCCAATTCGCAGAGCATCCACTTCTTAGTCGCAGTTTTAATCACCAGGTTCCCTTTCGGATAAAATATACCCTGGCTAAGCTTTTGATTAATCAGCTGCGCACACAGGTAAAACGCTACTTTTGCACGATCAGGGAAAGGGGGAGGGAGGATTTTCCGGCGGTGGAAAAAGCGGATGAAATTGAGATACTGCTCTCTAGTTCGGAATTCCCTGACCAAACCCAGACCGGAAAAGGCACTGGTGTCAGCGGCATAACTGGGAATGCCAAGGGCGGAGAATTCGAGAGCTGCCGTGCCGCTGTGGGTCAAAACACAGTCCATAAGCTTCTCCAAGCCGCGATTGCTGTATTTTTCTGAGTCTAGGTACAAAATATTTTCACGTCCGGTCTGGCGAATTTCCTTCTCAAGATCGGGCAAGAATTTGTAGATCTTTTTGGAAGGATGATCCTTGAAGACCCAAAGTGCATGCGGACAACTCCGGGCCGCCTCCAGGGTCGCCTGAAACCAATCATAGTAATCCTGATACTTCCTGCCACAGGTGACGTGCGGGTCATCAGGCATACAGTGTACAAAAACAAAAACCTTGGGCAAGGCCTTGAGGGCAGCCGGCAGATGCATCAGAAAATCTTTTTCAATACATTTTTTCCCGTCTGCAAAAGCCCCGGCAGAGTCGATATCGCCCCCCTTCCCTTGAAACCGCTCCGTAAAATATTGGCGTGCTTTTTTTAGTAAAAACGAAAATTGGGCGAACCTAGGTTGCAAGATTTTTTGTGGGGGTCGAGTGTGCGGGGGTACATCCACTCTTTTTTTGGACCTCCATCCATCGAGCTTAAAAATTGCCCCCAAACCCCCGAAAAACTGATACACGGGCTTCCCTTCTGTCAAAAGGGAGCGAATTAAGACTCCCTCAAAGGCACAGGTGGTGTGTGTAATGACGCCGGCTACGATATTATATTTTTTTACGATCTCTTGGGCGGCACTACGGATTAAAAATGCTTTGGCAATGGAGCTTTGAACCTCAGGAAAAATTCGGTCGATGGTTTTATGGCGATACTTTAAAACATCATCATAAATCTGCTGGCCGATTTCAAGACCCTGATAGGTGATTTTCAGGATATCCTTTGGACGACGAAGCTTTAAGAAAACTCGCTTTGCATCCTGCTGGATTTTTTTGAGGGCCTCTGGCGGCAGCACTTGCTGTGGGTCAATGTATTCTCCATTTAGAAAAAACCTTATCATCCATCTTGAGATGGTGTTCCCCCTTTTGGCGTTCATGCAAAACATCAGGACTCTGGCCTGGAGTGCCTTGGCGACAATCCAGTTGTTGATCACAAGAATCACGTGCCAACACTCGAAACAATTCGCCGCCTCGCCAAGGATCCATGCTTGGGTTCGGCTTTTGCCAATTGGTTTCATAATTTGTCTCTGGGCGCCAGATCCAACACCATGCTTGCAAGTTCGGCGGCTATCCTGACGCCCGCGTCCCCATGGCCAAATCTTTTATCGGCGGGGTATCGGCCGTGCTCGATTTGCTGCCGCAATGTTCTCTCGATTTCATTTCTGTCATAGTCAGCAAATTTCGCGTTGGCCCCATGCTCCCTCCCTTTTTGTCGATCCCCGACAAGGACGGCCGGAACCCCCAAAAAAGCGCCTTCCCGAATAAACGAGGAGGAATTTCCAACGCAACAACAGGCATGGTTCAAAACACGTGCGTAGTCCTCAGGAGAAAAGTTTTTCACATAGTAAAAGGGCTCTTGCATGTGGCTTTCCCGAAACTGTCGGATCCCCTTCGAGACATCATCACTGCCCGCGTCCACGTTCGGCCACAAAACGATTTTTTGTAATTCCTGCATACGGGAAACCGCTTCCAGGGTCTCTGTGATCTGCTGGCGCCCCGAGCCGTAACTGGTGGTTACAGGATGCTGGAGAACGAGAATGTAGGGTCGTTTCCAGTCAATCCGTCTTCCGACACCCAAATAATTATCTAGTTTAGCCGATAAAAGACTTAAGTCTGTGTTGGCGAGGATATCCATCGAAGGACATCCATAGTTAAACACCCGGTGAGGGGCTTCCCCCATATTGACCACCCGGAGGCGAGCCTCATCTGAAGCCACAAAATGAAAATCCGCCAATTTGGTGATGGCGTTCCGGACACGATCATCGATATTCCCGCTGACCTCACCCCCCTGCAAGTGCACAAGCGGAATATTTAAATACGTCGAGGCAATGGCGGTGGCCATAGTCTCGAAGCGATCGGCAACAGTGACGACCATGTCAGGCTCCATATCCTGAAAGGCGGATGATAGTTCCACGATTCCCAATCCTGTGGATTTAGCCTGGGTTGTCAGGGTCTCGCCTTCGATGACATAGTGAATGGACCGGTTCGGAGAAAAGCCGTCTGCCTTGATGATTTCGATCGCCTTGCCGAACCGATCCAACAGGGTGGACGCACCCAGAATGAGCTGAAGCTCTAAACTGGGATTTTTCAAAATCGCGTTCATGAGAAATTTCACGCGCCCATAATTGGCCCGACTTGCCACTACCACGCATACTTTTCGTTTCATCCGGCAACACCGCCTCTGGGGTGCAAGGCGCAAAAACCAAGGTGGATCCTAGTTTTTTTATCCTTACCAGAATTGCTCATCTTGAAAACATAAAGGGAAAAGGTTTTTGAGTAACGCCTTTTTAGATTCGCCCCCCTTAAAGGACTCTCCTCACGATGGATAAGAGAAAGCCATGGTTGCCGGGGAAGCGTTTCCTTAGAGAGATTATTTTTGTAGGGGGTAGCTTTGATTTGGATGGATGTCTTTTTTTTGCAGAAATTCCCAAGCCTTCTTGGCATTTTTCAGCCGCGACCCAACAACCCTATGGAGTTGCGAAGCCGGGATTCCTGCATAAGCCGGCTTCTTTCCTTCAAGATCGTCGAAACAGATTTTTTTCCCTTTCGGCAGGTCGTGGTTTACGGCCAGAGCTTTTCCAAACATTTCCCGGAGCTTGTTCTTTTCTGCGGAAACAAAACGCCGTTGAAAGCACCCCAGGCCTCTCGCTTGCTCCATATACCGGATGCCCCTGACCAAAGTTGCCCATTCGTCGATGGTTAGAGACGCCGGTGCATCTGGTCCAAACATGCGCCGGTCGAAACAAGCGTGCGCTTCAACCACTTCAGCCCCCAAAGCCACGGCACCAAGACAAGGGAAGATCTCGCCAGAATGGTCAGAGAGTCCTACCGGGCACTTATACTTTTTCCTCAGATATTGCAACTGGGCCAATCCAACCTCAGCAGGATGCGTCGGGTAGCGCGTCGTGCACTGCAGAATAGAAAAAGGAATGCCGCGACGACGCAAAAACTTTGTCGAGCAATCCAACTCTCGGGATGTTGCCAAACCGGCGGACAAAATGATCTCTTTTCTGGTTTTCGAGATTTTTTCTAAAAGAAGCGGATTGGCAGCATCCCCGGAACCGACTTTGTATCGGCGGATCCCCAAGCCTTCCAGCAGATCCACTGCGGCGTTGCTAAAGGGCGTCGCAAGGAATTCAACCCCCAGAGATTCACACTTTCTTTTCAGCTGACGCCATTGCTTAGGGGAAAGCTCCATCCTCCTCCAATAGGCGCTACGGCTAGCGTCTGTCGGCGAGAATTTCTTTCGAAACTTTTCCCGCGGGCTGCTTTCTGCGTGGGCAAGATGGACCTGAAATTTGATTGCATCAACGCCGGTTTTGGCCAACGCGTCGACAAAAGAATGAAGAATCCCAAGGCTCCCATCATGTGCCTGAGCGATCTCGGCAATCACAAAAGTGCGTTTTCTTTGGCTGATGTTAGGGCTTTTCAAGGAAGCTTTCTCTTTAAATGAGTCAGGAGGATATCGACAATGAAATTCTCAGTTTTCGCCATAGATTCATTTGTTGCACCCCCCAAGTGCGGAGTTAAGAAAAAGTTTTTTTTCCCCAAGAGTGGTCTCCAGCGCTTAAATGTCTGACGCCTATTTTCATTTTTTAGCACATCAAGAGCAGCTCCTTGAAGGTAGTTTTTTCGAATGGCGTCAAAAAGCCTATTTTCGTCCACCAATTCCCCTCGTGATGTATTAATAAAATACCGTTGTTTTAGGCATTGAATTTCCCGTTTCCCCAAAATCGGCTTTTGGTTCGCAACATGAGCAGCCGACAGAACAATGATTTTGCTCGCTCGGATTACAGATGCCGGACTGGGAAGCCGTTTCCATTCGGAAGGATGTTTCACCTTGGCCGGGTCGTACCAGAAAATACGGGCACCGAAAGCCTGACAAAGAGTGGCCACCCGGTGCCCGACCCGTCCGAGCCCGATAATGCCGACTCGATTGCCATGGAGTTCCTCGCCTCGGAATCGATCCCGATCCCAAAAACCAGACCGGCATGAGGAGAAAGCCAGTGGATACCTCCTTAGCAGAGTGAGGATAAGACCTAGGGTATGTTCAGGAGTTGCATGGATCGTTTTAAGAAAATGCTTTTCGCCCCGCAGACTCAAAAGTTTGATATTTTTTCTTTTTAGCTCTTTTTCATCCAAATGATTCAATCCGGTGGTCGGGCTGCATAGCCATTGTAGGCGTGGAGCCATCTTTAGAAATTTCTTATTGATCTTGTGTCCGAGCCGGACGAAGAGAACTTCCTTGTCTTTGAGAAATGATGAGAGCCTCTGTTTTCTGTAAAGCTCTACCCTGCCGGCATGCCGAAGCTTTTTTAAGGCATGCCCGGAGAAGTTAGTGCTTTCTAAAATTCCTATCTGCACATGATGGCTCGTAATAGTTCCAGATCTTCTTGATTATTTAAATCGATAGAATGATTTTTTTTCATTTCGAACAACATGGGGTGATCACAAATGACTTTCCGTTTTGACCGCAAAAAGTTTGTGAGAGTTAAATATAACGCCCCGGTTCGAATCCAGGCCGGCGCTTTTTCTTGACGCCTGGCCCCACTATTATGCGCAGGACTTTTCGGCTTTAAATAACCATCCAAAGTTTGTTCGTACATAACCGCATCACAGATATATTCATCTTGGAAGCATGCGATCAGGGATTGGGCCCGAGTTTGTTGAGAAAATTCCTTAACCGCCTTTTCTATGGCCATCAAGTCCCGCTGAGGGGAAGTAGGTTGCAGCAAAAGGACGGCATCAAACTCCTTGCCACGCTTTGAATGCCAATCGAGAGCGTGGATGAGAACATCTGCTGTTTTAGCTTGGTCCGTAGAAAGCTCGGAGGGCCTGAGAAAGGGCACATTCCCTCCCCATTTTTTTGCCGCCTCGGCAATTTCAGAATCATCCGTCGAGACAAGGGCTTCGTGTACCACTCCGCTTTTAAGCAGTTCATTCGCGGTTTCAATCGACCAGGCAACAAGAGGCCTGCCGCAGAGATCGACAAGGTTTTTTCGCGGAATCCCTTTCGATCCTCCTCGGGCCGGAATCACGGCAAGCACGGAAGCATTTCCCCAGGCATCCTTTGTCCGGGGAGTCGCTGAATTTTTAACCATTCGTTTGGGCTTCCTGAGGCTTGAACTCTATCCCTCTCTTTTGGGAAGCCAGGGCTTCCCCCAAGTGATTCATTTTTTTTGAGCCAAAAATCTGTGATGGCCTTGTCCGATAGCCAAATCACGCGCTTTTTTTGGGCTGATTTCCCCTGCGGACAATGCTTGCGAGACTTTTGTTACATAATTGACCGCAGCTCGACAGATGGCCTTGGTCGCCGCGAAAAGGGCTTGGTTTGGATTTTTCCGATCTTTCGCCAAATGGTCAAAGATTCTATAAAAGTTCGCCAGGTCCCTGAAGTAAGTTTCAATACTCTCCTCATGATCCAATCGTCCTTTTGTCCATCTGCGAATACGATGAAAGCCCGATTTCGTCAACGCTTCCTCAAAAAATGGCCAGCTGTAAAAATCGATGTAAGGAACAAAAAGGTCGTCCAAATAAGTTCGTCTTTTATTTACAGGGAGTTTGACGCCTTGCACAGCCCTGTCGAAATCATCAAATCCGGTTAGGTGGGCCAATGGCCTAAGCATTTGCACGAGCGGCCATCGGACCCCTTCGGTGGCATACACGAGGCCAAACAAAAGCCCCCCCGGGCGGAGAACTCGGCTTAATTCATTTAAGATTTGCAACGGCTTGCGTGTATGCATGAGGACTCCGCTGCAAACAACAAAATCGAATTCGCCGGATCGAAATGGAATTTTCTCCAATGGAGAATAGAGGAATTTTACGTTTCCGATCCCCAACTCCTTTGCCCGTGCGCTTGCATCCCGAATGCTATTTTTACTTAGATCCAAACCAGTAACGTGAGCCGCTCCCAATTGAGACAGCGCGATCGAAATACGCCCTCCGCCACAACCTGCATCAAGGCATTTTTTGCCTTTTAGCCATGCAGTATCAAAACGGTTGAGTTTCAACCGTTTTTTAAAGAGTTCGATGGACTCCAGATAAGCATTTTGGCTGTATTTCTTGAAAAGTTCCCCAAAAAGACTTCCTGTTTTTTTTTCGGCTTTATTTAATTTTATCATAGGACGTATAGCGTGATTTAAATATAGTGATCGAGGTCATTGCAGTCTATCCGGTTAAGGCAGAGGTCATTTATGCGAGCAGTGTTTTGCCCTCTTTTCATTGTAAATCCATATTCATACCCGCATTTTTTAGCGCATTGAAATACCGCTGCCCCAACAGCTACTTTGCTTCCGTAGGGATATGAGACGCCCCTGGGTTGAATGCCAGTAATCTTGGTCAGAATTCTCATTGAAAGTGCCAATTCGTGCATGACTTGGTTTGACGTAAGCATCTTGAGTGGCACGTGGGAATGGCAATGGGAGCCCAGTTGATTGTTTTCGCTCATTTTTCTCAAATCCTCGCGTGACAGATAAAGTTTATCCGCCACCTTCTCTTCACGCCCAAAAAGAAAAGTAAAATAACTCCCAAGCCAGCGTGTTTTTTTAATTCCTCCAGCAGAAAAGTTAACGAAAAACTTTAGTTTGCGGGCCTTGAGGTCGTCATAGCGATATTGAATCTGTGGCGCGGCGACGGCCTTAGTCATTTGATCGAAATCAAACTTTTCCCTGATCCTGCGAATGATTTCATCATCTGTGACCTTCGAGCGAATCATTTGAAGTTTGTGCACATCAAGAAGACGACGACTCGCCAAGGGAGCTGTAGGCACAAAACAGATTCCTGTGGCATGATTCTTTTTTAGATATTCTAGTGCATGAATTTGTTCCTGGAACCCGTCGTCGAACGTCAAGACGGCTAGTTTTTCCTTTCTCGGAATCTCGCCCTTTAAATATTTTGAAACGTCTTCTTGGTCGGCAATTTTCCATTTTTTTTCTCGAAGTTTTTTTAGCTCCATACCCAGGCTCGCCGGGGTACTCGGATAAATCCCCCCTTGGGAAACTCGCTCCCGAAAGTAGTGGTGATTAATGGCTAGAAGCGGCATTCGCGATGTTTTTTGATCCGCTCAATTTCTTGAGGACTGAGCCCCGATTGGACGTAGTCCAAAACCGAGAATAAGGCCTTTTCATTGAAATCAGCCTTTCGATAATATTTTCCTTGGATCCTCTCCTGCGAAGACGGACTTTTTTGGCCTAAGAGATATGCTTTTGTGGCATCCGCAAAGCAGTCGATTGAATCACGGATCAATCGATTGGTGATTGCATAGTAATCTTCCCCGGGCAGTAAATCTGCATCGACTCTTTCTATAATGTCTCCGGCATCAACCTTGGCCGAGGCGAGATGAATGGTCGTTCCGAGAAGATGCAGCTCTTGGTTGACGAAGGGCCAGAAAAGAGTGGCCGACCCGCGGTAAAATGGCGACAACCCCAAATGCAGATTCACAATCCGCCCGGGAAAAGCAGAAAGCCAGCCATCCTTGAGGATCGCGGTCCCGAAAAGGCAAACCACCTCGAACTTCTGTTGTTCGGCCCAGGAAATTATCTCTGGTGAATTAATGTCCTGGACTTCTAGTTTTTCCGGCGCTTGCCCGGGTCCATTTTGATTGAACCATTTTTTTTCCGCCTCCCTTAGCCGCTCCAAATGGCTGGCCACTGAGGTAGAGAGGCTTTCCTGATTCGTGTAATAGTCCTTCTTTTTTTGGATGACCGCAAAGGGTGTCTCGAAAGCTCTTCCGACCACTTCGGAAAAGTAGGCGTGGCGCAATCCATCACTCGTCAAAACCAGTGCTTTCATTTTTGCGAGGCATCCAGATATGTTCTGGCCCACAACTCCAAGTTGATCCATTGCCATATAAAAAAAGAGTTTTCTCCACCCCTTGTTAGATAATCTTCATACAACGAGTTGGCCACAGCTGGATCCACCCAACCTCGGTTGGCAAAGCTTTTTGACATGAGAATGGACTCAACCCACGGCCGCCATTCAGTGGCCAACCATTCTCTCTGAGGGGATTGTACTGAGCGTTTGCTTGCGAAGGCCACGGAAGGGGGTGCTTTCCGGGATAGAATACGGCGAAACATCGCTTTACTGCCCTTTTCATTAAGAAGTAGGGGGATCGGGATCGCAAAGGCGAATTCCACCAGACGATGATCAAGAAAAGGCACTCTTAATTCACGGGAGTTTGCCATTGAGACCCGATCATTAAAACGAAGCCCGCGCGGAATTTTTGCTGAAAGCAAATCCGCGGCAGCGGCCTCACGCACCGGGTCCTGGAAACCAAATTTCTTTGTCGTATCGATAAATGTGTTTTCTTTGAGTCGCGTCATGATCGCGTCCGGCTTAAGCCCATCGGTTCCGTCAATTGCCGCACGTGCCGAAGGCTCCTTGGGCGCCTGCCCCCAAAAGCCTATAAAATCCTTGCGGCGACTTTCTCTTTCCCTTGGGTCTAAGGCCCCGGCCACGTACATCTGGTGGTAGCGACGATATCCTAAAAATGCTTCATCCACCCCATTGCCATCGAGAAGGACCGTGACGTCATTCGCTCGAGCGGCCTGATAAAGAAAATTATATCCGCAAACAAAAATACCTCCGAAAGGCTCCGCTTGGGAGGCAACAGTTTTTTCTACGACTTCCGCCACCCCTTGGGAGCTGAGCGTGGAAACATGCAATGTCCCACCCTCAGCAATTTCCTTGATCCATGGCAATTCACTATAGCCAGCATAGTCTTGGGTGAACAAATGCGCTTGGCCCAAGGTATCGAGCGTTGTCCTTGCCAACATGGCCGAGTCGACGCCGCCAGAAATATTCAGCCCTACCGCAACGTCTGCCACCAAATGGGAAGAGACAGCTTGTGTGATGAGCCTTTCAGCTTCTCTTTCAATTTCGCCGCTGTCAGCCGACTTTAAATCTGGAATCCGATCAGGGAAAAGATACCAAGGTCGGAGGGTTTTGGTTGGTTTTTGGAGCGAGCAGTGAAGGACTACGCCCGGAGAAAGGGAGTTAATTCCTCGAAAAAATGTATTCTCTCCATGATCGTACAGCCCTTGTTCAAGATAGGTCCGAATCGTGGATTCGTCCGGAAGTATTTTAGGAAGAAAGCGCAGAAGGGGGGGGATCTCGCTGGCAAAGGCGATGCCATGTCCGGGCAGATCGCACCAGTATAGGGGCTTGATCCCAAATCGATCCCGGGCAAGCGTAATTTCCCCGAAGTGGGAATCGTGGATCGCAAAAGCAAACATGCCGACCAACTTGTCTAAACAGGCTGGCCCGTGGAGAGCCCAAAGAGCCAGTAGCAACTCTGTGTCCCCCCGGGTCCGCCAGGACCACCGGTCTCCCAGTTCCCGACGGAGCTCCTGATAATTCATGATTTCACCGTTGTAAATAATCGTCCATCGCCCATCCGGCGTAGACATGGGCTGGGCGGACTGGTCGGAAAGGTCGATGATCTTGAGCCTGCGGTGCCCCAAAAAAAGCCGCCGATCCGGAGAGATGCGGATTCCTTCCCCGTCGGGACCACGGTGGCTTAACATGGCCAAGGACTTGCGACAGGATCCTTCATCCACTCCGGCTGGAGAGAATTGGCCGAAAATCCCGCACATGGTCAGAGCCCCCCCTTACCTTGGATTTTAGTTGGCGATGTTGGCATGATTAAATTCATCTGAGTCGGGGTCCCTCATTCCCAGGCCTTAGCCTCGGAGGAACAGCCGCTAGGCCTGAAAGTAGTTGGCTGGTCTCCTTCCGGGCGGAACCATGTTTCTCGTGTCTACAACGGGAATCGAGAGTCGCGAAAAATTGTACTCCTGGAAACATCCGTGAGCGGTCGAAATCAACATGAGATCACAAGGCTCGTCGAACGGAACGGACTTACGGCCGGCCAAGGCCTTGTGCTCCCGGGTAACACGGATTTCGGGCACATAGGGGTCGTGGTAAGAAACCTTAGCTTGCTTGGCTTCCAGTTTTTCCATTAGGGCGTAACTGGGGCTTTCACGGTCATCATCCACATCGGCTTTGTAGGCCAATCCCAACAAAAGGATTTTCGAGCCCTTCATCGGTTTGCCAACGGAATTCAGGGCCTCCCTGACCCTTGTCACCACGTGATCCGGCATGGCCGTATTGATCTCCCCGGCCAATTCGATGAAGCGGGTGACATGGCCGTACTCTCTGGCTTTCCAGGACAGATAGAAGGGATCAATTGGAATGCAATGACCGCCAAGACCCGGACCGGGATAAAAAGGCATGAATCCGAAAGGTTTGGTCTTTGCTGCCTCGATCACCTCCCAGATATCAATTCCCATAGCACTGTAAATTATCTTTAGCTCGTTCACTAAGGCGATGTTCACCGATCTGAAAATGTTCTCCATCAACTTGGTGGCTTCCGCCGCCCGAGTGGAACTGACCGGTACCAGCTGTTGAATAGCCCGACCATAAAGCTCCTTGGCACGTTCCAAGCAGGCCGGGGTCAGCCCGCCCAGCACCTTGGGAATTTCCCCCACCTTGCTCCGTGGATTTCCCGGATCCTCCCGTTCGGGCGAAAAAGCCAAATGGAAATCCTTGCCGGCTTTCAGACCGCTCCCTTTTTCCAGCACCCTTCTCAGATCCTCGTCCGTGGTTCCAGGGTATGTGGTCGACTCCAAAACCACCAGCTTCCGCCGGCGACCGGTCTCGGCTTTGAGATGAGGGGCGATCGCTTCCCCAGTTTTTAAGATATAGGAAATGTCCGGCTCCCGGTTCTTGTTCAACGGGGTGGGAACGCAGATCAAAACCCCTTCCGCTTGCCCGGCCATAGAAAAATCTGTGGAAACCGAAAACCGTCCCGCCTGAACCTGAGCCGCCACATCTGCAGCCGGAATATGCCGGATGTAGCTGCGTCCGGCCTGGATCTCCCTCACCTTGATAGGGTCGATATCCAGACCCAGCACCCGGGAGCCGGTTCTGGCGAACTGCAATCCCAGTGGCAGGCCGACGTACCCCAGACCAATAATGGCCAAATCAAACTTCGCGGTCTGATTCATAAATTATAAACCTTTTGTTATTGTTAAATTTAGTTTTAGAAAATTCCAAATCCACAATCGCACAATTTTTAATCTTCATCTCCAATCTCAAACTAACTGCATGCTGCCGCCCTTGGTCGCTCGGCCCTACTTTCGACGGGCCGAAACCAATCTTCCTTTCTGCTTTGCTGTGTTCCTGCCTCAGCAGGTTTTTCCTTTTATTCCCAGCGCACGTTCACGGGGTACTGGGAAAAAATTTTGTCCGGTGAGACCAAGGTGGACCCGGTTAGTTTTGCCTGAACGATCAAAATCCGGTCGAAAGGATCCTTGTGAGCCAGCGGAAGTCGTGACAGACCGTAAATCGCCGCATCGGTCAAATCCAGCTGAGTGAATCCATAACGGGCCAGCTCACGCGGGAGTACGACCGCAGGTTCGTCGGACATGGTCAGCTTCCCCAACTGATACTTAATCTGGATCTCCCAAAGACTGATCTGGCTGTAAAAAACCTCCGATTTGGGGTCGGCCAGTTCCCGCCGGACCGAGACCGGCACAGACTCCTCCTGCCCCATCAGGTAAATCAAAGGTGCTGTGTCCAAAAGGTAGGTGCCGGGCATGCTTCCTCCTTAATCCCCAGAAAATATTTTTTGAACCTCTGCATCGGCTTCGAAAAACTCCGACCCCAACTTGAATACCCCTTTGGATAACCCGAAAATCCTCGGACCCGCCCCTTTTCGATCCAAAGGCCTTATTTCCGCAAAAGGCTTGTTTCTTTCGCATAAAACCACCGTCTCTCCAGCCTTCACCATCTTTGTGTATTTGGAAAGTTTTGATTTTGCCTCATTTATGTTAATATGGATCATGTTAGTTTACTAGGTCATGTTTATAGTCATGTCTATTGTTTTCGATCCATTCAACCAGAAATGAACGATACACCTCCTGGTGCTGTTTTGGAAGCTTCGATCAAATCCTTAATATCTGAATTGCCCCCCCTCAGACCTACCCTACCCACCCTGGTTAACTGCTCCACGATGGAATGAAAGTCCACTTCCGAGGTGGAATTCGGCTTTATGATCCGCCCGAGCAGATTTATCGAATCGTCTTGAGAACCCCAAATCGTTAAGTTCCGTGGGTGCATGAACTCAAAAAAATCTGGGCCTTCGGGATCCCCTACCTAAAGCCCTACCGATTTCGTTTTGTGCTGGGAATCATCCTCAGCATATTTTTCGGCCTTTCTAACGGACTTTTCGTTCTCTCGGTCAATACCCTCTTCAACCGACTCGCGCCCCCCTCCTCGGCCAGTGTCCCCACGACCAAACAGGAGTTTTCAACTTCCCGTGCCGAAAGGGATGACTCACAAATATCCTTCTCAAAAAAACTCAAAGCCGCCTGGGAAGAGAGGGCCGTCGACATTGCCAATTATGGCAAGTCTTTGCCCGACAAATTACTGCCAAAAATGGGCCAGCCGGTGACCTTGCTCCAGATGCTAGGTGGCTTTTTCCTGCTTCCGCTGGTCATGGGAAGCCGCGCCATGGCCAGCTACTTCAGCACCTACTGCCTGACCTGGGTCAGCGCCCGGGTGATCCGAGACATGCAGGTTGCGGCCCTACGGAAAGCCCAGGAACTTTCCATGGCCTTCTTCCAACGGATGCCAGTCTCCGACATCTATGCCCGGATCACCTCGGACACCAATGCCATTTATACAGCTATGACCAACGGCTTCATCGACACCATCCGCGAGCCTTTTACCGTCCTTAGCATTCTGATCAGCATGCTGGTGATTGATTGGAAACTAACCCTAATTGCCAGCTTTATGCTTCCCCTCGTGCTTGTACCGGTGATCTCCAGCGGAAAACGGTTGCGCATGCTGACCAAAAAGTTTACCGGTCTTTCGGTCGCCCAAAGTGGCTACCTGCTTGAAGCGCTCGCCGCCATTCGAATCGTCAAAGCCTATGCCATGGAAGCCCTGCAACTTAAAGCATTCCGACAACAAGCCGACATTGGTGTGGAGATGAGTGTCAAAACGGCGCAAACCCGAAACCTGCTCAATCCCCTCATCGAGGTTCTATCCATGCTAGGAGTGGGTTTCCTCCTGATCTTCGTCTTTACCACCAACGCCAAACCCGGAAACCTGGTCGCCTTTCTCACCGCACTCCTGCTGGCACCCCTTTCCATCAAGCGGATTGCAAATCTTCACCTCACCCTACAGATGACGACGGTCAGCACTCAGCGATTGGAAGAGCTTTTCTCTGAGAAACCCACCGTGGCGGAGCCCGCCCATCCCCGGGCCCTGACCAAATTCAACCAGGGCATTCGGATTGAAGGGGTCACGTTCTCCTACGGGCACACGGATGTTATCCATGAGATCTCCTTTGACATTCCTAACGGCAAAAAGATCGGCCTCGCCGGGGAAAGCGGTTCGGGCAAAAGCACTCTGATCAATTTGCTGATGCGCTTCTACGATCCAACCAAAGGAAAGATCCTGTTGGATGGTTACGACCTCAAGGACTACGCCACCAAGGATCTGCTCGCCCAGATGGCCTTGGTGAGTCAGGACGTAGTTCTCTTCAACCTCCCGGTCGCCACCAACATTGGCTTTGGCCACGAAGGAGCGAGCCGGGCAGATATCGAACAGGCCGCGAAACGCGCCTATGCCCATGAATTCATCATGAAGATGCCCGCGGGCTACGATTCCCCTTGCGGCGAGCGTGGCCAGTTTCTTTCGGGAGGGCAGAAAGCTCGCGTGGCCATCGCTAGGGCTTTTGTCCGCAACGCTCCGATCCTGGTACTGGATGAACCCACCGCGGCCTTAGATTCTAGGGCGGAAAAGGAGATTCAAACCGCGATCGATTCACTCGAGGAAGGCCGAACGGTCATCTGCATCGCGCACCGTCTCTCCACGCTGGCAAACATGGATGAAATCATCGTCTTGGATCATGGCCGGATCGTGGAACGCGGAACTTTCGAGGAACTGCTTAAGGCCAAGGGTCATTTTGCAAAGATGGCGGAGCAGCAAAGACTATCGGTATCAAGCTAGTCAAGCCGACTTCCACTCTAAGGTTTTTGCGGGAGAGGCTTTTCCGAAAGCTTGTGCTCCAAAAGGCGGGTGTGGCGGACGAGAGTCGAGTAAAAGGTCGAAGCGGCGATATAAAAGCCGGGGTACCCGTCGAGAAATCCAAGGCGGCAGACATAAGCACGGAGAAATCTCCAGAACGCGCGGAAGGTGGCTTCGGCCGGCAACCACCGAGCTTTTTTCTTTAATCGAGATTCCAAATAGAGATCAGAGAAGTAGTTGATCTTCGCGACATAGTTGGAAATGGAGGGATTCGAGTAATGGAGGATGTCCCCGGACAATGTTCCAACTTTCCCTTCCACGAGAAGCCGGTCGTGCGGATCGGTCCCCCCCCACTTCGCCTTCCCGGCACGCCAAAGCCGTGTCTGCCAATCCGGATACCAGTCTCCATGCCGAACCCACCGCCCCAAAAAGAGGGAGCAACGTGCCATCCGCAAGGCGTCGGGCCCCTCTGGTTTTGACGAGATGAAAAACCGATGAATCGAATCCTTCAGCCTGGAGGAAATCTCCTCATCCGAATCGAGGCCGAGAATCCAAGGCTGAAGAGCTTTTTCCGCAGCCGAATTTTTTTGAGCGATATGTTCCTTCCAAGGTTCGCGGAAAACACGGGCCCCATGTTCCTCGGCAATCCGATCCGTACCGTCGGCAACATCATCATTCACCACCACCACAATGTCTGAGACCCACCCCCGAACACTCTCGAGAGCCCGACCGATCCGGCCGGCATCCGGCCCGGAGATCATGCAGACGGATATCGGGAGAGGAGCGGTCATGCCTCCAGTTTATCGGAACGAAGCCGGAGGACAACCTTGGGCGAATCGACTCGCAGAAGGGGGTATTTTGGTTTATATTTTGAAATTGCGGGACAGGTGCCGGAGCGGTCTATCGGGCTCGCCTGGAAAGCGTGTGTTGGGTAAAACCAACCGAGGGTTCGAATCCCTCCCTGTCCGAACGTTAGTAAGGACGGGGTATTTATCTGCCGGAGGCGAAATTCGGATGGGCCTAGGGAAAGAGGAGGCCAATCCCTCCCTGTCCGAACCCTAGAGAGGACAGGGCTCTTCTCTTCTTGCCAATTCTTCTGCCAGTGCGGATCGTTCCCTATGCCCTCCAGTGCAATTCTTTATGCCTTGATTGGTCTGCTGGCTGGTTTGGCTTCCGGATGTTTCGGTATCGGCGGAGGCGCAATCGTTGTTCCCGCCCTCACCCTTCTTTGTGGCGTCCCCTACCATGTGGCCGTCGGCACCTCTCTGGCCCTGATTATCCCCATCAGCCTCGCCGGCTCGATCACCAGCTGGAAGTTGAACACCATCGACTGGCGGATCACTGCCGCCTGTGCGCTGACCGGCATCTTGGGCGCCATTCTTGGAAGCCTGCTGGTCCAAAAAATCCCTGAAATGGTTGCCCGGCGGGCTTTTGCCGTTTTTCTTCTCTACGCCGCCTGGCGGTTGTGGAACAAATAGCCCCCGCCACCAGCCTACGGCCACTTCTTGCCCTCATTTTCAGCCGCAGGTATGCTTCCCCCCGATTGCCGCGTGGTGCAATTGGTAGCACACCACACTCTGAATGTGGGTGTTCTAGGTTCGAGTCCTAGCGCGGCAGCCAACGCACCGAAACCAGCATAGTTTAAGTTGAGGTTTAAGTTTAGGTTCGCGCCCAATGATTCATCGTGACCCCCCCCACTTTATCCACACAACATTCACGCTTACTTAATCTTAAACTTAAACTTAAACTAACCTCCATGAATCCTGGCCGCCTGATCGTCGTTGGCACACCCATTGGCAACCTTTCCGATATCTCTCCCCGCGCTTGCCAAGCCCTGGCCACCGCTGACTTGGTCGCCGCAGAAGACACGCGACACACCGGCCTTCTCCTCCAGCACCTCGGCCTAAAAAAACCGTTTCTCAGTTATCAGAAGTTCAACGAAGCTTCACGGGAATCCGAGATTCTCGACCGCCTTCGCGCCGGCGAAACTATCGCCCTGGTCACCGACTCCGGAATGCCCGGTGTTTCCGATCCAGGAGAACGAATCATTCGGGCCGTCCGCCGGGAAGGTCTCCCGGTCGAAGTCATCCCAGGTCCTTCAGCCGTGCTTCACGCCCTAATCGCCAGCGGGTTGCCCGCCCTGCCTTTTTATTTCGGGGGATTCCTTCCCCCGAAACCCGGAGCCCGCATGAAAGAGATCGCCGCCGCCGCAGAACGGGATCATACCTCGATTTTTTTTGAATCCCCCCATCGTCTCGCCCGGGCCCTTGCAGAGATTGCCCAAATCTTTCCCGCCGAAGCCCGGATCTGTGTCGCCCGGGAGTTGACCAAAAAGTTCGAAGAGGTTTTCGTCGGCACTCCGAGCGAAGTCTCCGCCAAGTTCGCGGGAAAGACAAAGGGCGAGATCACTCTCGTGCTCTCGCCCTTGGCCCCTGCGCCGACTTCTTCGTCTGGCGCCTAAATTAGCTTTCGATCAGTTGGAGGAGGTGCCCTTCACCACTTTCTTTTGCTTGTAGATCGTGTCCCGAAGGGCATCCACGTCCTTGACCATTTCCTGCCCCGAGGCACGGGCCTTCTCAATCATCGGTGTGCAGGTCTTGATCGAGTCGGGGGAGAAGGAAGAGGCAAAGTAGTTCTTCAGATCCTGCAGCAACGCCGTCAGGTCATTCGCATCGCCGCCCACTTCACGCAACTTCTTGTCCATCGCATCGAATTCGGCCTTGGCCTGATCGATTTGCTCATTGGTCATTTTCCGCATGTCCTTGTCCGTCATGCCCGACACTTCCTTGGTCCAAGCCGCGATCCGCTTGCCTTGAAGATCCCGGACTTTTTCGACTCGGTCTTTGATGTCGTCACGGATGCTTTGCAGGTCGTCCAGGTTTTCCTTGAACTTGTCGAACGAGTTGTTGGCGTCATTGCCATCCACCAGCTCGCCGAGGTTCGTCATGATGTAGCTCAGCCGTTTCTGGGCGCGTCCCATCAGCGTGTCGAGCTTGCTCATGCTCGCCGCCTGGTCTGCGGCAATGTTCAGCGATTCGGAGTTTTGCGCACGGCCGGACAGCGGCAGAAATGCGACAAGGGTCAGAAGGGCAATCAGTGTTTTTTTCAATTTCGGAGTGTCCTTTCGTTGTGTGGGTTTATTTCAGCAAATCCTGAATCCGAGCCACGCCATCTTTTTTGGCGGCCGGAACTTCGGTCACCGAATTAAGGATGTCCTTGGCGGAAACCATCGGACGTCCATAGAAATTCGCATTGGCCTCATCGTTGATATCGACATCAAACCCACCGAAGTTCACGCCCAGCTTCGCACCCTTGTTCCAGATGTAGACGTTGAAATCGCGGTTCTTCATCGAGGCATCCAAGGCGGCTCCGCCCTTCGGTCCCATGACGGCACTGGCCGAAGCGCTGCTGAAATGGTCTCCATTGCCCCACTTGCTGACCACCCCGTCCTTCATCAGGAGGATGACGATGTCATTGTCCGTGCCACCGACGTCGATCCCAAGGGTGCCCCCCTGGGTCGTGATCGCCACCGGACCGCTCCATCCCTTTTCCGTCCGGGCCATCAGAATTCCATCCCCGCCCGACCCGCCAATGCCGATCGAAAATCCGGTCACATTGAGGATCACCACTCCTTTGGCTTCTTTCAGAAGCTCCATGTTAATCATGTCTTCCCGTTTCATTTTCCCGAGAATCTCGGCGCAATCGGGAATCAGTTTTTCAAGCGATTCGGCACGGAGTTGGGTCGCCGGCAAGGCGATCAGGGTGGCGAGGACGAGTCGTAGGATGGATTTCATAGGTTTTCCTTTGGTTTGGGGTTAAGGGATTAGCGTATCCACGAAGGGGGGCCGCATCAAGGGAGATTCAGTTGCCGGTGGTCCGGATAAAAGTGGGAGCCGCCTCGGCAGTGAACTGTTTGAGCATCTCCACCGTCTGCGCGTCATTTTTCCCCCCGGGCAAAAAGCCCTCCGTCACCACCGACATGACGATCACATACGCCCAGCGATGGTTTAGATTTTTTGTGATCCGGTCAAAGCTGGTCAGAAACATCCTTTTCCAGTGGTGCGGCGTGGTCACCCGATCGCCGACAAACCAGTAGAAGTAATGGGCCGGCAACTTGCGTCGGTCCCCCGGGCCGACCTCCACATCCCGGACCAGACTCAGATCCATCACCTCCAACGGGCGACCATCGTTCAGGACAATCTTTTCCACGTGCCCGCCCCGGATGTTCCATCCCTGGCCGGGCAGACAGATTTCAGGCTTATGGATGCTCCGCTTTTCTCCACCGCTCAGAACGATGGATGCCATGATCCGGTCGCCCGTCAGATCCGCATACTCCCGGCGCACGATTTGAGTATCGGGGGGGAGAATGGCGATCTCCGCAGGCGAAGCCCCGACCCATTTGCCAGTGAAATAGCCCACGCGCTCCGGCAGATCCATTACCACCCCCACATGCGGAGCCGTATTCGGTGTCGGCAAAAGCAGGCACAACGCAACCGTGGCTCCACCCAGCAGAAGAATCAGGGCAACCCGCCCCAACGATCCTTTCCTTTCGTTCATTTCCCCGTCTCCGTCGGGACGACTGCTTTGTGGATGTTCTCTCCCCGCTGAAGAATCCAGCCGATGACCGCCATTCCCGCCAAGGCGACGACGAAAACGAAAAAGCCCGCCGCCATGTGGAAGGTCGTGGGATGCTCCTCCGTCCCGATGGCGACCGCGCTACCCAAAAACATCGTTCCAAAGGTCAGCATCATCATGCGGCCGAAATTTCCCGCCACAGCCAGCGCCGGAGACAACAAAAAGAGAGTCCATTTCTGCCAACCCTTCCGAAGCGTAAGATGTGCATAAAGGGCGCTCACCATCATCAGCGCAAAAAGGGAGCGAATTCCGCTACACGGAGTGGCCACATCGAGGGCGAATCTCTGCCCCTGCGCCAGGCCTTTGGCATAGTCAGGAGCAGAAACCAGCGCCGTGCCCACCCGCAGGGTGTCGACCCCCACCAGATTGAGGAATCCCTGAGAAAGTTGGCACATCAGACTGCGAAGAGGGAACGCCAGCAGATTGTCGAGAAAGGCAAAGGGAAAGGCAAAGATCAGAAACGCGAAAGGGAAGAGTAGGGCCCGGAAAATCGGCCATCCCACCAGCATGAGCAATCCCCCGCCGATCATGAGTTGCAACGAAAGAAAGCCCACGATCTGGATATCAATCTTGTACCCGATCCAATAGAGCGCCAACGAT
>Ga0164294_10000173_pt1 | contig 60921 bp, 78 predicted proteins | sample GEODES005metaG_FD_111479 | JGI IMG/M metagenome (GOLD analysis project Ga0164294, IMG submission 111479) | Oligotrophic lake water microbial communities from Sparkling Lake, Wisconsin, USA - GEODES005 metaG | ecosystem: Environmental > Aquatic > Freshwater > Lake | place: USA: Sparkling Lake... | reverse complement strand
TTACCCTCTGACATAGTACTAGTATAAAGATAAGTCCAGTATATACCGGCTCCAAACTCAGGTGCATCCCCTGGACCCGCATCGAGTAATTGATAATCCTTTAATGTTATCATGGAGGACTGTGTGTAATATTCCTTCTTGTATAGCATATCATTTCTCCATCGCCAGAATACCTTCAAAGGTAAATCCTGGTTCTCTGGGACCACCATAAAATTCGTTGTCAAGAGATCTTAGAAAAGCTATATTCTCTTTGGTAGGATTTATAACGTAATGCCCGAACGTGTTATTGGCCTCATCACTTCTATCGGCTTGATCCATAAAGAAGTGAGTGATAGCATCAAAGGTAGTTTCATAGATGTAGTAGATAGTGAATATGTGGCTTGCGGCTAAGCACTTTCTTCTTTGTGCATCACGTAAAGATTTTAACTTCAAACGCTTGGTACCTATCTCCTGTGTGTAAAGCATATTATATATGTAACCTAGAATTACCCTCAATCATTATACCTTCAAAGCTAAACATTGGATCTTCTGTTCTAGCATAGTTGGAGTTTAAATTCTTTAGAAAGTCCTTATAACCCGGCTTACCTTTACTAGAAGCTATAAATTTCTTAGCTCGCTCATGGTTCTCTGCATATACCACATTTATACGATATCCTCTATAATTTTTTTCGCTATAATCCCGTATAGCTATAAATGCGGCGTGTTTTAGCCAGTTCTTCAACCGGATATCATTAGCAATAGGATATTTAGATCCAAGGACATTACGGGTATATTCGTAGAGCATATAGATACTTATAAACCTTGCCGGAAAGGCCTGCGGCCTAAAAGCATAATGGGGCTCGCGAACTCGACAAAAAAATTATATACGCCAAGGTACACCGTCATCACAGTACTCTGTATACATGTTTGATCTACGATAGAAAGCCGGGTTCTTAGTTCGCATCATCAACCACACGAAGAGCTTCTTGGGAAATAGAGACCAATGAATTTTTCGATGGTTCTTTACATCATCCTTATACTTTCGAAGATCTCTGGTACTTGCGAAGATGTTATGATTATGGAATTGCTCCAGAATAAGAAGGGGTAGGTTCCTTCCATCGAACTGTGGTAAAACAAATTTAACGTACTTCATGTGGGTCTCTCTATAATGCTTATCAATCCTTCTTCACTATAATCGTTATACAGATTATCCTGGAAAGGTCTCTTACCTTCCCAATCACCTCGATAGTAAGCATCGAAATCATCGGTGTAAGCCTTGAAGTCAGCTCGCCCTGCCCCGTATACCCGCCAGCCATCACCCGTGGGATGATGATCGGGTGCTACACGCAAGTAGTAGGTGTTATCTGGGAATTCCATCTTGCATCTATAAGCTGAGACAAGATGGCTATGCCGGGGATTAATATGCTGGGTTACTCTGTATTTCATTGTTATACCGTTGAAGGGAGACCCTCCACGCTATACACTGCGTAATAGACGGGGTTAAGGGGATGCTCCCATGTGCTTATCTTCATATACCCTGCTGTGAATTTCATCTTAGTAAAACCCGCTGCATTACTTACATAATATCTCCAAGGGGTATGCAGCACATCATAATCCTCCCCACTCTTTGTTCGTGGTATCATATATTCACTATTCATAACAATCTTATATTCCTTTCTTGTTGTTGTAAAGAAATATGTATATCTCATATTCTCTTAATCCTCGCGGGTATGCCCTCTTCACTATAGCTATAATATCTAATAGAATGGAGTGTGGCTGGTTGGGTCATATAACCTTTTACTTTTCTCGGCTCTGTACCTTCTTTTGGATATATAAACCATCTATCCAGGACCCATCTCTTCTCTCTATTTTTATGATAATAAGTGTTGTTAGCAAATTGAATTAGACATCTATCAGTCTGCTCGGGCATAGTGACGGACCATTGTTTTTTGTATCTCATATACGGTATTCTAAAGTATGGGATATACCTTCTGCAGTATACACTCGGGTGTCATTCTTCTGTATATAACCATGTTCCATGAGAGACTTTCTCACCGCAAACTTATCGATCTTACTAATATCCTTGTCTCGAAAGATACTACTAAAGAAAGGATTTGTTTCCAAGGTTGAATCATAAAGTGCATATATACTCAATATGATAGCTTTCTGTCCATTAACAGAACGATATCGACTATGTAGATGCAGCGCTAATGTTGTCTCGCCCCTCTTTCTCCCTGCCAGAGACATGCGTGTGGGTTCGTAGAGCATATGTATATTTAATTCAGAGCCGGAGAAAGCCTGCGGCTTAAAGGAATAACGGGTTTCTATTAAGACAGAAAATAAGTAATAGTATGCAGTATCGTACCGTACAGAGGATTGTTGACGGACATGGTAATAATATCCACCGTATAAGCGTAATATATTGCCCAGAAGAATATAGAACTATTGATTCAGAGAAAGAAGCTAATCACGGTATTCGGTGGGATATTGACGGTATCGGGGTAAACCAAAAGCATGCAACCGATTACTTCTCTCCCCTAGGTGGAACAGGCTTTAGACTCAAAGGTAAGAAGGAGTGGAGTAATTGGCGATCAATTTTTAGACTAGTAAAAGAATTTAGTGAGCAAGGAGTACCTCTTCAATTATGAAATATAAATTGTGGTATACTGGTTCATCTGGAAAAAAGAGATATGAGCTTGACTTAAGTGAAGACCATATTAGTAGTACTTCAAATCCTTTTATCTCTCTTGGGGCTGATCGTCAAGGGCTCGTTGTCTACTGTCTATATGAAAAAAGCTTAAAGAAGTTGATTAAGAAAAATAATTTACAGGGGTTCAATAGAAAGCTCGAACAGTTTTTAATAAAACACTACCCTCGCTCAATAACCTATGCAGATGATCGCGATACTCGTTACGTCAATCTAAGACAAGAGAATATTTATCTTGAAGGGATACCGGATAGGATATGAGATATACAAACCGATATTATACTGGTACAGATAGATCTTACTACAACGATCCTATTTATAATAATATTGATCCGAAATTTATGCATCGGGTTTTTCTTAATGATAGAGAATTTTTTTATAAACATCTACAGATCTTTAGATACTGTTATAACACTAGCATCATCACACTCGGTAAAGTATTAGATGAAGATTTTACCGAACAAGAAATAGAGAAATTTCATAAAGTTACATCACCCCCGAATAATCCTTATACTCCTAACTATGATTCAAAAGCAGAATCAGATATAATGAAGACAAAGCTATTCAGACTAACTGAGAGATATGAGAAAACTTTTAATCAGAAGCAAGGACTATTCTATTCTATTGAAGGGTTCCCTTCTAATCTTGACTACCCTAGATAATTATTATGCTCTACGATACAAAATACGGAACAAGATTGGCAAGAAAAACACACAAATGTGAAAGCATGATGGGCATAGATCTTTTCTACTATATCTATGGTGGGACAGTTATTAGTACTGCAAAAAAATACGGTGTTAATTTTACTCCAGAACAACAAGAATTTTTAATTGGTACTAAGCCACCTACAAAATACAATCATCATGATATATTTGATATAGAGAAAGACATGAGATTCTTTGGCTTGAGATACCGGGAAGATTATACCATCTTGCGTACACCCTACAGTATTAGATATACCCTAGAAGGCATACCTAAATTTTTATGAGATATAAATTACACAAACGGCATAAAGATCTTCTTAAGATGACATATGGAGGGAAGCGTATGTACGATCTTATATCAAATTTCCAAGAAGATAGTCAGAATAAGGATACAGAACTTCTTCTCAGAAAAGTTACCGCGTTTGATACCACAGGCAAGACGAGCCGTTATTATAAACTTTATGCTACAACTGTTATAAATGATTATGAATGGTTAATTGAGCAGGAGAATGCCTTCAACGCAGGAGTGACTATCGAGGGTGTTTGTGCAAGCTTTTGGATGATGAGAGGGCAAGTGTGAAGTACCGTAAGAACAAAGTAACGAAACCTTATGCCTCTCTTCTTGACGTACGGAGAACAGAACATGCATATAAATACACAACTGCCGGAGTTACTTATAACGGTATACTGCCCGTACAAACAATCTATGATACAACCCTAGGCTCGATTAAGAAATTTTATAAGATTCAACCTGCCACCCCCATCACCGACGATCATCCCTTTGTTGTATTAACCCAACCTATCTCTGTAGATATACCCGATATACCTGCTATTATAAAAACATCCTTCGAAAAGAAACTCCAAGGCTATTTGATACCGGTATATACTCTGGAAGGTATCCCTCTTAATATCGATGAGTAATTTATATCATCTGAAGTGGTATGAGCGTATCATAAAAAAGATAGTGAATGACTATTCTGTTATTGTAGTCCTAATTATTATTCTCGGGCTAATTGCTCTTATAGCAAAATTCTTCTTAATGTAACTTTGCGTATACAGCTATAGCAATAGCAATATAATAGAAAACTTCAAACACACTTATATTCATAATAATATTTGGGTTGGTAGCCCCTCCTTTGTAAAACCTTGCGCCTCTGCAGTCCCGCTAAAAAATTCATCTATCTTAGGCTGTCTCTCACTTCGTTTTTTAGCTAGAAAATTATAAAACCGACGTGCGTGTTCTTCGTAATAAAAATACCGACCGACTCTGTGCCAGTTGAGAGTCAGTCTTTTCTTATTTCTACCCGTCTGACGTATTGGTGCAGTCCAGCTAACAGAAGTAACTAATCTCGAGAGAACTACAGCTGCAGGATCACCGCCGTATACGTTTCGTGAGCCCGTACGTGCATATGTATATCTCATAAAAATATTGGGTAACCTTCCCCGGTAAATTCCTTTGTGTTAAAAGAGTTAACAATACTCACCCACTTATACTTGTTAACTGGATTCCACTTCTCTCCTTGCTGTTCTTTTTCATCTCGGTACTTGACGGCATTGTCTCTGTAATAAAAGAATCGATAGAACGGATACCCCGACTCGTCTGTATCGTATAGACCGTGTATATAGTGCTCTCCGTTAAAAAGCCTTACATAGGAAGTTGTCAGCTGATACTTCATTGCTTATATATGTATTTATAGTAAAATATTGTATGATTAAGCTCTATACCAAGCTGTCTAAATTGGAAATGAGAAAATTAGCTAAACAAAATAAACTAAGATCAGATTTTGAAGTATGGCTTGACTTTCATAATCATAAGATGGAGTTATTACGTACTCTATTTTCTTTCGTTTCTTTCATCTTCTCAACGCTTATATTGCTTAAATTATTAAAGATTATATGAAGAAGATTATTCTACTTAGTTTAATTTTATGTAGTTGTACTCCCGTACAAAAAGAATCGGAGTATAAGACAAAATACCCAGATGTACCTACAATGCAATCTGCTGAGGATGCCGCCCATCCAGAGAGGGTAAAATTTTAATGGAAGCGGTCTATGCGTCGATTGGTCTTCTTGCTATCTGCTCAATCCCTTTTATTATGGGAAATCTAGACTTGTAAGCTTGGGTCATCGACAACAACGAAACTATCTGTCTTTTTATCGAACCAAATATAAAAGTCGTCTTTTGTTTGCTTCATCTTTTCCTTTACTTCAGACATATCGATATGCACCCAGCATAGTCCTTTCTTAAGACCCTTCCTGTGTAGCTCGGGTAGACTGAAAGAAGGTCTATTCAATATACGGATCACTTCCGCTTTTTCTGATATTTGTCCGCTCTTTATATTCTTCGGATATCGGAATAGAACTACGTTACCTTGTTTAAACTTTTCTGCCTGTAGATTAAGATAAACTTCTTCTGCATACTCGACAGCTTCTTCTTCTGTTTTAAATCGAGGAACCATTTCCGAATGATAGCTGCTATCCAACTGATTGACGCGAGTAAGGTTTTCGATGTTTTTCAGCTTAGAGAAGGCCAGAATACCAAATAGGAAGTTATTTTTCATCCATCTAGAGTAAATGTTACATATGGGAATCTCAAGAAAAATCTTGATATAAGTCTGTTATTATCTATCATTAAATGACGACAAAATCTTAAAGTCATTAGTACCTTCTAACAAAAGGATTAAGACTAAGGAATATATAGAAAGAGCCATGTTTTTTAATAAATATTTTAATGTCCTATCTGGGTGCAAGAAACGAAAACGACACAATCAGTCTGTTGTATGAAGCTAAGAGATGCGGTCTTGATGAAAAAGAAGTTAAGTTCTTATTAGAGACAGACCTATTGAACGAGGGTATTATGAATAAGATCAAGACTGTAGGGAAAGCTGCAGCTCTTGCCGCTCTGGGATACGGTGCAATGAATACTGATTTCAAAGAGTTACCTAATAAAGCTGCAATAGCAAAGAATTCAACCGAAGAACGAATACGCAATAAAGTTGCAGATGGTATTTTTATAGATGGTACACCTGAAGATTACAAGGAGCTTCGAGGCAGACTTACAAAACTAAACGAACTGGCAAATAGAACACCAGAATTTAAAGCAGTTTTCGATAAAGTGAATAAAAATCCTTCACTAGGTACTATGCAAAGATTGACTAACAATAATATTTTTAGAGCTTATGTTTACCTGCACGGAGCCGAAGTACAAATTGCGTTTGGTAGAAGCTACGGAACAAAAGCCTATCTTAAGAAAGCTCAAGAAGAATACAACAATTATCTGAAAACCCTTATTGATGAGGTAAAGAGGGAATTTAAGCTTGAATAAGTTTAAGATAATTAGAGATCTTCAAGCGGACGAAAATAGTTTTTATAGTGAAGACTCTAAAACTATACCGTCGTACGATTTTATTATGCTAAGTGCGGTACCTTTTTTCCTAGGTTATGATAGCTATAATTTATCGGAGTATAGTATGCAAGCATGTAATGATGCTATTAATATTGCATTACTATCAAGTAACCAGCTTAGTTTATACAGGAGTCTCACCTCTGATGTATTTATAAACAGTCTAGATATAGGTACACTACCGGGTAAGCTAATGACCTTATCTTATGAAGGGGTTATTGATTACAATAGTCTAAGTGCATCAGGATTGGTAAAATTATATGTATACTAGATCTATAGCAGAATTATTCTCAAGGTTTAAAACGGGCGACCGTCCTTCCCAGGAAGATTTTCGTAATCTAATCTTTTCACTCAATAGTCCTAACTATATCGGTGAGCTAAAGTTCATTAATAATAACTTCAACGGTAAGTTAAACTTCTTTTCACCCGAATGGATGCTGCTACCCACCCTCAGTGCATCATCCGAGGAGGTTACTGACATACAAACATATTCAGTATTGAAAGCTATACCGTGGCAGTCTTTAGTTCAGTCTCCTTGTGCTACATATTTTGATAATTACATATACGGTGGTGGTCTTCCTCTTGGTGCTATTATCAATCAATTTCAAGCTGATGCGCTTGCGTTATCTGGCTTTCAGTTAATCAGTAATGATTATGCAACAGCGTTAGCATTATTCAATTGCGAGAGAGACCCGTTACAGAGCTTTACTGAGTATCAATTAACTTTCGACCCTGTAGAGGTACTATCTCATGCATATGGCTGGACAGTAGGCACAAGCACAATACCGCCATCCTCCGACTCGTCATTTAATAAAATAATAACACATTTTAGAGATAATTCTATAAACACTCTTTCCGCAGGTACCAAGATTTATGAAGAGGGTGACGGTAGTTCACTGGTAACATATGCAACAAAGTTCTCTGCCACATGCTTTTTTGGTAACGATCTTGATGAGTATATTAATTTTGGGACTGGTAATAAATTTATTAATACCTATGAATCATATTACACGGTTCTGAGTACTGCAGAACTTCTCTATGCATATACTGGTCAAATTAATACACCCTATAAAGTTCAAGATACCCCATTCATACTATCCGCTTCTTACACTATTGTATCATATTTGACTTCTGTAGGTGAAACTATTGGAAGATGGTATCCACAGAATAGTTTATCAGAACCTATTTATGTTCTAAAGTCTAACCAAGTTTTACTCCAAGAAGAATGGGCAACCGTATTTATTAATGGTAGATCTGCTGACTCTATACCTTTCGGTACCGAGGTAAGTATATTGTATCCATTTAATAATAATATCTTCGAATACGGTTCATTTCTTTTCTTTACAACCGACGCAGGATATGCAAACTATATAGAAGAAGATTTCACAAGTTATCCCGAAAACGGTCCCATTATGCAAGGGCTTTCTGGTGGTAGATATACTCGTTGGGGTTCGACACTATCGACCAGTAAGATTGCTTTTAACCATAGCATGATGACAAGTCTTACAGCGACCAGAACATTTAATTTAAGTACTTTTATCATACCGATTGATGATGAGGATGCCATTAATACGTCGTACTATGTAACAATTACCGACATACCTTCTGCTTACTATAGTTCCGTATACCACGTGGTCAGTGCTCGCTTCCCTACCTACATAACCCAAGGATCCTATGAACTAGGAGTGGATAATAATAAAACTGCATTTAGAACCCTTACAGCTGTACGTAGTGTTATTAATTATAATTACTTAAATGCGAAGTTTGATAAAAGATATAATGATACCACAGGGGTCTTTTATCCTAAGTTGACTTTCTTTGGTACTGCAGATTATGATCGAATGGATGCAAGAGGGTTAGGCTATCAAAATCAAACAGGTCCCTTTGATTTCTCTGAAACATTTTATAACGAGACATTAACTAATTGTATTTCTGGTGAAATATCTCTATCATCTTTTGTTAGCTTTACACAACCTACAACCTCTGTGGGTGTGGCGAACCAGTATATGCTTCTTTCTGCCTATACGTTCCCCTCATATCAGATTAATAAAATTATAGAATTACGAAATAGCCTCGCAAATATAGCTACAAATAATAATTTAGTAGGAGCAAGCAATAGGGTCGAGCTTCTCACAGCTATCTCCCTCTTCAATAATTTTAACGATATATACCCTTTACGCCAATCAGTAACACTAAGTGTTCCCGTAACAACCAATGTAGTAACTGGTACTCTATTTGCTAACAAAGGCATATACCCATACCTTTATGCAAATCTCTATAATAACAACGATGAATTTATTAGCGACCTACCTTATAATTTTAACATCAACACATATCAAATAAGCGATGTAAGTTTTACTGATTCAAATATTAAAACTTATATGTATACAGGCCCCCAGGGTACATTCGTCCAGGACTTATCTTCTCCTACACTTTCTGCTGTACTAGGATTTAACGGTGGTTGTATTAATAGTGAGGTATCAGGTAAATCCATCACTCTATATGTTTCACCTTATATTAGTATATCTGGCACTACAATTAATCCTTATATGTCTTCTACAAAGATACATATTAACAAGGATGTCCTGCCATCTTCTTACCAGGACATAGAGCCGTTTACCTTAGGCTTTTATACTTCCTTAAGCTCACTCTCAAGCCTGCACTCACAATTTAATATAATACCCTCTACAGCAGCTGTGCTTAATGACATAGAAGCTATAGTCAATCCCTTTTCTAATACAGATACCACAACAGCATATTCAACGGAACTGGCACCTGCAGCACAAGCATACTTTATAACAACATCAGCCTATAATGCGGTTGACGGCAATATATTTCAACAATACTACTTCTTTGGCGATCCGGATAAATTTACTATACCCCAGAGCGCAGTAATAACTACAAGCGGTAGCTACGTCTCATTAATTGAATATAATAAAAGTAATACTACCTATAAGATTGATTTTGACGGATATCTAGGATATAAACCCATCACAATATTTTTCATACAACCAAAAGAAAGGACCTTAGTAACTTCTGTGCTACATACAAGTTACTCGGGATAAATAATAATATGGGATCTGCAGGAGGAGGAGGAGCTGGAGGAGGACCTGGTGGGGGTGGAAGCGGTTCTTGTACCAATGCTGTCGCAGCACTGATTTCTGTTGCTCTCGCCGTTTTTATAGCTTTAGTTTCAGCCGTGTTCGCTGCTGCAGCTTCTTTTGCTACAGGGACACTGAGAGGTGAAATTATAACAAACGTAATAACTGCAATAACAGATGAAATTGACAAATGGTGGAGTTTAGTTCGGCCTACAGTTTCAACAGCAGTCTTACAATACGAAAAACAGTTTAATATACAATCATCCTCACAAGCAATACAGACATATATTAACGGGCCATTAAACCAAGCAAGTACTTGTACCGGTCTGCAGAAAGCTATGTCTGGTATACAAGGCATCTTGGGTCAAATTAGCAGTGCTGCATCAAGTATTTGGGCTAAACTTGGTTCACAATATTGCTTCGGACAAGTAGTTCCTCAAGATAGCTTAATATCACCTTTTTGCTGTACATCAAATACCAATTTTGGCAATTTTGAAGAAGCAGGTACAAGTAAGGGTGCTGAAATAGCAAAGTTAAATAAATGGATAAGCTGGTTTAATGCTGTCAAAGGCCGCGTTAACGGTGAGATAAGTGCAAAGCAATCAGCTGATATAGCTGCACTTAATGGTGTAAGGAGCGGGGCTACCAAGGGATGTTCTTTTACTATAAATGTCCCTAGAGTTCAAGATGTTTTAAATAAACCACCAATACGGGACTGCTTTGGCTTTCTTGCCGGTTACTTAGCCCAGTTACAAGCAAAAGTAACTGAGGGATTAAATAAAATAAAGACGAAAGATTATGGTGCTGTAATAAAAAACAAGGTAGATAGTGACGGTAGTCTCACATCTTTTCGAGGAAATTATAATACAGGAGTATCTGCATGGAATTTTGTTGTTTCTACTTGCCAAAATATTATCAATGCTTTACCTGCAGGCTGCCGCGCGCCAGCTCAAATTGCTTTGGATAATGGAAAAGCAGGAGTTCAAGCTGCGGCCGCAGCAAACGGATTAAGTGTAACTAATTATTCTACCAATGCTGCAATGTGGTCTGCAGTATGTAAGAAAATAACAGGCAGTAGTAATGCATTTCCCACAAAAGTTAATGAGCTTGTTTGCTGGGTAGCACCTTTTTCCCCCTCTGCAAGTGAGATGATGACAGCAGCAATCAATGCTATAACCGAGATGCCTGGTCTTTTTGCTGCTAAAGATCAACTGTATAATAGTGTTCTTGATTTAATGATCGGGGCTTGTCAAGGTCTTATCGCTGCTATATCAGCTCTGCAGGATCAATGTAATATAACGTTCAGTGGGAGCTGTAATCGAGGAGGTGGCTGGCAGAAGACCAACCCTTGTAACCGTACAACGGGCTGTAGCTTTACACTTACAAACCCTACAGATTATAACTTAAACTGTAGCTGTACCGGAGGATGCGATGATTCATGTACTGTTACCGGGTGTGGTGTAGCAAGAAATTCTTGCTACGCAGGTGGAGCAAGTGTGAGTTGCAGCTGGAAAAAGAAACAATCCAAACAGGTTATTGTGTATGATGTTTATGGCGGGCTGTCCGGTGGTCATTTGACTTGTGTGTGTACAAAAGCGGTTGCATAACCCTTCAACTAATTATAATTATAATTATGAATATACTTAAGGATAATAAAAATGTTGTTCAGAATTACTTTAGCCAACTAATATATGCAAGTTCGGATTTTGCAAAAATACTTATAGATAAGCATCCTGTTGAATTATATGCAGATATTGAAAGTATGCAAAAAGGCGCAACAAATTGCTCCTGTAAGACCAGGGTTGAAGAGTTTTGTTATAATAATCGGGAAGCTCTATTACCTGTACTCGAGGCGTTTATTAAGATAAAATCACCTATGTTTGACGACTTTATAGAAAATATAAACGCTAATTATAATGTTACCATATATAGCGGTACAATAAAAGAGATTCATGAATCAGAATGGTCCGATATGTTTACCAAGATGACAGAAGAAAGAGCCCAGTTCAAAGCATTCTCTGTAATAAAAAACGGTGACAGGCTAACAGTTTATTTTCTCTAACCTACAATATCTGTAAGATATATCTATTGCACCTATTCTAAAGTTCCTCTAGAATAGAGGAATGGCAAAAATAGTAAGCAGACATAATAATAGTACAAACAAGCGTGTAGCAAAATCCTTAAGAGAACATTTTATTCGTCCAATAAAAGCAATAGGACGTAATCATAAACCTATGTTTCGTGCACAAAGAAGTGATGCAGGAAAGAAACGTTCATGAAAATCGAAGAACTTATCGACAGAAAAGTACTATATATAAACTATCCCATAAACAAGAATATTGTTCATGAGGGTAAAGTAAATGAAGTCTCGCCCTCCAAGAGGTGTATCAAGATAAATCACGAATGGTTTATCTTAGATAATATTCGCATCATAGAGCTCTTCACAGAAGAGGACAGACCATCTATGCGATTCACCTAAACCAAGAAAGCCTTTAATTAGGCTTTTTTGGTTTTTCTGCTAACTTTAACTTCTTGGATTTGTTTTCTAATTTCGCGCACTATCTTAATTAAAGCTTGACAGGCTTTGCGCGCGCGGGTACCCGCGAGATTATTACCGGAATCGAACTTTGCGAATTCCGAGGTTATTTCTTCCGAAGTGGTTTTAAGTTGGTCAATAGTATTGCTCATACAACTAATTATGTTGTAACAAAAAAAGATCAACTTGTTTACAAAAAGAATAAATAATTATATGACAGCAAAGAGTAATAAGCATAATAAAAAAATTACTGCTGATATGATTTTAGATTTATATAAACTTTCAAAGAAGCTTAAAGGTGTTAAGCAGAAAGAATTGATGGATAAGGTTAGATTTCTCTCTCAACATCTAAACGAATACATGTTTATATAGGTATATCGTCAAAGATAGCGCCTGAATCTTCTTCTTTAAGAATCTCTCTTAGCACTCTCTTCATATAATGTCTGTCATTATTAAACTTATAATTCCTGCATATAGGGCAGACTCTATATATAATAGGTACTACTGCATCGCAAGCTTCACAGCATTGGAATAAATCTATGTTTTTTCGTATTAATTTGTATGCTTGAATTTTTAGTCGTGTATTTTTATTGTTTCTAAAGCAGAACATACATAAATATTTATAGTGAATAACGATCAAGATCGCATTTACGAGCAATACACTAATCTTGGTATTAACAATACGACAAGAAATGCGGACTCGTACCAGTACCCCGCCAAAGAGTATAGAGAAGCAGAAGAGGGTATTATCTATGGTACTACAAAAGACCCTTGGGATCCTAAAGTATTAATCAAAGGCTATGGGGTTTTAAAGCTCAGTCAGATAAAGAAACATGTTGCGGAGGACTTAAGAGAAATGTTAAGGAAGAGTCGTTCCGGTGATGATGAATTTTCCAATATCGGTGCAATAATGGATACTACTTTACGTAAAGTAAAAGCAATTATAGACGTACAAAAGAAGCTGAAGCCCAAGCCCAAGCCGGTGCAACAGCCTGAAACCTCTATAACCCCCCCTTCCCAGTAGGGAAGTGGATTTCCGGTTCCTAACTTCATACAATAGTAAACCTATGAGAATATTCTACACAGCGCTTACACTCTTAATTACAACCATAACATTCAATGGTACATCCTTTATTCCTAAAAAGGTAACACTCGCAGATGTTAAGAAAGAGTTAACATCTCTATCCCTGGATAAAGAACAAGAAGCTGCAAAAACTATTGTGATTAATAAAAGCGGCATGAAGTACAAAGACATCTTTATACCTGCAACAGACAAAACGGAGTTAAAAGTATTAACCGTCCGGCTAACAGTCTATTGGTCGAGAGGTGGTAGTACTGATTATGATAGTAGTCGTCGTAGAAGCTCTACCGGATATACCTTAAAGGAAGGTGATTCAATAGCTGTTGACCCCCGTGTTATTCCGTACAATACAGAGGTTATAATTCCTAATGTAGGTATTGTCCGCGCTGTAGATACAGGTACAGATGTTATAGATCGCAAAGCTTCAAATGGTAGTATGCCTGTTATAGATGTATATTTTACTAACAAACGGGATGCTTTAGAGTTTGCAAATACCAAACCCAAGATAGTTAAAGTAGCTATTCTGAACTAATTTAGCATAAATATTTGAGTGCGGACGGTCAACTTTACTCAAAAATATAATCTATTTCAGTTTAGCGGAGCTTTTCCATATCCGTTCTCTGACTACGATACATACGTAGACTATATAGCAGGGGTTAATGCTAGTAAGTCAGGGTTTAGTGTATATCAGCCTGGATATTCAAGTCCAATAACAACCTTCCAACCCACAACAGGTTATATTGTTATTAAGAAGCAAGGGTTATCTTTTTCAATAGTTTTACCAGATGCAGCAAAGCCAGATATTCTAAGATTTAAAAGACGTTATAATATCTTTACTTACCCTTATAGCGTACCGTTAGACTTCAGTAAATACGGCGATTATATTGAATCTGTACTTATAACGAATTCTAACGGCAGTGGCTTCATATCATATGCACCAGGTTATTCTGCACCCTTCACTCGATTTGAGCCCGGCTCATCCTACCTGTTAGTAGCTTACGGGGACTTTGATATGGAGAATCCAGAGCCCTCTCCAACACCCACAAGCACACCAGAACCTACACCGAATATAACACCTACGGTTACACCTACAACAACCTCCCGGGCAACACCCACACCCACCCCAACACCAGGCGAGACACCCATAGCGACACCACAAGCTACATCTACGGTTACACCTTCCGTTACCCCTTCCATGACCGGTTCCCCGGGTGCTACACCACCGAATACACCTACACGTACACCAACACCAACAAGAACACCTGTACAAACTTCGACACCTACTCAAACCAATACACCAACAAACACTGCTACTGCTGCACCTACGAATACCCCTACCCAAACCCGTACCCCGACACCAACAACCACAACTACACTTACAATGACACAGACGCCGTCGGTTACAATGACCAAAACACCGACGATGACTCCTTCTAATACACCGACAAGAACGCCTGCAAGTACACCAGCACAAACAGGTACCCCGACACCGACAACCACAACAACGTTAACCCGCACCCCTACACCAACAACTACTACAACATTAACAACGACACCAACACCAACTATACCTAGACTAATTGCTAATATAACTATTGGAACTGCATCTAGTAATACATATAATATTAATCTAAGAAGTATATTTCAAGGTATCTACGGTGTTTCCACAGTCCCCGCCACTGCTGTATTTACTGTAGCTGGTAACATTGGAAGTACAACCATAGGAACCGCCGCGTTAGACACAGGTATATGGCCTGCGGGATCTACCGTCACTCTTATTGTACCAGCGGTATCCGATGGTTCTAATTCACCTGCTAATGGTGTAGTCGCCGGCAAGGGCGGAGATGCCGGCGGAACAAACTCAAATGGTGGTGCTGGTGGTCCTGCTATCAATTTAAATTATAACTTAACTATACAGAACAGCGGCATTATCGGTGGTGGCGGCGGCGGAAGCGGTGGATGTAATTGGCCTTGGTGTGGTGTTGCTACGCAATGTCCTGGTGGTGGCGGCTCAGGAGCTGGGGGTGCAGGTATTACAGTTGGTGCGGCGGGTACAGGTGCCTACAGCGGGGGGGGTAATGGTGGTGCTGGTACCTACTTAGCAGGTGGTGGAAAGGGCGCCCCACTACTAGGGAATGGAGGAGCCCTAGGAGCTGCAGGTGCAGGGGCTGGTTGTACTGGGTCAAGAACATCAAACTACGGGGGCGGTGCTGCTGGTAAATGTATTAATCTAAACGGCTATGCTGTAACCTGGGTACCCCAAGGTACTACATATGGTGCTATAAGTTAAAGCTAGTCCATCTATATGAAATTTAATAAAAGAATAAATGAAATCTTAGAACAGATAGACCTACCACCAGAACCACCCGCTATAGTTCAGCAGCATAAAGATATTGTCTTACGCTATCAAGAAGTGTATAATCTTATTAAAGATCATGAAGGGTATTATAATAAAGTTTACATAGATTCAGTCGGTAAGCCGACTATTGGGATTGGATTGAACTTAATGAGACCAGAGGCAAGAAGTTTTATTAAACAGGTGGGAGCTAACTATGATCGTATTATAGCCGGTCAAGAAATACTAAATGATAAACAAATAAACGATCTTTTTAATATGCAGCTAAAAGTTGCTTATAAAGATGTAAAACGTTTTATACCTAATTTTGATCAACTTCCAAAAAATGTAAAGTTAGTTCTAGTAGATATGTCCTTTAATCTTGGTGGCCCAAGACTTGGTAAGTTTAAAAACACCAAACAATTAATTGCTGCCGGAAACTATCAAGGTGCTTCAAGAGAAATTCTACAGAGTAAATGGGCTAAACAAGTGGGAAGACGAGCTGTAAAAGATTCTAAATTACTTTCTTCTTAATTTTCTTTTATTTTTTAATCTAGCTCTTCTGCGAATTTCTGGCAATTCATTTAAAGCGATTGTCTCTAATCTGTTTGTAAAATCTAACCCCGGATCAGCAATTGTGGTACCTGCATCTCTACAGCCTGCTGTATTGCGTTTAGCGATATTAAAATCTTCGTAAAAAATACTAAAGCTCTTCATCTCTCTTTGAGGGCTTCAATCTCACACTTAAGCTCTTTAATACTTTGTACTAATAAAGGAACAACCTTGTTATAGTTAACAGCCTTTATTCCATCACCTCTTGTAGAAACAGCTTCAGGAATTACTTGTTCAACTTCATCCGCCATAAAGCCAACATCACTACCCTTTAAATAATTATAAGAGGTGTCTTGAGTCTTCCAATCAAAACTATAGCCTGTTAAGAACACAACTTTGTCTAAGGCATTCGAGACGGGCTTTAGGTTTGTTTTAAGTCTTTTATCAGATGTTGCAAAAGCTATAATATCACTATCACATGTTATGGTTCCCACAGCACTCAAGGTCGATTTAAATCCTGCCGCTCCTCTTGTTAAAAGTCTGTTGTTAACTACACAGTCACCGTTAAATAGCGCAAGGGAATTGAAGTTCGCAGTCAAGCCTCTATTGACTGTGAGAGCTGCTTGCGCCTCTACGTTCTGTGTAAACGATACAGGAGCATATGTATAAAAAGGTTTATAAACAAATATACCTGTTTCTGATATTTCAAGAGATTCAGCGCTTAAAGTTACATTTGTAAAGGTACCGTCACTTGATACTTTAACACCATTACCGCCTGTAAAATTTGCATACGATAAAACAGAAGTTATGTATATACTTGTTAGAGTACCTGTGCTTGTTCTACCTAATACACTATTAGGATTAATCTGTAGATCACTTGGTGATTGTGATATGTTGCTGTTATTTACTTTAACTGCATTAGGCAACATATAATTCATCATGGTGTTAGTTACCCCGCTAGGACCTGTCCCTATTTGTAAATATGAACCTTCATCTTTTTGCAGACCGGGGCCTGCTATTGAAGGGTTTATTTCATAGACACCGACACCATTCGTTTTAATCTTAACTCTATTTTGTGTATCGAATTCTAAATTATTAGAATTAAGTAGTACATTAAAATCGTATCTGACTATATCTGAGGTGAGAGGAGGGAAGTTCGATATGCTCGATAAACTATATAGTACTCTGGTAGATCTATCATACAAAATATCCCCGACCTCGGCACCGCTTAAAGTAAATATCTGTATTGCTTCATTTGTAAAACCTGTTACCGATACATCGTATAATTGGCCGACAGCACCGAGATTTCTACAACCAATGGGTATACCACCTGCTGTAGTACCATCCCCTATGTACATCCTCTTTGTATCAAGTGTCCAAGCCGGTTCACCGTTATCAAAAATAACTCCCGTAGTATTGGCCGTTTTTCTTGATAGGTCGTTACCTCGCCTGATCAATATTTTTGTTACATATTCAGACATTGATTTGAAATATTTATTAAAAGTCCCCTGTAATACACATAAATATTTAGAAGATATGCCTAAAGTATATACAGCCGCCCTTATGGGTAGGAACCGTTTACAAATCTATGATGTTAAGAGAGGTGTAAGATCTTATACTATAAATTTAGGTAATGTAGATGTTACTATGGGACCTATCATTACAGGGGATAGGCTTACCGTAGTAACTAAAGAAGCTTCAGGCAAAACAAGAGGCAAAGTATATACACTACCGAAAGGTATTTTGTCATATACATTTCCCGTAACATAATATGAGTAAGAAGCGACCAAATGTTTCTGTGCATGTCGAAGAGATAAATAAACTCAAAACCGATCTGGAGGGTATATTTAAAACACTTTACAAGGGGAACGGTACACCAGCTCTTGTAACCCAAGTAGCAAAACTTGAACAACAAATTGCAAATTTAGATGAAAAGCTAGAAAATAAATTTGATCATATTACTGAAGTAGTCACAGAGAAATTTTCTCACCTAGCTGAAACAATTCAAAACGAATTTACAGACAGCAGAAACCATAAGGAAAAAAAATGGAATCTTAGAACAGCGGCTTTAACAAGTTTAATTTCTTCTATCACTGCTATCATTATTGTAGTACTGACTCATATTTTAAAAAATATTGGTAGCTAAAAATAAATTATTGATTTCCATGTTTATGTATTATAATGATATACATGATCGATGTATCACTAACTGATAAGACGTTAAATGTAGATGATTTTAATTTTATTCCAAAGGATAGATACCCATTCTGCTTTATAGGACAGCCTATAAGAAATAAGTATGACCAGGAACGAGTGCAGTATGATAAGTGCTTTAAGCCTATTAATATAATTCATGCGACAGCAAACACAACACCGGCACTAAAATTTTTCAAGGGAATTGAAATTTTTTTAAAGCCTGAATATAACACTCTAGTTCAAAAGCTTGAAGCGCTGAACCTCAATGTTAAAGATTCTGTTTCTTTAAATACATACGATCAAATCTTAAAGGAATTTAATGTTTCTTGTAGTGAGTGTAGCCTTTTTCTTGAAAAAGGAGTTTATCCAGTCAACGGCACAGACCTTAAAAAAATCGCTTTTCTTGATAACGAACAGCTTAATCTAGTTAATCTGTACAAATATAATTCCGGTCAAGTTCACTTTAGCCAGGCTGTAGGCAGTAACAATATTTTTATACTTAGTAATCGTAATATTTATAATTTTGATAGCGAAAAAATTATAGAAATATATAAAAAAAATAATTTTAGCTTTTAAGTAGAAAAAGTTTTTTCGAACAGCTATTTTTAATAAGTATTTCTTTACCCTGAGCTATGAGTAATATCTATGTAACTAAACGGAGCGGAGAAAAAGAAGGTTTTAATATAGATAAAATTCATAAGATTATAAATTGGGCCATTAGTGATATTTCAGACGTACATCTTTCTGACATTGAGATAAACGCAAGATTAAACTTACAGAATAATATCTCCACAAAAGATATACATAAAGTACTAATTGAGTCTGCTGCAAATCTGATAACATTAGAAACACCTAACTACCAATATGTAGCCTGCCGTTTATTAAATTATCAGTTAAGAAAAGATGTCTGGGGTGGTAAGCATGCCCCTCGGTTGATAGAAGTAATAAAAGACGGTATTAAGAATAAAATATACGACCCAGTGATTCTTGAAAAATATACCGACGAGGAGATTAATAAGATCGGTGAAATTATCGATCACGAGAGAGATTTCCTATTTACATATGCAGGTGTAAAGCAGCTTTGTGACAAATACCTAATAAAAAATCGCATTACAAATATAATATATGAAACGCCTCAATTTGCTTATATTCTAATATCTCTATATGGCTTTATAAATTACCCAAAAGATGCCCGTCTTGAATATGTTAAACGGTTTTATAATGCCATCTCTAAGCATAAGATTAATCTACCGACACCAGTTATGGCTGGTGTAAGGACACGGTCACGTAAGTATGCCAGCTGCTGTTTGATAGGTGTTGATGATACCAAAGAAAGTATCACAGCGTCCGGCACTGCTGTTTCTATTGCAACAGCAAGTCGATGCGGTATTGGTATTGATATTTCAAAGATAAGGGCAATCGGATCACCTGTTTCAAATGGTGAAGTTGTACATACAGGCATTATACCGTTTTTAAAAATTTACGAAGCATCTGTTAAAGCATGGCAACAGAATGGATTAAGAGGTGGATCTGCTACAATCAACGTACAGTGGTGGCACTACGAAATAGAAGATATTGTTGTCTTAAAGAACAACGCAGGTACTGATGACAATAGAGTACGAAAGCTTGATTATACTGTTGGTATGTCGAAAATCTTTTATGATAGAGTAATAAAAGACGAGCAAGTAACTCTATTTAGCCCGCATGATGTACCTGAATTATATGAGGCATGGGGCACACCACAATTTGATAAGCTGTATAAAGAGTGCGAGCAAGATAAAAAAATTAAAAGAAAGAAAATTATTTCTGCACGTAAGCTGTTTTCTTTAATTGTAAAAGAAAGAGTTGAGACAGGTAGAATATATATTCTTAATGTGGATTCAGCTAATGAACACAGTTCATGGTTAGATAGAATTACGATGAGCAATCTTTGTACCGAAGTCATACATCCTACACTACCTTTAAAAGACTTTCATGATCCAGATGCAGAAATAGGAATGTGTATTCTTTCTGCCATTAATATGCTTGAAATAAGGGATTGGAAGGATTTGGAAAAGACATGTAATCTAACAGTTCGCTTTTTAGAGGAAATTATAGACATACAGGACTATTTTAATAAAGCTGCAGAAAACTTTGCGAAGAAAAGACGTAGCATAGGTATTGGTATTACTAACTTAGCAGCATTTCTAGCAAAGAATAATGCTTCATATTCTTCTAAAGACGCACTATTGTTATTGGATGAATGGATGGAGCATTTTCAATATTATCTATTAAGTGCTAGCTGCGAGCTAGCTCAAGAGAAAGGTAAATGTGAGAAGTATGATAATACAAAGTATAGTAAAGGTATTTTACCTATAGACACATACAAGAAGACTGTAGATAATATTGTAAAGAGGAAATTGGCACTAAACTGGAGTGAATTAAGACTTAGAATTAAGCAACACGGCTTACGTCATTCTACTCTTTCGAGCTGTATGCCTTGTGAATCGAGCTCTGTAATACAAAGCTCTACAAACGGTGTCGAGCCTGTAAGAAGCTTAATAACATACAAGACGTCAAAAATGGGGAAACTACCTGTTCTAGTACCTGGTATTGGTAAGTATCACCACAATTATGAACTAGCTTACGACATGAAGGATAACACAGGTTTAATAAATATTAATGCTGTTATTCAAAAGTATATCGATATGGCTATCTCAACAAATGTATATTATAATTACAACCATTATTCAAACCACGTACTGCCAGATAGTAAAGTTATGAAAGAAATTATATATGCATACAGCATGGGTTTAGTAAGTCTCTATTACAATAATACTGACGACGGTGATAAGGATCAAGGATTGGATAAGTCAGATGATTGCTCAGGAGGCGCATGTAAATTATGAAGTCTGTTTTAAATACTAAGAATATTGACCATACAAAGCAACCACTCTTCTTTGGAGAAGATTTAAATTTACAGCGTTACGATAAATTTAAGTACCCAGTATTTTTTGAGCTCTTTAAAAGACAGGAAGAGTTCTTTTGGTGGCCCCATGAAATCTCACTGCAGAAAGATAGAAACGATTATAAAGAGTTAAAAGGACCCGAGAGATTTGTTTTCGATACAAATTTAAAATTCCAGACACTCGGAGATAGTATGTTATCTCGGTCCATACACACACTAAAAGACCATGTAACTAATCCTGAGCTAGAGATATGTATGAATACTTGGCAACGCTTTGAAGGTATTCATAGCTATAGCTATTCATATCTACTCAACAACGTACATCATGATGCTACAGCTTTTTTTGATAGTATTATGGAGGACAAGGAAATAGTTGGTCGGGCTGAATTAATACGTGCTAGCTTTGATAAAATACTAGGTGACGATGCAAAAAAAGATATAAAGCAAAAAATATTCGACTGCGTGCTCGCTATTAACTGTATGGAAGGGCTCGTATTTTATGTAAGTTTTGCTTGCTCGTTCTACTTTGGTTATCGGGGCATGATGGAGGGTAATGCTAAGATTATTAAATTTATTCAAAGAGACGAATCTCAGCATTTTGCTATCACACAGAATTTACTAAAAATAATGCGAGATGAGGACAAGGAAGGATTTACTTCCATTGTCAAAAAAAGTGAAGATAAGATATATGCGTTTTACGAGCAAGCTGCAAAAAATGAAATCGAATGGGCTCAATATTTATTTAGTAAAGGTTCTCTGCTCGGATTGAACGCAGATGTTTTAGGGGGGTATGCAAAATGGCTGTGTGATGTACGCTTGAGATCCTTGGGGTATAAGAAAATTTTCAATCAAAAAGGTAACCCTATATCCGGCTGGCTAGATAGTTATCTGGATAGCAGCAAGGTACAAGTAGCACCTCAGGAGACGGAAATTTCTGCTTATAAGATTGGTGCGCGGGATACTAATATTGATGATACGACGTTTGACGATATTAAACTATGATTACATCTGATACTTTAAAGTCTTTTAACGATGAAGAAGTTGGTGTCTTGTTATATGTCTTAAGTATAGCCTTACCACATATCGAACCAAAGTATGATTTTATAAAGTTGTTTAGAATAGATAATTTGTTATACGAACTCGAAAAATTAAAAAACAAACTTGATGAAGAAAAGAAAATTTTTATATCAAATCTTCAAAAAAAAGTATACGAAGGCCGATAAATACTTTTGTAGGCGACGTAGTATATTCGTATACCAGGGGTGGGTTGGTGGGAACCTTTTTGAAGGTTACTGGTATACTTGAACTTTTTTAGACATTTTTAAATATTTATATATGAGAAAGTTTATTCTTACAGAAGATCAATTTTTAAAAGCAAAGAACTTTGCTCTTATGGTAGAGAAGAAGGAGGTGTATAAGAACAAGAACACTTATAAAAGCCATATGGTTGGGAGACTAGGTGAAATAGCTTACGGTCTTTATACAGATGTAAGTCCAAACTGGGAGATATGGCAGCATAAGGGTGATGATGGCGTTGATTTTGCTTTTAACGGAGCACAAGTAAAAACAACTACTTTTAAGGGATCAAAGAAATTACTAGTTCGGAGAAAAAATAACTCACTAACAGAGGAAATAAAAAAATTCGTACTTGCTTATGTTGATTATGATAAGACACCTCACACTGTATACCTTGTAGGTGAAATCAGTTATGAAAATTTTATGTTAAGAAAATATACATACACGGACACGATGAACAATGTATATGATGCAGTTAACGAAAGGGACTTAGATGAATTATATCGACCGTTTTAGATTAAATAATATTGATGAGTTGGTATTTGTCCGGAGCTGGGATAGATCTGAATTTCATGACTAATTCAGACCTATATAAGAGATTTAATGAGGAGAGGGGTCATATCTTAAGAAATAAATGGTATCTATCTGAAAGAGTAGGTAGAGATGTAGGATTTGAAGCAGCCCTTATGGATTGGGTAGTTCATCATAGAGAAGACTGGATTAAGAGTAGAAATCAAAAAACCTAGTATATAATTACTAAGTGAAGCATTACCTACACTACGGGGACGTATTTCTAATACCCAAGATGTCTGGTCTACCGACACGTAAGGTAGCATCTACATATACCTCTCTTAATAAACATGCCTTTCGCGTACCGGTAGTTCCGTCTAACATGAAATGCTCTATAGATGTAAAGCAGGCCAAGCTGTTATCAGAAAACGATTATTTTTATATCATGCATAGGTTTGATATAGATAATTTTGAGTTCGTAAAACTGTGTAATGAAGAAAACTGGAAAACAATTTCTATAAGTATCGGTGTTCATGATATAGACTATCAAGCGTTAGAAAATATTTTCTTGAACAACTTAAGATTAGATTTTATTACAATCGATGTTGCCCACGGTCACCATTCATTTGTTAAACAGATTCTAGAGTATATCTGTAAATTCAAAACAAACGAAACATATGTTATTGCAGGTAACATAGCAACACCTCAAGCTGCAGAAGATTTAGTTCTTTGGGGTGCAGACGCTATTAAAGTTGGTATTGGTCAAGGATATGTGTGTACTACCAAAGATAAAACCGGATTCACAATGCCGATGTTTACCTGTATTCAAGATGTAGCTGAAAGATGTAAAGTAGATATTATTGCAGATGGCGGGGTTCGTTGTAACGGCGATATTGCCAAAGCAATAGCTGCAGGAGCAAAAATGGTAATGTGTGGCGGTATGTTTGCAGGTCTCATCGATAGTCCTTCACCCGTTATCAAGGACCCATCTAATTCAAGCATTCTATATAAAGAATATTATGGGTCTGCAAGCGCAAGAAATAAACATACCGGCACAAATATAGAAGGTCGATCAGAACTTATACCCATGCAGCACAATACTTACTTGTGGAAGTTAAATGAGATAGAGCAAGATTTACAGAGTGCTATTAGCTACGCAGGTGGTGAAGATTTAGAATCTCTTAGTTATATTGATATTGGTTGGAATTAAACCAACGAATTATTCGTCTTCTTCGCGTTAATTACCGGCTCCGGAGGTATTGGTGTGCCGTCGTTCATAGTCATAGCTAAGTCTCGTAGATCATGATTCTTATCAACAGGTGTGATCGCCATACCAATCATTTGATGGCTATGCGCTTTAATGGTGATACTATTTTCATCCCTACCGGTACCGTAAACTACAATCGGCATAGTTTCAGCACGTAAGCCTTCTGGCAGCCCGGCATCAGATCCCTTGATACAACCCATCCCGGGTGTGCCAGTACCACCAATAGGACCGAGAGGTCCTAGGAAAGAACCGTTTCCCGAACCCCACACCGGAGTATCAAAACCCGCTATAGTGCTCCCACTGCTAGACGCATATATTGGTACATCTGTTGCCATAAACGGTCCAATAGTAGGGGGCAATGTTGTAGATGCAAAAATAGCTATAGGATTAGGATTGGTACACGTAACATTACCCCCACCGTTAGCACCAGTTACAATACATGCGCCTATAGGAATATAACCTATCTGTGTACCTCCTCTTGCAAAACCAATATATTCATTATAACGCAATCTTCCGCACGGCACTTGGGCGTCCGTGAATCCTATGTAAGGTGGTCCCGATACACCTGGTACACCGACTTTGTATTGAACAGTACCAAATTCACTTACAATAGGTACAGGCCAGTTTGAAAGAGGAACAGCGAACCCGAGTATCTTACCTTTTGTATTAGACTTTGGCTCTAAAACGGTAGGTTGACCTTGAAGGGTTGTTTCTTCTGTAGCATGCTGCTCACGCGGTATAGTTATATGATTACAGAACAACTCACCTTCAACATGAAGACCGCCAGCTATAATAGTATTACCTGTTACACCGAGTGAGCCTTCTACAACAACCTGCTTACCATTACGTTGACGTAAACTTAAAATATCTGCAACTAAGGAAAGACGTTTTCCACCATCAATGTTAACTTCATTCTCACTTGCTATATTGACTTGAGTACCTGCTATATTCATTATAGTTCCTGTCATATTAACAGGTCCATAGGACTTGAAGTTTATACCGCCCGCTCCCACTTGAAGATTATATCTATTACAAACATTGAGCGTATAATTACCACCGGGGAGATCATCAACATGTACGTATTCTACTAGGGGTGAAGGTGTTCTATTATAAAATACGCCAAATTTACCTATCTGTACGTCAGAGATCTCCATTTTACCTTTAGCATCGACACGAACTGAACCATAGTCATTCATCGTCATTCCGATGTTTTCAAACTTGTGCTTTGTTATTTCAATAATTTGACTGCCGCCTATACCCATTTTAGATTCGAGATCTGCTAGTTCCTTCATCTTTCTTAATGTAAGATCTTTGATAAATTTCTTACGTGTTTCAGGATTAAATTCACCACCCTCAGAGCTTGGGTTTTCACCAACCACTGGTCTATCTTCTCCAAGAGTAAATCTAGCATCATCAGGATCTGGATTACAAGCAGGGCACCTTACACCCATTATCCAACCTGGACCTGTTTGCCCGTTTGCACCGCCTGCAGAAAACTTTGATGACAGCACGGCAGCAGATCCAAATTCAGGTTTACCGAGAACACCGGTATGTGTAACCGCGAGTCCTAATACACCGTTCAAAAGAGTGCTTGAGAAAATAAAATTGCCCGCAGTATCAGCTATAGTACCAAACACTTCATTTCGCCAGTCGTTATCAACAGAGTTATTGTACGCCCAATACTTACTCTTATCACCTTGACAGACCGGGCAGGGAGTGGGCTTGCCACTCTTAAACTGACTGGGTGATGTTAGTTGTAATATACTATCGGTTAATTTATCAGCTCTCCTGGTATCGAATAACTGCTTTACATCAGCTATCTCACGAACGATTTCCTTCCATTGCTTATGATATTCATTTTTTAAATTACCGACCTTTACATAATGATCCCCTCTAACTAAAGAATCCAGATTTTGTCCTACAAACTCATTCTTATCACCTTTAACCGTTAAAAATTGATCGTTCAAGACTAGCTTTTGATCGTTATTAGTAGCGAGCTCTATATTGACCAGATTTGTAAATTCCTTAAACGAGCCAGAATAATGAGTAAACTTTAATGATTCCCTGTTATCGGTATTAACAATCTGGATGGTGCCGCCTTTTTGATTTATAACATATTTGTTTCTATATGTCTCTACATCGATATCATATTTTTCTTTTTGTATATTTTCATATGTACCTGGGTAATCTAACCCTCTATCCAGCTTAGTGGTATCGGTATTATTCCCAAAGGAGCTGTCGTTACCTGTTGATGCTTGATAAATTGTTCTCCAATCTTCATTACCATATGAAGCAGCAAAATAAACAGGTTTTAAGGGCTCACCAGCATTAAAGAAAACCCAGACATGTGCACCTACATTTGGTATACTGAAGCTACCCTTTGCAGCGTTACTATAAGTTTCAGGTATATAATTAAAAGCAAAAGTATTGACATTATTCGCATTGGTTTCCTTAGGATCAACAAAAGCATCATTTAATCTAAAAGCATCTTTATCATAAATTGCGCCCGGTTTCTCTCCTATTAGATCAAAATTTTGTGTGTACTTATATTTTTCAATTACATTCTTAAAATTAATTTCGCTTGATGATAATGAATTGACAACGGAGCGTAACTTACTACTATCACTAATTGTACCTACATTAAGATATTTACTATATCTTCCGCTACTTGACTCACCTGCAAGAGGTGCCGCACACTCCGACCACGGTAAGATTCTTTTTAAATCCTCAAGAATTTCTGTTAGGTTGCTCTCAATATTAGCACCTACAAATCTGAATTGTTTATCTTTACTTAATTCATTCCAATTCTTGTAGACCGTCGGTGTTATGTGCGGTACAAATACTTTAATTCGACCACGTCTCGCCGGGTCGTTATTTTGAACAACGATGCCTAAGTAATTACCGTGATATTTCGGGTAGTCTGCCATTGATATATGTATATTTACTAATATAATATAAGGATGCTAATAAAAGTCTCTCACGAATCACCCGTATCTATCCTAGACATCTCAGGAGGATATAATGATTTTGATTATTGTCTAGTTCATTTATTACATCAAGATGCAGGTACACCTCGACAACTTCAATACTATAGTTATTATAAATGCGCCAGGTCACTTCATAATAGGGAAGTATTATTAGATAATTCTATATTTGAGCTCGGTAAAGCTTTTGACCCAGATGTTTTCTATAAATCGATAATAGATCTTCAACCGAACATGTTCATTGTACCAGATGTTTTGGAAGATTCAGACGCTACAATAGGTAGTTATATCAACTTTAGAAGTAAAGCAGAAGATATTAAGAAATTGTTTCATACAAAAGCTATCGGAGCTATTCAAGGTAAAAATTGGCAGGATTTAAGAGACTGCTATGAATTTATGTCTAACGAAACAGACATGATTGCTATAAGCTTTGACTTTAGTTATTATCAAACTACCGGTGAAGGGCATAATAAACTTGAACGCTTTTGTTCTGGTAGACAGCGCTTTATCTCACAACTAATAGAATGTGGTTTGTGGAATTGGAACAAACCACATCACCTGTTAGGCTGTTCTCTTGCAAAAGAGTTTCGGTATTACGTTGATAAAAATATCTACAATATTGTAAGCTGCGACACGAGCAATCCTGTAGTTGCCGCTATCCATGAATTAAGATATGATGCAGACTATGGGCTACCAATGAAACCTACAGCAAAGCTCGCCGATCTGATTGATCATAAATTTACTCCCGAGCAATTAGATATACTAAATTATAATGTTGATATGTTTAAAAGAATTATTCGCAGATGAACAGCCTTTGGAAGATAGACCGCCCTTGGATTGCTTTTTTCAGTCAGACAGGAACTGAAATAAACGATCTATCCAATGCATTAGGTATACACCCAGAATTAATAGTTACTAATAAACCAGATTTAAAAAAAGTTAATACTAACTTGCTCAGTGTAACAAAATTTAGAGAGCATAAGCTTAATAAAACTTTTCTAGAGGTTTTGCCTATCAAACCTGTAGCGCAGGATTACTCAAAAATTTTAGAACGCTTTGAGGAACCAATTATTACTCTTCACGGGTACTTAAGAATCATTCCAAAAGAGATTTGCGAGAAATATGAGATGTATAATTTACATCCCGGTTTAATCAATAAGTACCCATCCTTAAAAGGATTTAACCCACAGGAAAGAGCTTTTGCCCAAAACCATAAGTTTGCAGGGTGTGTTCTACATAAAGTAACGCCCGGGGTCGATGAAGGGGAGATATTATTAAGTCAGGGTGAGTTTATAGAAGGGTTATCCTTAGACGAAGTTTATACAAAGTTGAGACAAGTCGCCCTTGATCTATGGATTAGTTTCTTTAAGGGCTATAAGTTAATAATGAAATGACATGCGAAGAAATTATCAAGGTTGTTGAAGAGACATATCCCGAGACTTGTGCTGAATTTAAAAAAATACAATTAGAACATTATGACTTGTTCTGTAGAAAACAATTTGATTACGGTCCGCATAACATAAGCTTAGGTTCTGATTTGCACAAAAAAGAGGATATAGTTGCCTCTATTTCTGCTATTGTAGTACGGCTAAATGATAAGATTCAAAGATTAATTAATCTTGTGTTACGCAAAAAAACGTTTGAAACGGCTAATGAACCTGTCTTTGATGCGTTTGGCGATACAGCTGTTTATTGTATAATAGCAGAAATTGTAAAAAGAAAAAAATGGTGTAAATGAAGCCTGACAAAAAAGAATATATATGGGTCGATAATGATAACTATCTTTTGAAAGGTTATTTTAAGGAAAGTAAGAGTATCGATAAGAAGATATCTTTAGTAGGCCGAATAATTTCTTTCTTTAAAAAGGTATTGAAATAAAGATAGTTCCAGTTACAATTAGTTCATGATTATTACGTTTACAGGGCCGCAGTGCTCTGGTAAGACTACTCTCTTAAAAGAAATACAAAAGACTTATGGTGATGCGTTTTTGTATGTAGAAGAAGTCACACGACTGGTTAAACGTGAGTTTAATGTATCTATAAATGAAGAGGGTGCAAACGATAAGGTACAAACGTTAATTTTAAATAAAGAGTTTGAGAATCTATTTATAGACTGGAAGACTAAGGGATATAAAGGGATTATTCATGATAGGTGTTTGTTAGATGGAATGATTTTTACGGAGTATTTCTGTGAGCAGGACGAAAAGAAACGACCGTCTCAAAGGGATAATTTTGGTATATCCAAACTAATAGGTTGTCAATACTGGCAAAGTAATAGTACGAAATATGATATAATATTTTATCCGGATCCGCATGATGTAAAGCTAGTTGACGATGGAGAGAGAAGTACTAACATAGAGTTCAGGAATGCTATTATTGCAAAATATGAACGATATTGGGATATACATAAATGGCAGCACGAGAAACAATTAGTTATTCTAAAGGGTACCGTTGAAGAACGCATGAATCAAATTAAATTAATATTAAATGAATACACAACTCGATAATAGTAATATTTCAAAGCATTTAGGTAAGATTACCGGCTATAAGTGTACATACGATCCTTCTTTACTTGTACGTGAACCCAGACAAAATAATAGAAAGCACTTAGGTATAAAGGATGAAGATTTGCCCTTTACCGGTTTTGATATTTGGAATGCATATGAAGTATCGTGTATAACAGAAAAAGGAATGCCAATCGCTGCGATTGCTAAGATTGTTTATCCTTGTTCAAGTAAGTATATTGTTGAATCTAAATCTATAAAGCTTTATATGAATTCCTTTAACATGGAAAAGATCGAAGGTAATATTATAAAGGTATTAAATCAGATGCAAAATATTATAAGTAAGGACCTCTCGAACTTACTGGAAACAGACGTACGGGTTTATGTACGCTCTACTACTGCTGTTGACGATAGCTTACACTATCCACCAGTGCTACCTAACAGTCTTTATCCTACCCTAGAGCAAGGTATTGATATAACAACAATACTAGCATCTGTATACAACGAAACACCAGACCTATTAAATGCAGTTGAAATAACAGAACCTAAGACCCAGAGATTTCATTCTGCTCTGTTAAAGAGTAATTGCAGGGTAACATCACAACCTGATTGGGGTGATGTTTATATTCATTACAAAGGTAAATATGAAATTAATCTTACCTCTCTACTACATTATATTGTTTCGTTTCGTGATGAATGTCACTTCCATGAAGAGATCTGTGAAACAATCTATAAGAGATTTTATGATAAATTTGACCCGGAGGAATTGGTTGTAACCTGTCTTTATGTACGACGTGGGGGTATAGATATCAACCCAACACGTGCCAATAGGTTTGATCTCTTAGATAAAGCTTTAAAAGACGAGTATAAGTACTTTACGAAAACAGTACGACAGTAATTAACCTTCTAGGTTATTACGTCTTAACTTTTCTGGACTAACAGAGTTATAACCAGCATCTGTTAATGTTTGTACAGATGGCGTTGCAGTATTAAGAGTAAATTCAAAAGCTGTACCGTTAGTTAATAGTATTGAAAATAAATCACCATTATAGCTATCATCAGCTGAAAACCTTGTAGCGATATTATTTGCAGTTACAGTTATAAGAGTTGTGGATCCCGTCAATGTCGCCTCTCTATTAAAAAGAATGGCACTAGCATTACTTCCTAGCACTCTACCTATGACCCCGTTTGAAGTTAATGATAAATTAAGTGATACCGGATTTGAAGCCGCCGGATCTGCTACCATGCTGTTAAATATTGCCATATAAATATTTATTCAAAATATATACATTTTTACAAAAAAAAAGGGCCCCGCAAGAGGCCCTTTTTTAAATATCCTGGGACGAACCAGGTGAAAGTATTTTCTTTAATCGGATCCTAATCAGTAGATTAGAAGTACACGGATTGTGTTCCAGGTGTGAACGCTTGGCCTAAGCCACGCAATATGATTACGTGGTAGTACAAGTTAGCACCGAAGATGTTGTCTACAACGCCGTAGCGTGTAAGCAACCCGACTCTCGGAGAGAAGTCGTTCGGGCCAATTGTGCGTTGCACCATTACCGGGATGTACGGGCAATAAATGATACCGGTGTCGTAAAACTCCGGACCTTTATAACCGAGAAGGCAATATTCAACCGGGGCGGAACGAGTTCCACCTGCGGCGCCAGCGCCTGTACCACCGAAGTTTCCTCCGGGATAAGACTGGAATTGAGCTTCTGTTCTCGTATCACGGTAGACGTTGAAACGACCACCTAATGAACCAACTTTTGCTACTCCAACGGGTTGAGTGTTAACATTTCCCTGTACCGGTGCCCACTGAAACTCGGGCAACATTTCGAGGATTGCGCACACACGAGGTGTTGCAACGACGAAGTTAGCCGCGCCACGGCGGTTACGGACAGCGATTCTGTTAGCCTCAATTATTAGCCTCTGATAGAAATCACGATTGCGCTCTACGAGCCAGCGACCATCCGCCGAGGCGGGTGACCAAACTGAGAACCCAGTGCCGTAACCGGCATTGAGGGCAGTCTGAATCATTCTGATGATCATTTCACGGTCGATTTCGGCCTGTAACTCATACGACATTGCGTTAGTGAGTTCAGTATCGATATCAATACCGTTCATGTTCTTCAAGTCTTGCTCGAGTTCAACTGACCAGCGAGCAGCAAGCCTACGAGTTCCAGCCTCAACGGCTGTCTTTTCGAAGCTGACTACGATCTGGGGAATCTTCGAGGATAACTCAAAGTTAGCGAGCAACTGAGCAACACCTTGGTCCTGTGGGACAAAGGGGAAGTAAGTAGCATCACCAACTAATGATGCTGATGAGGTACCAGTGAATCTCGTATCGAGATATTGGTAACCTAATTCAGCGCCATCTGAACCTCCGGCTGCAGAACCCGGCCAAACAGTTGTTCCGGCATCTAACGAGCCGTCTGAACCTTTACTATTTGTAGAACCGAGTGCTTCACCTTCGTATTTGTATCTGAGGGCAAAAGCCAATCCAACGGGGCCGCTCATGGGTTGAACACCAACGATTTCGTTAGTGATCAATTCCGGGAACGTACGACGAATCATCGGAATAAGAATCTTTGGAAGCCGAGCATCACCTGGTGCATAGGAATCACTGTTCGAGGGGAAAGCGCCGCCAGTTCCGCCAGCATTGACAGAACCGAAAACACTTGTAGACCCACCGGCAATGTTACCACTGTTTGTACCATAAGCTTCAAAGCACCATTTTTCTTGGTTTTCCAAGAGGATGGCGGTATTTAAGCGAGTGTGATCATCTTCGATAGCGCGGACGTTGTCCGAGGTGTAATCCAATACTGGACTCCACTTTTCGAGCAACACCTTCGCGCGACTCTCATCGATGTACGCCTGTGAAGGACGAATTTGTGCCATATATAATTAAGTCTCCTTAATATGTGTCGACCTAGGAATTTCTATTCAGGCAAAATGCCTCAGAAAGTAAAATTAATACTTATTGAGTTCTTTAAGATAAAGGCCAAAAGAAGGATCTCTATTATTTTCTTCTTTTTGTACTGTTTCTTCGATTATCGGGCGGTCCACTTTTTGAGTGACAGCCTCATTAACAGCCTCATCTTTAAGATTTGCAAGCCGCTCTTCTTCAGATTTCTCGAATAACTTGAGCGTATAATCAAAATTTTCATTAATAAAGTCAGAAGATTTTCCTGAGAGCATCTTCTTCATATAAGCTTTTTTATCTTTTTCAAGAGTAGAAAGCTTTTTCTCAAGAATCGTCTCAGATTCAGCTTTTGTTAATGTATTTGTTAATTGCTCAACTTTTTTGTTAGCGGCTTCAAGCTGGTTTACAGCTTCATCGAGTCTATTCTTGCCTTCCATAACAGCATCTCTGATGCTATGTTTCGCAAGAGCTTCATTAACGGAAAGCATATTACGCATATCGCTTAATAGTTTAGCTGCTTTCTTATTATTGACTGCTTCTTGTATTTGTTTGGCAGGAATTTTTTCTTCTAAATAAATTTCTAAGTATTTGCTTACTTGTGCAACGAGGTTACCTTTAAATGCAGAAGCTTCTTCCTTAATTGTCTTTTCGTATTTTCCGACAATAGTTTTAAGCTTCTGTGCATGGTTAGTATCGATAGCTTCAACAACTTGATTCAATTTAGCTGTATGATCAGCATCGATAACTTCAACGAGCTTTTCTAATTTCTTTGCGTAATCTTCATCTTGTTCATTTAATGCTTTTTCGACATGTATTTTAACTTTGTCATCTACATTAGCATTAAATGCTGTTTCGATTTCTTTTAGAATATCCTCTGAAAGGATATCTTTTGTTGCATCATTAACTTTAAGAATGTCTGTTACGTTTTTGCTCATTTGAATAATTTTGTTTTTAAGGCAGATTGTATCCTAGCTCTTAACTTAGATTCAACTACCTCGTTTAAATATTTATTAGCTTCGGCATAATTTTTTTGAGAAAGTTGATGTAAAAACTTAGAAATCGATAAACTCTCATTTTTAGGTAGTTTTCCGTTCCCACCACGAGCCTTGTCAATAGCCCGGCCCCTTGCTGTTTCATATTTTGACAACTTACCATCTTTGTCTAAGTCAGATTTCTTAACGTCAATTTCGTCTTGCGATACTACTTTCTTTTTTGACTTCTTATACTTCTTATTCATTGTATTTATTTATTGTTAACCTTATGAATTTCCAAGGGTTTTAAAGAAAGACATAATTTGTTCTTTTAGATAATGAGCTACATCTTTTCTGGGTAGACTAGAGATTGACTCTTCAAATCTATTGTAAGCTTCTTCATGAGAACCATCGGCAGTTAAGACGAATTGTTTACTTTCAAGAATACCATTTACGAAAGCTTTAGGACACGAGGGATCAGCAACACAATCTACAGCAATCAATCTCATATCTTGAACAAGATTGATACCGTTTTTCTCTTCAACTAACTTACCAAGGGCCCTACTAGACATACCCACCCTCGCGCCGTCATTTATTAGGGAGCGAACAAGTAAGCCCATGGGTGTAGAAAGAACTTGGGATTTACCATAGACCATGTTATCTTGCATTTTTAATTCTGTTACCATGTGACAAGCACGCTCTAGATTAACTTCTGCAGATGTAGGATGATTTAACTCGCCCATGGCTCTTTTTGGAGTAACCATTTCTGTTACATAACGAGTGACCTCTCTCAACATGTCATCTTTACTATATTTTCTTAAATTCTTATTAACAGTCTCACACATCATATAAGGTCCTGATATGAAGAGTTTTGAAGGCTCTCTAGGATTTTTCTCCTCAACGATGTATTCGAATTGTTCGTCCGGAGCAGGTGCTTCGACAAGTAGTCTAAATGCCATAGAAATATTTATTCATTATGTTATTTAATTCCTAACTCTTTCTCTGTAAGGATTAAAAATTTATAACCCTTTTTATCACACCATTTCTTTGCAGCGTCCCATTTAGCTGTATTTTGTATGTATCTTGTTGTCTCGTATATTTTTGTCGACATTTTTTTACGATTAGAATTATCCGGTTTTATAGTTTGCTTACTAGGCTTTATCTCAATAATGTACCTCTTTATTTCATCATGCTCTTTAATGGCTACTATACCATCTGTGTAATACCTATGTACTCTCTGATCTATAGGATTTAAATAAGGGATTATAACTGATTCACTTGCCCATTCTAAGACATTGCTATTATCATCACACCAACGAAAGAACTTTAACTCCCAACCCGACCTATATACAGGCATACCTTTACCGACATATTTCTGCGTATTTTTTGGCTTAAAAATACCTTGGCGAAATTTATCGTTTTTTTGTATGGGGCGCATTTTAGCCTACAAAAAACATAGGTGGAGCAGCGTCACCAAAGCCGGGTGCACTTTCATATAGCTTCTTTTCTAACTCTTCCTTTTCTCTTAAACCCTGACTTAGTAAATCGTTATAATTTATTTGACCACCACCGAACAGTGTTGTCCCCGTATATTTTCCTCTAACATTTCCAATAGCAATCTTTGATAGGGCTAATGCATATTGGTAGACCCATGCCTCTTTAATCAAATCACACAAAGGTCTTTCTACATAGCATGATATTACACCGTAAAATCTTGAACCGGAACCCGGTGTCCTCGGAGGTGGGTACATTACTAAATATTGTGTACGGGGATCGAAGGTTATATCTTTTTTAGTAGCTAACATTTTTTCCCGAATATCGAGCCATTGCTTTAGGACATACCAGCTTATCAAGTCAAAACCATAATTTCCCATCGAGTAACTAAAGTATGTTTGCTGTGCCAGACTTTGCTCAATAGTGAACAAAGTATTTACACCTGTTGAAGAACCTTCTTCAAAGTCTATAACATCAATTACTTTTCTGTAATCCATAACGTCATAATCAAAACTATTAACCTTCTGTCGGTCATCAATATTTGATGAAGGTGTAAAGTTAGAACCTAATGTGTTGTTAAAGTTTATTACAGAAAGATAATTTGTCTGCGTTAGGATTTGATTTTTAAATATACCATCAATATAGGTTGCAGAAAGGGCTATAGACCCTGAAAATACACCTGATGATAAAGTAGTATTGGAAACGTAAACTGGCTTGGAAGGTGAATTAATTCTATTAAAAGTGCGGGTAATACTAAAGAGATCATCAAGTTTGATCCCTTTATTATCAATATATAAATCAGAATTAAAAACTAGATACTCCTCCGTATAACCTGCAAATTTAGCAAACATCTCACAAGCAATAGCAATGTTTTCATTTAATTGATCTTGATGTATTTCAAGATTAATCATTGGAGCGCCTAAAGATCTTGAAATTCTATTACCTAATCTATTGAACGAATCTATCTTACTATTAAGATTGGTACTCTGAAAAGCGGAGATGGGTGTTACTGTAGAGCAATCCATATATTATTAAGCCGGTGTCGGTCCTCCAGCGGGAGCCGCGGCTGCGGCGCCACCTGCAGGAGCAGGAGCAGCTCCACCGGGCGCACCGCCTGCTTCAGGTCCTGGTCCTGGTCCAAAATCAGGTGGTGCGCCACCGGGAGGTAATGAGCTTGGACCGCCAATACTTCCGCCACCGCCACCTTCTGGAGGTTGTCCACCGGCTGCAGCAACACCGCCCTCCCTCCAATCAGGTCCACCTTGAGATATTTGGTCTAATTCCCATAGCATTTCTCTATCTTTTCTTAAGAATTCTCTATTAGCCATAATGTCAGTCTCTGACCAACCTAAATATTTCTTCTGCGCATATGTTTTCGAGACAAGATCACTTTGTGTGATTGCATTAAAGTTTTCAGCTTTTAACTGGAACTTTTGATTCTCTCTTAGTTCGTAGAAATTTGTTGGTACATTAAACTGTAGGTCGAGATCTGTATCTCTTAACTCATACTTCTCCCAAAGCTTCTTTAATTTTAGGTGAGTTATGAACCCATTTCTAAAGCCCGCAGCAAACGTTTGTTGTAATCGAATAATAAATCGAGCAAACTTTAACTCTTCTCTTAAGATATCCGCACCGTCCTTGTAAGTGTCTTCAGGATTTATTCTTGTAACAGGTACTTTTAGTGATTTGTAAAGCTTTTGAACAAAGTACATTAAATCCGTTAGTTCACCTAGGTTCTGTCCACCGGGAAGGGGTGTAACAGTTGTACCTTCGCTACCTGCTCTTTTAGCAAACCAAAAACTATCAAGCATGGATTGCGGATTAAATTTATTTACAGTAGCTGATTGATCCGCATCAAATGTTTTCTTGCTCCAATACTGTTGCATTAATTTTCTAAGGTACGCCTCAGCTTTCGGTGGCGGCATATTACCCACATCTACATTAAAAACGAGCCGCTCGGGTGCTCTAACTAGCCGATATATAACAATTGAATCCTCAATTAAACTTAATTGACGATACGCCCGGCGCGCATTCTCAATAAATGGCATCCGTAATGTCTTGCTTTCATTCCATATACCAGAATTTATATATGTAACTTGATTGAGGTCCATCGGAATAAATTCCGTCTTTACAATCTTTGTTGGATTCTTTAAATCAAAAACTGGTTTCTTAAGTAGGTAGCCTTTTAATAAAAGGTTCTGTACGTTACCAAAAATAGGATCAACTAGATCGGAAGGTATCTGTATAACTCCGAGAACACCTTCTTCAGGAAATTTTTTATGTATGATATGCTCAAAATATATCTCCGCATCAACTAGAAGCTGTCTTACGTATTCCCACCCGTTGTGCTCGAGATCGAAATAACCTATATATTTTTGAAATTCTTTCTTAAGTTCCTGTCTTTGGTCTTCAGATAAGTCTACGTCCTTTAATTTTAATTTTACTATTTCACCGTTATCATCTTTATTAATAAATTCATCACAAATCTCATCTAGTGCATTGGCAACTTCAGAAAAAGCTGCCATAACACGGTAATCCATTAACCGGCGTGATTTGTCCGGTTGAATGTTTGCGTACATGAATTCATGATAATCCTTGTTTTGTAAAACATTCGCTACAAGGTCATCCGTATATAGAACGGAAGATGATACGCTTTGACGCGCTAACGCTTCATTTTTCTTTGTACCTTTATCAAAGAATAAATTGTATTTTGGATTTAAGTCGTTAATTTTATCAGCGAGAGAGATTTCTTTGTAAGGAAGTTTATTAGAAACAAACTTCATGAAATCGCGACCAAATGTACTTTCTCTATTACTATCAGCCATACAGTTATTTATTAAAAATATTTAAACTTAAAGGTATTAACCTGCTGTAACCCATGGAGAGATAGAATAAACGACATCAGTAATAACCGGGCTTCCAGATACACTTATTGTCTCTGTTTGTTGAACTAGTAGAGAACTGGGTGATGTAAAGAGAGATGCCATTTGCATGACATCATCGTATAAAGGAACTGATCTTTCAGCACTAAAGTTAGAATCAATTTGAAAAATATTTCCAACATCGTTTTGCTTAACTTGAAACATCCAACCTTTAATAGTAAATGATGTATCACCAACAATCTTATATTTCTCAGCAGCATTAATATCAGTTGGATAAGACACATTAACAGAACCACTCCATAAGATTTCGCTTCTTATTTCCTGTGTATTTTCCAAGAGGTCTGCCGGTATTTTCCATGAAATAATAATATAAGGATTGTTATAAGGCACGAAGTTAGATATGATTTGATCCATATCTGATTGAAACTTAGTCATAATAGACATATTGACTGTTATATTGATCGGGACAGGACTCGCTAAGAAATTTGACTTATTATCTAATGTAGATGAACTTGGAAAATAGAAACCACCTAGCTTATTAAAAACACGTGTTTCGTCGCGAGCAATACTTGAAATACTAATAGACACCACAGGTACTGTAATATTCTGTGCTTTGTTGACCAAATCATACATTACTCGTTGTTTTGGGGCATAAACATATCTCACCTGTAATAAGCTTTGAGCTACTCTGTCTTTATCATATCTCTTAATGATTATGTCATCGAACGCAGTTATAAACTGCGTCAATAAATCCTTAACCTCAAAATTAAATGTACGGTTCTTCATTATATAATATTTAGCAAATTCTATCTATAAAATATTTCGGAAGTTTTGTTTTTACGTTCTTTAGAGTATTGTAGATATTACCGTCCAAAATATAGGTTGTCGAAAAATCTTGCTTGCTTCTTGTTGCGCGACCACAAGCTTGAACAAGCGAATTAAGCATTTTGTTTTCATACCAATCCCTATCCATTTCGAATAATTTCTTGATTCGCTTTGATGAAAGAGGTGAAAATGGTAATTTAACAATGATTTGAAAGCGAGCATAATCATCTTTTAAGTCAATACCGTAAGCAAGAGATGGGCTCACCAATATGGTAGGCAGCCTAGATTCAAAATGTTCCTTAAGTATTTCTTCATTTTTTGTTGTATCATCTCTGAACAAATATCTGCTATCGCTCCTTAATTTTGATTTTAATATTTCTGTAATTTCGTTCGAGTGGGTATGAATAATACCCTTTTCACCTATATGATGGCCTGCAATCGATTTTATATGATCACATATTACCGGTAAGATGTTTTTGATATTCTTATAATTGAGTCTATTTTTTGATGTTACATATATAGGTGACTTTTGCGGGTCAAACTCACTATCAACTTCTACATAAGAATAATTCTCAATACCTAAATTCTTAGCAAAATTCTTATGATCAATAATAGTTGCTGACATTAGTAATATATTATCTGCATAATCAAAGATATGTTTAGATAGTTTATTGATTCGGAGAGGTAGAAATGATATTTTCTTTGCATCATAATCTACTATGTATTCGCTCTCTTTCCAGTTTTGATTAACGGTAAGGAGTGATCTATGTATATTTTTTAAGTACAATAGCGTGATACGTTCTGGCTGAGATAGTGCGCCTTCCTTCTTAGCGGCCTTGCTAGTCAGAGTATTTATTTTTTCGCTCAACGCAAGGATTACATCGTTTGTCCAACTAAAAGCTCTTTCTCTATTCTCCGAAATAATAGGCTTTACCTCTATACCATACATCTTTAATTTATCGTATACTATTTCAGCAGAAAATCTTCTTACAAGTTCTTCTTCTAATTCTGATGCTTCATCGCATATAATAAAGTTTTTTCTTTTTATATGACTAGGTAAACTTAAAAACATCTTATAGTTTAAGACTGAAAACTGAGATAATAAAGACTTATTGCGCTGATTGTAATATGTACAAAAGTTCTTCTCCCAGCAATCGTCTTTTAGCTTAGGTAAAAATACACAAGGCGCTGTTTCTACATCGAAACGTTCATCTACATTGCATCTGTAGTTGGTTCTCCCTTTTAAAATATCAGTATCAGGAAATAGTTTTAAGTACTGATCTTGCAGAGATTTTGTTATTGTTAATGCAAAAGCACCAAACGGTGCTTCTGATAAGCACTCTACTTCATGCTGATAGTTACCAACGTAATCTTGCTTATAAGCCTGATAGCTATTGATAAGTGTTTTTATATTTTCGGATGGGAGCTGACTTACCCCTGCTAAGGTTTTAGCTAGAAAGCTTTTACCAGAACCTGTCGGTGCACTACATATAATAAACTTCTTACCTTCACCAAAGGCTTTTTCAATACTTTTAATTAATTTAACTTGCTGACTACTCGGACTATATTCTTGTGGAAAATGGTCTAGATACTTACTTAGCACTTATATATTATAGTATAACAATCGGTAAATTATACTGATAAGATGGTTAATTTTCTGTTAAACAGTTTAAAAGGTTTTTTTGTCTTTATACGGTTAATTATTTCTTTAGTTGGCTTGTCCCCTCTACTAAATGTTTCGACTGTATAGTCAAAAATTATTTTATTTTGTAATATCTCGATACTATACGGATATGGAATTTCGTAAATAACTTTTTTGTTATTCTTAGTTTCAACAATTAACGTAAATATACAATAAAAATCTTTTATACAAAATAGTAATATTTTGCCTTCTTTAAGAACTTTTGTGTCAAGTAAAAATCTTACTTTTTTTTGAAGAAAAGTATTAACTTTTTTTTCTATCTCTTCTACAGATGTCATTTATTCATAAACTCTATTTTTTGCTTCTGTGACATACCGGCGAGTACTTCGTTGAAGTATTTCCAGAATTCTTTTCCCGCAGGAATGAACGTTATAAGCTCACAAGCAGCCATATTAATACAACGGTAATCTTGCATAAAAATATCCCATGTTATTAATAGGTTTTTCTGTGAAGTGTTAAAGCGCGGTGTATTGAGAGCAGGTCTGTAATTAAGGGCTAATCTTCCTTCCATGCTATTCAACAACTTTAGTGCGTTGGTGCAAAACATTCTCCGTGTCGGCGCAGCTCCTGACTTTGGTCTGCGCCGTACGAATTTAATTTCGCCCACGTTACTTAGAAGAACGCCTTTTAATGTGGGCAGCGACACTTTCATTATCTTTTCTTAATGAGCAAATACCAAATATTCTTTGCTCATTTAAAAATACTCCTTTTTTGAGATTACCATACCCATCTACCCCCAAGTTAGAAATCGGGATTCCAAGGTTGTTAGGAAAACATACAAGCTCACCCACCTGTGTTGACTTTACATTAGGACCTGCAAGAATAACTTCACCTATTCTCCATGCTCGGGAATCTGTATTCAATGGTACAACGATACCGTTCCTCATAATGGATGTACCGTCCTCAGTCTCATCAACAAACTTTACAAGTAAGACATCATCTAAAAGTTTCTTTAGATTATATCCAGTAAAGACTGAATTAAATGTATTTTTAGGTGTTTCGGATAGATCGATTAACGACTTCTTGACATTAAGTAATTCTATATTGGCGCTCATTATAATGATTTATGAGCGGGGGTTATTTATTCAATCGATAGATATTCTTTTATTTCTCTTTTTGAAATTTCGTGTTTTCTACTCAACAGAGCAACAAAGTCAGGTTCATCATTCTTTGTCTTGACAGTATCCTTTATTTTCTTTATATAGTTAATATTCTTTCTAGGCATTCTAGGGATAACTGCGACAAAGAAGTTATATAGATCGACTTTATCGTCAAACAAAGATATATATTTGCCAATATTATTAATCACTAAAGCCATCTCTGGCGAGTACATACTGATCCATCTGTTAAGTAAGTAGGGTGAGAAGGCCTTACTGTCGTCTACCGATCTAAATGCTTCCTTCTTTTTAGAGAAAAGAATATCGTTTAAGAAGTCAAAAATTGTACTCAAGCTATGACTTTAGTAGTAGCAATAAAAATATCGTCATTCAGAGTATAAAAGAGTTTAATAACATCACTCATAAAGCTATTAGCTTGTTGCTCTGTCAAGTTAGTAGAAAAAGCAAACGCAGGAGCCTTTTTACCGGCTTTAATATTGATACCTGTATGACCAAGAGCGATATTATTCTTTACATATGTAATGCTTACACTACATTTACCTTGTTGCTGTGTGACACCGCCTTGTGTATGTTCTTTTTGAACTATTAGATCATCACCATCAACAACGATAGGTACATTAAGGTATTGAGTACTTAGTATATTTGCAATTTGGGTATTAAATAAACGCTGCCATGCAACAGCACCGAACGGATCAAGATAAGGTATTTCCCAGCAAAAATTTATTGCATCATCACTATAGATAAAATCATTATTAAGTACATCCTCGCTATCAACCATACCTTCCGCTTCTACTTTCATAGGAGCGCGGAAGGCAACAATATTACCTATAGGTAAGGTTTTATCTCTAAAAAATCTATAAGCAAAGCGACTATGAATTAAGGTTCCGTCATATACTTTAATATCTTCTGAAATCATTATTAAATTTTAATTTATACTTTGTGAAGTGCAACTTGTTGTTCTATCCATTTGTATGTTATCTCTAAGCCACGCACTAGCGGTAATTCAGGCGCCCAATTTAGTTTTGCTTTAATTAGTTTATTATCTGAATTTCTACCTCTTACACCAGTAGGGCCTTTGATATGTTTTTTTGTTAATTTTTTACCAGCTATATCTGAAGCCATATCTACTAGTGTATTGATAGTTACTTTTTCTTCTGATCCTATATTAACAGGACCCTCAAAACTTGAATCCATTAGCTTGAGAATACCGTCAACACATTCATCTACATACAAAAAGCTACGTGTTTGCTCACCGTCGCCCCATATCTCAATTTCGCCACCATCCGTTGCTTCTGCAACTTTACGACAAATAGCGGCGGGCGCTTTCTCTTTTCCGTTACACCATGAACCTAGAGGGCCAAATATATTATGAAAGCGAGCAATTTTAACATCGAGACCATAGTTCCGCTTGTACGCTAGGTATAAGCGTTCACTAAATAATTTTTCCCAACCATATTCACTATCTGGATTTGCTGGATATGCAGAGCTCTCCTCACAATTAGGGTTATTAGGGTCAAGCTGATTATGTTCTGGATACATACATGCACTACTGCTATAGAAAATCTTCTTAACATTATGTTTTACACACAAGTCTACTACATTGAGATTTATTGAAGCAGAATTATGCATAACATCGGCATCGTGTTCTCCAGTGAAAATATAACCCGCACCTCCCATGTCTGCCGCTAATTGATAGACTTCATCCACATACATGTCATTTGATACATTCAAGCAGTCTCTTACAATACTGCCGTCTCTTAAATCACCTACAACAAAATCATCTGCTTGTGTAGGACTATATTCAGGTATCTTTAGGTCAGCACCTCGGACCCAATAGCCAAGACTCTTTAATTTATTGACAAGGTGATTCCCTATAAAGCCGCCACCGCCGCAAACTAGTGCTGTTTTCATATATTATTAATTAAACTGATTATATTTTTTGCAACTAAATCATCTGTAGATGCATAAGATTTACCTAATTCAAAATTTTTCTTTATAGAGGGTAGTTTTGATTCATATGTTTTTTTAGAAATCTTAATTTTATGTAAATCATCAATAGTTTCAAAGGGTAGTATGCCGTCTATATCATAAAAATCCCCTATATTAGGACATCCCCAGAAAATTGGAATAGTCCCTACTACAAAACAGTCATTCAGGATCTCAGTAAAATAATTCTCTACTCTTGCATTCATTATGGCTATTGAAAACATATAGTCTTTTAAAGGATCGAGCTTATTATCAAAACCTTTATAATCACCGCCCCATATATCGACACCTTGTAAATTCTTTATAATTTTATGTCTTAGTAGATGCCCTTCAGTCCAGGTTTTAGAGGATGCAATAATTGAAATGTTTTTAGTTTTTTTATAGATTTGCATGTCTTCATCTCTTACTCTGCTAGACGCAATTATCTGACGTTTATATTTCTTGGGGTCTTTTGAGATGTGCTCTTGACTGTGGGTTAGAATAAAATCAAACTTATGTTTTATACGGTCTAAGTTTGCAAGTACATCGGGTTTTATTAGAGGAGATTCTTGTGCCCACCCTATCTTATACTTGCATTTTACTTTATCGACAATGGGATCAAACATCATCTCATCGGTAAAAACTGTCGGTCCATCAAAATCTAACTTACTTCTAACCCACTGCATTACTTGTGGCTTGCGCCCCATAGAGGCTGTATCGAAGCCATCTTCATTAATGCTATGGCCAAAATTATTATCGAAGATATTAACTTGTAACATTAGCCTGCCATTCCGTAATCAATATGATCGTCAATAAACTCATAATTATAATTATCACGGAATAATATATTTAAAATGGTTACATTACTTTTCATACACAAGCTATATTTACAGGAAGCCATTATAAGCATATCCACCAGCATATCAATACCTAATTTAATCTTCTTTGATTCGTCGTTTTGTATATTGGAGTAATGCAACCCGGTGCTTGATCCTGGGGGTGATAAGTCTGTATCATACTTTAATAATATATCACCGAAGTCTTTCTTAAAATTCATATATATCTCTTCTTCATCAGTAGCAAGAAATATCCTATCACATTTGTGTTTTACAAGAGCTCTTTCAACAGCAGGCTTTATGATAGATCTATAATCCATTAGATGCTGTTGGCCTGCTGCATGTCCGCCAGATACAAAATGATCTGTCCCTCTTTTATGAACCGATAGAACATTCTTAAGATTGTTCTTCTTAATAAAATCGTTACTTATATCTGTTATTTCCGTCTTAATATGCAAATATTTTTTAACTAGACTACGTAATGGTTCGACAGATTCCTCATTTACGAATTGATTTTTGTCTTGATGCTTGCCGTAACCTAACTGAAATTCACCACACTTATACCAGCAAGTTTCAATAGTATAATCACCTTCTTTAAACTTTTTCTTTATTTGTTCTTTCTCAGAATTAAAAGGCTGATAGAAAAATTTGTTCCATGTATTAGCAGAGTTACTGTATAACCCATTATTCATTTCAAAATATAAAAGATCATCATCTTGTCTATACACAAGATTATGTAATACCCGTAATACCGTCGAGCCTAGGCCAACAGCTGAATCATCCTTAATAATCTTAAGTTTCATTTTTAAGATAAATTTGGGTTAAAATATTAGGGTAATGTTCGTGCTTACGAATTGTATCCTCAACATTATTTGTACGTATTAAAGTAAAATTATATTGCTGCATAGTATTTCTTAGTGAATCATCATTAAAAAACCAGATATGTTCGTTCGGTTTTCTATGCTTCCAGCTCGTAAACCATTCATCAGAAAAGTAGTGGCACCAGGGCAAACTAACTACAAGCCATCTGCATTTTAAATTACCAATAAAATCTAGATTATTAAAGTGCTCTAAACAGTCAAAAAAAGTAATTACTTCATAAAATTTGTCTGTTATATCTTTTGTGAAGGTAATTTTCTCGGGCAGCGGATATGCAGGCTCGATATCGTTACCGAAGCAACTCGGTATTAGCTTTGAGCACCATTCAAGAAAATTACCGTTGCCGTAGCCTACATCCAATATTGATTGCGGGGTATACCCTAGCGTACCAATTATGTTTCCAAGTCTCAAACAGGACATGGAATTATTATCTATTTTATTATAAGCCTTATCAACGTAGTCGTAATCATACTTAAACGGGTCTATGTTAATTTGCTTAATCGCTCCTGTAGGAAGCGACTCATAATTATCTATCATTTCTTTAATGTCTCGAAATAATTTACATTCGGAAAGTAGAAATATGGTGTTTCATGTTCGAGGTAATATGACGGATGATTGGGAAGTACACAATCAATATTATTCTTTCTTAATGCGGCTCCGAGGACCATACCACCGCTGTAATAGCACATAAATCTTTTTGCAGAAAAGATAATATCTGCATATTCAAATATATCATTATATTCAATAGTTTGATGATTAAAGTTGAGCTTAGGTAGAAGATGGCCTGATGTATTCTTTGATGATGGTATTAGCAGATAAATATCTTCTTTTTTATAATTCTTTTCTAGAAAGTCCTTTACAACAAAAAGATCTGCATTATAATGCTCTTTTAATGTCATTGATGTTAGGTCTGCAACAATTTTATCCGAATAGTTAGGTAGTAAATTTGGCTTATAATATATCTTCGGTAGAGGAAAATTATCTTCTGAATTAAAACCATGAACAAGCTCCCATTTCTTAATAATATTACATTTTGTAGTCCAGGCACTACTAGGAATTGATGAAAAAAGATTACTACCAATATTCTGAGGCTCATCAGATACCCCTTTAAGATGCGGATTAAGATCCCATACAATTTTCTTTATTTCAGGATTTCTAGTTACATTGTTAGAGGCTAGATATATAGGCTTACCGATTTTTGCATAAAGCTCAGGCAATGTTGAAAGCTGTAGATTGTCTCCTAAGCCACCCCACGTCTGGCCTAATACTAAATTCTCCATACTATATTAATTTAAATAAAGATACAGTAATATCAATACTCAAAAATTACTCTGTTTATAGAAATTAACAATATTTTCTAAGCCCTTGTTAATATCAATCTTCGGTTTCCAGAAATTTAAAATGTAAGGATCTGGTTCATTCTTTTTGTTTAATTGAACAGTATCGATATTTGAAGAAGGTATGACTGTTGTCCCAGGAAAATGTTCCGCTATCTTATGCGCAACGTCAATAATTTTGTACCATTCAAAATTTGTTATATGTATCTCTTTATCTTTAGATATGCTTTCAAAATTTTCAGCTACTATCTGCAGACATCTACAACAATCATCACTGTATAATAATTGACGTTCTTCTTGACCGTCTGTTAACATATCGATAACTTTAGTGTGTTTGGCTTTTAAAACGAAGTCGGTAATGGCATGTGCTTTTTGCATATCCCTCTCAATACCATAGACATTCCAGAATTTTACAATACGACCATTCAAACTCTTTGTGTAATATTCACCCAGAGCTTTTGCTACACCATAAGGTGAATAGCTCATGTTTGACATTTGACTTGATGCAAAAATAAAGGGCTTTTTAAATTCTTCTAAAATCTTAAAAACATTAGCCATAATACGCGTGTTATTATCGATGAAATCATATGTATACTGGTATTCTTTTAAGTATCTCGAACCACCGACATCAAATGCAAGAAAATATACAAAGTCACATTCAGAGATATTCTTGTATAAAGTAAAGTTATTATATGCTCTCAAGTCATGTGACTGATCTATCGTTAGATCTATACCGGTAACAGCAAATCCTTTTTTAGATAGATACTCCTCCAAAGGTTTACCTACTTGCCCTTCAGATCCTAGAATAAGAATTTTTTTCATAATATTGTCCAACCGTCTGTGAGGATATCACTCCAATCCACCCAGCTAGTAGGTTTAAACCATATATCTTCACCGAACCAATGCCTAGGGCATACTACTGTTTCTTTTGGTTTACCGAGATAAGCACCCCACCAACCAAAGGAACTATTAGAAATAATATTCTTATCTGCAGAAGAAGCTAGATATAGATCGTACAATTCACTCAAACCACCACCTTTATGGTCATGAAAGAAGTTAAAACCTGATTGAAAAAAGAAAACATTTTTTTGTGTAAAATTAAACCTGCACCAGTCGGGTGTATCTGTTATAATAATAAAACACGTGTCACTATCATTACAAATATTATAAGCTTTTTCAAAGAACTCTAAAGGTTGAACAGGATGTATTTTCGGAAGTAATGTATACTCACCTCGTCGGACATGCATTACAGTAACCTTACTCTTTTGAGATATATTCTTTATTGAACGGACTTTTTTGTCAACAGCCTCCCTTAATGATGCCTCAAAATAGAACATATTTTTTACATCTTCCTTATAGTCCAAGAAGAATTTATCTGTTTGAAAGTACCCGTCGATAATTAAATTTTCTTTTGTTTTTGGAATTTCTACGTAGTTAAATTTCGTTTCATTATATACTTCAAAATCCGGTACCTGAAAGTCAATAATCGGAATATTTTTAAAGATATTATCTTTATATTTTAAGTGCGGAAAACCTTGTCCGGAATGATGTTTAATGTTGTAATCAATTCCGTAACTATCTTTATACTTCTTAGATAGAGCTAGTGCTGTTCCTATCTGGAACATCTGGTTACCAAGACCACCCTTTAAACGTGCCGTAATCATCACCAATTATTAATATACTGCTTCAATTCTTCCAGAGGTAAATGTGTAACTTTCGTCACTTCTTCAATATTATTTTTAGTATAGTCGTTGTAGTTAAAGGATGTATTGCCGCGGTAGTGATTTAGGTGCAACAATACACCATCGGTTCTACCAATCTTAAAACCGAGCCTTCTAAACCGCATTAAAAACTCATCATCGTCGTATCCTACATTCTTAAAATTGGGGTTACATTTACCACCCGCTGTAAAAGCTGCTCTCGAAAAAACAGCACAACCACCCCAAGAGCTTTTATTAAATAAAGTACAATTCTTAAGTTCTATTGGCGTGTTTAAATCGCTTATTAGCTTATCTACTGTCTCAGCAGGTATATCAAAAAAGTTACCATCATAAGGATAAACAACATCATATTTTCCTTCTTTAATTAATATTATTGAATCAAAAAGACTTTTCTTACTTACCAGAACATCCACATCATACCAACATACAATTTTGTTACTAGTAAAATTAAATAATTCATTAATACATGTCATTTTATTAAAATAATCCTTTTCATTCTTAAAGGATGTATAATTATACTGTGTGTATTGTTGTAATAATTTTTTTGCTCTAGGCTCGTCTTTAAAATACTCACGTACATATACGTTCTTAAATCTAGCTTTAGTTAAATAATTTAAAACAATAGCTAAATTTCTCAGCCTATCCTCGTGATCTATTGAGACCGGAATTAAAATATCAAGTTCGGATTGCATGCTTTTTATGAATAGCTTTTAGAATATTCTTAACTTCTGCTTGAGAAGAATCAGGTACTGCATTTTGCCATGCTGGCAGGTATCCGTGTTTTTTATTAAAGAGTTGTGCCCCTTCTTGTATGTTCTTTTGCCAATCTTCACGGGGTCGTATGCTACTACTATTTTCAGAGCACTCTACTTCTTCAAGAAAATCACAACTGTTAGCTATATCAGCAAAATTCCAGTACGGTGTGCAATAACCAGCTTTAGCAATCCTATAATCATGATCCACATGTTCAAACGCATTAGTATAATCTTCATCTATTAAACCAACCTTTTCGAGAACTTCTTTTGTATAGTAACAAAAGGCTCCGACACTATGCCTATTTATTGCGACCTTCACATCGCCGTAATCGACTACAAATCTCGGCTTAGGTGGTCCACCTGAAACACCGTCCTTATTAGCTGGTCCATGGTAACCGAAATTAAAATGCTGAATACCTGTCTTATTTCTTGCACGGACGTATTCATTGAAAACATTTTTATCTTTTACAATAATATCATCCTCTATTATAAAAATATGATCACACTCTGTACCGATCAAATAGCGTAATAGTTTATTCTTAGATCTCCCGACGCCTATATTCTTTGGGTTATGAAAGTATGCAAACCCTTTTTTCTCATGGAGTTTCTTTATATCAGCAAAATCAGCCCCATCATTAACTACGACAATATCCAAGATACTATCTGGTATACTCATTAAGCATTTGAGAAAGAATGTAGGCCGATTACAAGTTACAATGCCTACTCCTATTTTATTCATATGGGCTTTTAGTATTTTAATATAAATAATATAGATGGCAAATAACACGTCAAATAGTAACTTCGTTAATATATCCCAGTTAACTACTGTACCAGAGCTAGTTGGTGGTGATCTTTTGCTTGTACAAACAGAGCAAGGCACCCAGACGATAAATTTTGAAAACTTAAATGTTGTAAAGACTGATACCGGTAAGAACGCAACCATTATGGGGACTACTTGTGCGCAAGATATTTTTGCGCGCTCAATCACGCTTGTTTCAAATATTTCTGCAGATAGTTTTTGCTCTAATGGGCGTACAGGCACCGATTCTGTGAATGGTTATTATAATAAATTTATCTTTACCGGTGGTGTTTGCGTTAGTGCAGACTATATAAAAGGTTCAGACGAGTATACTGATATTAAGACAAATTTTGTCCCTTCGGTCACAGCATACTTAGATAGTATTTTCACAAGAGTATATGAAAGTTACGGTATCGGTCTTATTCAATCAGGAAATCAATACGTAACTGTTACTGTTTCGGACCCTCTACCAAGCAACCTAACATACGCCAGTATAAGGGTACAAGATATTAATATTGTTCTCGATCCTTCCTATACAGCTGTCATGCCTCTTCTATCAGGCACACTATATGCTACAAATATTATAACTGCTGCTAACAATTGCTTTTCATTTGATGTCTATCACACCCAAGCTCAAAGATTGAATTTTAATCTTGGCTTTAGATACAAAGTATTTAAATTCTTTTAAGCTCTCGTGTGAAAAAAGAGGGCTTTGTTAATTTTTCTTAAAGCGTTTCTTTTATCGTGACCTTCGTCAATCAATCTCTTATATTCGTCCTTAAAGACCTTTACAAAGTTTTCTGATAGCTTAAAATTCTTAGGATAAAATTCCCTCTTTACTATTCTTACAGATGTGGGGTAGCTTTCTAGTAAATGCTCGAAGTTGTCATTAAATTTTGTCACGTAAATACTTATTGTTTACCATGATCTGTTTCTTAATTTTTTGCTCTTGTTTTTCATCTTCACTTATAGATTGTTGTGTATCCAGCAGGGATTGCATTTCATTCAGGTTTTCAAAACTTAAAACACTCTCTTCTGACTCTACTAAACCCCCATCTTGGCCGATATAAAACTTAAGCATCTGTATTCTTTCTTCAGGGTTTCCAAAGACTTCAATGATTGGAGGACGATCAACCGCGTCAAAAAATGGTGACTTATTTTGGCCTGCTTGAAAGTTTATGGCTTTGAAGATGTGGTCTATTTCTTTAATAAAAATACTATCAATCTCCCGGGTAGACTTCTTCTCTATCTTTACAGGGGCTGCTTTTGTGATGGGCAAAAAGAAAACTATATCTATAAACTTCATACTTTCGCATACTAACGGAATGCATTCTTTAATAAAATTATCATCTATATCAGAACTACCTTTACCATTACTCCATAGTGAGTACACAAGATTATCTAGCGGACATCTATCAAATAAAATTTTATCATCTTTTGATGTACTCTGCAGATCATCTATCAGACAATTTAGTATTTTCCGTTGTCCGTCTTTATTAACTTCCTTGTTTATTTTTAATTTTTCCTCTGCAATGACTGTACGGTAAGACTCTTTAGATTTAGAGTACATCGGCCATTCCTTAATTATGTCTGTTATTAAGGTTGTCTTACCCTGACAAGCTGTGCCACAAATTGCAATGCGCATTACAATATATTATTTGATAATAGTAAAAATACAAGTAAGTAATTTTATGAATTTTGAAGAAAAAATCATCAATCAAATACCTAATGTAATAGTTGATGATTTATATGAATATGTTTTTAGCTGTAGTGAGGATATAGAGAAACAAGAAAGATTTAAAAAGTTAAAGTCAATTTCAATGCTTCATACGGATACTTTAATTTTACTTAACTTATTTGGTAAAGCAGCCAAGAAGGGTATTCTTGAAATTGGGCCGTATGTTGGTGGTTCTACTATATCCGCAGCACTAGATTGTAGTGTGCCTGTAGTTACTATAGAACCCGGAGGCACATTTAAGGAGCAACCTTCATTACCATCTAGCAATATAGTTAAAGATTTTATTAGTAATGTTGTAGATTGGGGTGTAGATAAAAAAATAAAACTTATAAGAGGGGTATCTTATGATCCGCTTATTATTGAGAAGGTGACCGGTACCATACATTCTGTAGATTTACTCGTGCTAGACGCAGATGGTTTAATAGAAAGAGATATACAGACATATCATCATTTACTAGAAAAGAATTGTATAGTAGTTATAGATGATTATGTGAGTAATGATGCGAAAAGTAAGCAAGTGAGAGAATCGGTAGATAAATTAGTTTTTAATAAAACATTGGAACCGTTTGGTGTGTTTATGTGGGGAACTTGGTTTGGAAAGTATCTCAAACCTTAAGCGCTTTATCCCAGATTACTAGTTGCAGTCTTGGACTAAATTTAAAGTTATGCTTCTTGCATAGCTCGGCAACACTAGCGCATTTTTCATTATGCTCGGCTCTACTCCCGCAACACGGCATAAGCCATATTCTACTAGCCGGCACCCCGCAATCCTGAACGTATTTTTCTAAGATCTCGTTTATTTCTTCTTCTCCGCTTACTACAAATTTAAATCCCGAACCATGTTGTACATGCCACTTTAATACTTCTGGTTTATATCTTTTTTCAACCGGGTCACCATTGTTACTAAGCTTCGGTGAAGTTGTAAATGTAGCTCCCCAATCTTTCCACTGATGATCGGGTAGTACCGTTGCATTTGTTTCAAAGTCAATTTTTGGTACATAACCAAATCTAAAGATATATTGATCGACAAGCTCAAGCAAAGCTTTCTGCTGTATAAGAGGCTCACCACCTGTAATTTTCCAAATAGCGCCATCTTTAAGATGGCATTGATAGCCACGTTGAGTCATATAATCGAACACCTCTTCAAAAGTCATTCTATTTTTTATAGACCAGCTTACAAAACTATCACAACCATGCGGAGAATCAGCAGATGCAAACCCCTTGCAAGTAAGGTTACACATGGATACACGCATGAACACAGAGGGCCAACCTACATACTCCCCCTCACCCTCTATTGTATAGAATATCTTATCGTCGCTTAGAAATATGGTCTTATCGCTCATTATAATAATAGTATATTATCTGTTATCTGTTTCAACTAGTTTCTCATACAAGCTGCACGCTGCTTCATACATTTCATCAGCATGTCCTCTATCACTTCGCGGTTTAGCTTGATCCCGAGTGACCCGTCTAAATTCTCCTAAAGCACACTTTAAATTAAAAGCCTCTTCTTCAGTAAGAATAGCATTAATTTCTTTCATATATAATATATTATCAATTAAAATAGTAACATCCAGAATAAATATTCTATAGATGTCAAAGAAAAATAGACAGCAGAAAAAAGCTGTTAAACAACATGCCCGCGATGAAAACGGTATTATTAGACCTGATATTTTTTTAAATTTTAAAATTGATCAAAAATTTCATCTAAACGACCACCATAAAGCTTTTGTTGAGCAAGCTGTAGATGATTCATCGCAAATTATGTTTTGCGATGGTCCTGCAGGCTCCTCTAAAACATATCTAGCTGTATATGTAGCTCTCTCAATGCTGAGAGATAAAAAGATTGATGAAATAGTATACATAAGAAGTATTGTAGAGTCTGCTACTAGAAAGCTTGGAAGTCTTCCCGGGGAGGTTGATGAAAAATTTAAGCCATGGAGTATCCCTTTAATAGAGAAATGCGATGAATTGGTCGGGAAGCAAGTAACAGAAATGCTTTTTAATAGCGATTATCTTAAGAGTATTCCAGTAAACTTTTTAAGAGGGTCGACATTCATGAATAATGTAGTTATAGTCGATGAAGCACAAAATCTTGAGCATAGTGAATTAGTTACAATTTTGACAAGATTTGGTAAGAACTGTAAATTGTTTGTTATAGGTGATTCCTTGCAATCAGATATTCAGAAATCAGGTTTTGAGAAAATAATGAAAGCATTCGATACGGACGACAGTCATACAGAAGGTATACATGCATTTCATTTTACGGAAGAAGATATAACAAGAAGCAAACTGCTTAAGTTCATTGTTAAGGTTATTTCTACTATAAAAATTAAATAAATATGTGCGGACAGTAAATTTTACTCAAAAATATAGTCTACTTCACTTTAACGGTGCTATCCCGTACTCGTTTTCTGACTACGATTTATATGTTGATTTTATAGCAGGTATTAACAGTTCGAACTCTGGCTTCTTAGTCTATCAACCTGGTTTTGCTGGTCCAACAACAGCCTTTCAACCCACCACCGGCTATCTTGTTGTTAAGACAGCAGGTCTAAACTTCTCCATGAACTTGCCCGATATTGTGGTTCCTGATACTATAAGATTTAAAAGACGTTATAATATTTTTACCTTTCCATATAGTGCACCAATAAGTTTCGATCGTTATGCAGATTATATAGAAGCTGTTCTTATTCCTAATGCAAACGGTACGGGGTTTGTTACCTATCAATCAGGATATGCATCGCCCTTTACAACATTTGTGCCGGGTTCAACTTACCTTGTTGTTGCATACGGGGGGTTTGATATAGAAAATCCCGACCCGTCACCTACACCAACAGGTACACCATTACCAACACCGGGTGCGACACCAACGCCTACAGCTACTTATACACCAACCCCAACAAGAACACCCACACAAACAGCTTCACAAACACCTACAGGTACACCAGGTTTAACACCTACAACTACTTCTACGACAACTCAGTCACCTACTCCTTCTGTAACTATAGGGGCCACACCCTCTACCACACCAACACAAACACAGACACCAACAAGAACACCCCTACAAACCTCCACGCCCACCCCAACAGTAACTCAAACACCTTCACAAACAAAAACACCGACACCCACCGTGACACCAACACCGTCAGTTACAAGACCAAACACTGCTCGAGAAGTAACTGCAACACCGACACCTTCAGTAACCAACACAAAGACACCTACACAAACACCGACATGTACACCTTCTGCTACGCAACCTACTATACCTAAAGGTAGGATTGATTTTGATGGGGGAGGTAGCGGTGACCCTCATATGCAATTATCCGTTAGTACAAGTATGGAACAAGTAGCAAAAACATCAGTATACTTAAACCCCTGTAGGGTCATGAAATTTGCGGGGTATGGTTATCAGATACCTGGACCAATCACCGAAGAATATGGAATAGCATATAGCCATAAAGATATTTTTAAAGCACAATCATACTATTATGTCTCTTCAGGTACTTTCGTTGAGGGTTTATGGCAAGATTATTCAAATGGTGGAAGTATACCACCCGATGTGACCGTTACATACGCAAATGATGTTTCTTTATATAATGAGCTCAATGATAATAGTACTGCTGAATACACCCCCGCCTGGGTAGTACATGACCCGATAAATTATTTCGAAGAATTACCTGGAAGAATGCTTAGAGAGACCAATGATTATGTAGAAATTTTATGTAAATCGAGTACGATGGGTGATTATTATAATTATAGAATGCAACTTTTTTATACGTTAAGCGCCTTCAAACCATTCATTGATGAAGATATAGATGAACTTAATAGTAAAATTCTTCGTGATAATTCGGTGAAGTATTATCCAATGACAGCAGCTATTATTAATGAAGATAAAACGATTTGGTGGAGAGCAGAAATACCCAAATTACATCCTAATGAAAAAATGGTTTACAAGATAGGTTGTTGGAGAAGCTTTAAAAATGAGACAATGTACAAACCAGGCAAAGTTGCTGCTGCATGGGATGATAACGGTCCTGGAGCTTCACCTAACGAAGCTCTCATATTTTATGTAAAAAATAATGATAGATGGCTTGCTATAACCACTACGAATGCTTATGCGGGGGTACCTGGGGCATCCGTTGTTAATCAAGTTTATATACAAGGTAGTCATGTACCAGAGAATATTAAAAGGGTAGGTACAGTAAACTATACGGATACAGAACTAGGTATAACATTTCAAGGTAGTTACGGAACTCTAAGATTTAACACTACTAAAACATTAGAATTTGATGAAATAGGTGGCGGCTTGGCCTTGGTTATGATGAGGGTTGCAGTAAACAATGGTGCCTGGAGTGGTGGCTGGGGCGCTAATGTACAGGGCTATGATATTGCAGGTGAACCCTTTAATATAACTCGTCAAGATTTATTCGCTGCTGCTCGCGACGGTTATGGTTCAGCTGCATGGAACAAAGTAACATTCTTCTTTAATACAGGATCAAACCAAACTACATTTTCATCATTAACCACAATTGCTGTAGACGGGCCTTGCAGTCAGCGTAATTTCGCTAATTTTGATTGGGATCCTCTGGAACCGCTGCCGCCATTCTTACCCGATGACGCAGGATGGGATAGTGGTAGCTTACGTGCTGCATACAAAGTACCGTCAAAAATAAACGACAGCTTACAACCATATTTCCTTGTTGAAGGACCTCAAATTTCTTACATAAATAATCTTATAATGGATACAGTAAGCGCAAATGGAATTATGTGGCCGGCTCAAGGCGGAACAGGCACCGAAGCTATATGAACGATATAAACATCTCTGAACTTTATAAAACTTATTTCTGTAATTTATTACCCAATAGAGGGTTTCTTGTAAGTGCACAACCATACGCACCATCAATAGATATCGATTTAAGGTATGATACAAATTTTAAAGTTGTAAAAGTCATAGAATCTGATAACAAACCTTTTATATATGTAAAGAACGGTCCTTTTAAGGTCTGTCCATTTCAAGGTTCATTTTCTGTGGAATGTGAAGATACCGAAACCTTAGAATACTTTGATTCATGTAAGTTTTATATTAAGCGACCGCATTATAAAATTCTAAGAAATTCAAAAATAGGATTTGAAGAAATTGTTTTTGATAAAAAAATAGAATCTAATAAAATAATTTATTCTATAAGCCCTGAAGTAGCTGAGCGTCTTAGTGACAAAAGCCGTCTCTATTGTGCGCCAGAAAGTGAGTTCACTATACAGGATAGTTTTAAGATTTATATTAATACAATCAAATCAACCTGTGTTTATTACAAACACGGTATTAATGAAATTATAGATTATATCGATCAAAAGTTTATTGATTTAAACTTGAGTGGCAGCCTTTATGAAACAAAAAATGGTTTAAGAATCTTCTTGAGCGATAAATTTAGAGATATTTCAAAAGACGAAAACGTACCTGAAATACTATCCCTTTTAAAGGAATTTTATCTAGACGAATCTTTAATATTTTCATATCAAATAAAAGGTACTATTGTAAAGAAAAAGGAACCAGCTCCTTTTATGAACAATAAAAATCGATTAGAAAAATATCTTGCAAGACTTACACCGAAAATCAAATACTATGAGCAGTATGACAGTAGGTATAAGAACTATGTAGATAACTTATTGAAGATAGATGCAGCGCCTAGTGCGGAAATAGATACAATGCCCTTAAAGTATGACTTTAAAAATGTCACGTATAGTACCGACAAACCGGACGAGTTAGTGGAAGAAACTTTTGATATACTTAAAAACATGATAACCGGTTACATTCAAAACGATACGTATGCTGTTTGCCGCTTTATAAAGAATTATTCATACACAGAAAATGACCAGAGAATAATTGAATTTCTTCAATTTCATGATAATTGGACGAAGTCTTATTTCCAGAATGCTATACTAATTTAGTATAAATATTTGAGTGCGGACAGTAAATTTTACTCAGAAATATAGTCTATTTGAATTTAGCGGTACCCTTCCGTATAATTTCTCTGACTATGATCTTTACATTGATTACATAGCAGGAGTTAATTCTAACAAATCAGGCTTTCAAGTTTATCAACCTGGCTACCCGAGCCCCATAACATCTTTTCAACCTGCATCAGGTTATATTGTTATTAAAAAAGCAGGTTTATCTTTTTCGATGGTACTACCAGATATAACGGGACCAGATGTCTTGAAGTTTAAAAGACGTTATAATATTTTTACTTATCCGTACAGCGTACCATTAGACTTCAGCAATTATTCAGACTATCTGGAAACTGTACTTATAGTAAACCCCACGGGTACCGGATTCATATCATACTCGCCCGGCTATAGCTCGCCCTTTACTGCTTTTGAACCAGGCTCATCTTACCTGGTGGTAGCTTATGGTGACTTTGATATGGAGAACCCCGGGCCCTCTCCGACTCCAACAGGTACACCAGAACCTACTCCTAATACAACCCCTACAGTTACACCCACAAGTACTCTCTTAGTAACCCCAACCCCTACATTGACACCAACACCGCAAACAACGCCTGCAACTACACCGGTAGCTACTAACCCTGTTACCCCTTCTGTGACTAGCTCGCCAGGAGCTACTCCTGCTGCAACATCTCCTCAGACACCAACACCCACAGGAACACCTATACAAACAGCTTCACCGACGCCTACAGGTACATCACAACCCACACCAACACCTACGGCAACAGTTGGATCAACTCCAACACAAACGCCTTCACAGACAAGAACACCAGCTGCTACACCACAAGCAACTCCTTCTGTTACCCCTTCTGTGACTAGCTCGCCAGGAGCTACTCCTGCTGCAACATCTCCTCAGACACCGACCCCCACAGGAACACCTATACAAACTTCTACACCAACACCCACACGTACACCCGTAAGCACCACAACTCCAACACCCACACGTACACCCGTAAGCACTGCAACACCTACAACTACAACAACTAAAACGTTAACACCCACACCTTCAGTTACAATGACCAAGACACCAACGATGACCCCTTCTGTTACCCCTACAGATACACCGGTAAGTACTAGTACCCCAACGCAGACCCCAACACAGACACCAACTGCTACAAAGACGCCCGGTAGCCCTACTGTATTTTATTTTAATGATAGGGCGCCAATAAGTAATTATAGTACGACAATTGATACAAGCATTGTAAACGGCTGGAATAATGTACTCACAGGGGTAGATTTTGGTAGTAATGTCAAAACAATAGGTAATTTTACTTTTACCTCTTATTTTAACCTCCAAAAAGATTTAGTTATACCTGATAATATCAATACAATAGGATCGTCGACATTTAGTAACAATATATTTTCTTCTATTACAATTGGACAAGGTCTTACCAGTATAGGGTTACAAACCTTTCTGTTATGTGATAGGGTTTCTGCAATTAATGTTAATATTAATAATCAGTACTATAGTAGTTTAAATAATGTACTGTTTAATAAAAATCAAACAGAACTATTTAAGTATTGTGTTGGTCATCCGCAAACTTCATACACTATCCCTAATAGTGTAAAAAATATTCTATATTCTGCATTTAGACGTGCCGATAATTTAACACAGCTTACTATAGGTACCGGGGTATGGCATATAGGCATCGATGCCTTAATACAAATCCCTAGGGTACAGAGAATTTTTATCCCCGCAAACGTAAGAACATTAGAAAGGTATAGTCTTGGAAATTCGGATTGGCAGGATGTAACCTTAAGTGAGGGTATAACCGGAATGGCAATAAATGCTCTAGAAAGTTGTGATAGTTTAACCGGTATTAATATTCCTTCTACACTTGTCAAGCTTACATCAAGCAGTGAAAATGAGTGCTTCATGTGTTCAACTCGAAAGTTATCAGCAATAACCGTACATCCAAATAACCCTGTTTTAAGTAATGATTCTTATGGTGCACTTTACAACAAGAACAAAACAACATTCATAAAATACCCTTCAGCTAATTCACGAACTCAATTTATAATGCCCGCTTCTGTTGTTTTTATTGGAGTTCCATATTTTGCATTTCATTACGGGTGTGACAGGTTAACAAGTATTAAGTTCTTAGGTAATGCACCTACAATAGGTACACCTCCACCAGTAGTTGGATCAACCGATTGGTTTGCTAATGCTCCTAATGCAATAATATCTTATTGCTCTAATAAGACAGGGTTTACAAACCCCTGGGGTGGAAAGACACCAGTACAAACGGGTCCGTGTTAATTGGACGAAGTCTTATTTACAGAATGCTATATTAATATAGAATAAATAATTGGATGCGGACGGTCAACTTTACTCAAAAATATAGTCTATTTGAATTTAGCGGCGCTTTTCCGTATAATTTCTCTGACTATGAAATATATCTAGACTATGTAGCGGGGATTAACTCTAACAAATCAGGCTTCCAAGTCTATCAACCTGGCTACCCGAGCCCAATAACATCTTTTCAACCTGCATCAGGTTATATTGTTATTAAAAAAGCAGGTTTATCTTTTTCGATGTCATTACCAGATGTGGTAAAGCCTGATATACTCAAGTTTAAAAGGCGTTATAATATTTTTACTTACCCGTACAGCGTACCATTAGACTTCAGTAATTATTCAGACTATTTAGAATCAGTACTTATCACAAACCCTGCAGGTACCGGATTCATATCATACTCGCCCGGCTATGCTTCGCCTTTTACTGCTTTTGAACCGGGTTCATCTTACCTGGTGGTAGCTTACGGGGACTTCGATATGACCAACCCGGAGCCAACACCTACTCCAACAGGTACACCGGAGCCTACTCCTAATATAACACCTACTGTTACACAAGCACTCTCTTAGTAAC